>Ga0308010_1001001_pt1 | contig 16503 bp, 18 predicted proteins | sample Neamet129_FD_202368 | JGI IMG/M metagenome (GOLD analysis project Ga0308010, IMG submission 202368) | Marine microbial communities from water near the shore, Antarctic Ocean - #129 | ecosystem: Environmental > Aquatic > Marine > Unclassified | place: Southern Ocean | collected 2014-07-24 | reverse complement strand
GGGTCATAAATATAAAATTTTAGTTACAGGTGCAGCAGGGTTTTTAGGTTCTCATCTGGCAGAGAAGCTGGCAGATTCTGGTCATTCTGTAGTTGGCATAGACAATATGATTGGTGGCTATAAAGAAAATGTTCCAAAGAATATAACTTTTCATAATATAGATTGTTGTAATTTAAATGAGGTAAAAGAAATCATGAAAGGAATAGATATAGTTTACCATTGTGCCGCTACAGCTCACGAAGGCCTTTCAGTTTTTTCACCGTACGCGATAACAAAAAATAACTATTTAGCTTCAGTTTCAATTTTTTCAGCTGCCGTAAATGAAAAAGTAAAAAGAATAATTTTTTGCTCATCAATGGCAAGATATGGAAAACAACAAACACCTTTTAGTGAAGATATGAGTCCTTTACCAGTTGACCCGTACGCGATTTCTAAAGTTGCCTCGGAAGATGTTCTAATTAATCTTTGTGAACTAAATAATATAGAATGGGTGATAGCTGTGCCACATAATATTATTGGCCCCAGACAGAAATATGATGATCCATTCAGGAATGTAGTTTCAATAATGATAAACAGAATGCTACAAGGAAAAGCACCAATAATTTATGGAGATGGTGAGCAAAAAAGATGTTTCTCTTATATTGACGACTGCTTAAGCTGTCTTTTACCCATGTTAGATCAAATTGATTTAAATAAGCAAATAATTAATATTGGACCAGATGAAGAATTCACTTCAATTAATGAAATTGCAGAAATTTGCTCAAATATAACAAGAACAAATCTTGCCCCTATTTATAAACCAGGTAGACCAAGAGAAGTTAAACACGCAACATGTTCTGCAGATAAAGCTAGAAAGTTTCTCAACTATAAAACTACCACTACTTTAGATGAAGGTATTAAAAAAACATATGAATATATTAAAAATAGAGGATCTCTACCTTTCGACTATCATATAGATATTGAAATTAAAAATTCACTCACGCCCAAAACCTGGACGGATAAAGAAATTTAGTGTCCAGGAAATTCAACTAAGCTTTCAGTAAAATAAGATTTTTTTCTCAGTAATTCATTTCCAGGCAGATCAAATAAATTTATTATAAAAATAAAACCTGCAACTGTACCACCTGACATTTCAATTAATTTAGCAGCTGCTTCTGCAGTGCCACCAGTTGCAATAAGATCGTCAATAACCAAAACTTTATCTCCAGTATCAATAGAATCTTTATGTACTTCAATTGTAGCGTCACCATACTCAAGTTGAAAATCAACAGAGTACCTGTCAGCAGGTAATTTATTTTTTTTTCTTAATAATATTAAAGGTTTTTTTGTTAAATACGAAACAGTTGAAGCAAAAATAAATCCTCTAGATTCAATAGCGGAAACTTTGTCAAAATCTATTTTTTTTGATATTTCAACTATTCTATCAATTGCATAATTGAAAGCCTTAGAATCTTTAATTAAAGTAGTAATGTCTCTAAATAAAATTCCTTTTTTAGGATAGTCTTGTATTGATCTAATTTTTTTTTTTAAGTCCATATTTAGCTTCAATATCTAACAAAAAAGCATTAATAATTAAACAATGAAAAAAAGAAAACTCGGGATAATTGGTGGCAGTGGTCTTTATAAAATGGAAGGCTTTAAAAAAATTAGCTGGAAAAAAATTAAAACTACTTGGGGCAAGCCTTCAGATGAGGTTCTATTAGCAACAATAGGCAAAGAAGAAATTTGTTTCATACCTAGGCATGGGAGAGGACATAAGATTAATCCAAGTAATATAAACTATAGAGCCAATATTGACTCCATGAAGCAGCTAGGTGTTACAGACATTGTTTCTGTTTCAGCTGTTGGATCGTTAAAAGAAAACTTAAGTCCTGGAACTTTCGTAATAGTAGATCAGTTTATAGATAGAACTTTTGCAAGAGAGCAAACTTTTTTTGATGAAGAAATAGTTGCACATATATCAATGGCAAAACCAGTTTGTGAGTCACTAAGCAAAAGCTGTGAGGCAGCTTTAAAAAAATTAAATATTTTACATCAAGTGAACGGCACCTATATTGCAATGGAGGGACCTCAATTCTCTACTCTAGCAGAATCTAATTTATATAGATCGTGGGGAGCTGATGTTATTGGAATGACTAACATGCCTGAAGCAAAATTGGCTAAGGAAGCAGAAATTAGATATTGTACTGTTGCCATGGTTACAGATTATGATTGTTGGCATCCAGACCATGACGAGGTTGATGTTGCAATGGTTATTCAGACACTAAAAAAAAATGCCCTAAATGCTCAAAATATGATCAAAGAAATTATCAAAACTTACAAAGATTTTTCGACAGAAAAAGACTCAACAAATAATTGCTTAGACACAGCAATAATAACTGATCCTAAGCTAAGAACTAAAAAGACAATTAAAAAACTTCAATATATCGCAGGTAGAGTTCTTAATAAAAAATAATGAATATAGATGGAAATCCCTACAGAACAATTTGGTTTAAAAATAGTATAGTTAAGATAATAGATCAAACCAAATTACCACATCAATTTATTATTAAGGATTTAAAAACTGTTAAAGATTCAATCAATGCAATTAAAAATATGGAAGTGAGAGGTGCTCCATTAATTGGTGCTACTGCTGCTTATGGATTAGTTTTATCTATAATCGAAAATAATGATCAATCTTTTTTACAAAAATCCAGTGAAGATTTAATAGCCTCAAGACCTACGGCCATTAATTTAAAATGGGCTGTTGACCGAATGATGAAAAAACTATCAGGGGTAGACAATAATGAAAATTTAAAAATCGCCTTAGAAGAAGCTAAGAATATTGTGGAGGAAGACGTAGAATTTTGCAAAAATATTGGAATGTATGGGCTTAAAATTATTGAGGACATATCTCGTAAAAAGAAAGATACTGTTAATATTTTAACTCACTGTAATGCAGGTTGGCTTGCAACAATTGACTGGGGCACTGCAACATCACCAATTTATCAGGCGCATAAAAAAGGAATTAAAGTACATATTTGGGTCGACGAGACAAGACCAAGAAATCAAGGAGCTAATTTAACTTCTTATGAGTTAAGTGAAGAGGGTATACCCAATACTATTATCGCGGACAATACAGGTGGAATTTTAATGCAAAAAGGTAGAGTTGATATGTGTATTGTTGGCACAGATAGAACGTTATCAACTGGAGATGTATGTAATAAAATTGGAACTTATTTAAAAGCACTTGCTGCAAAAGACAACAATGTTCCTTTTTACGTAGCATTATCTAGCTCAACAATAGATTGGAATTTAAAGGATTTTAAAAAAATTCCTATAGAAGAAAGAGACTCTTCAGAGCTTTCACACATAGAAGGTTTAGATAAAAACAACAAACTTCAGAAAGTTTTAATCTATCCACAAAAAAATAATGCTCTAAATTTGGCTTTTGATATTACACCCGCTAAACTAGTTACAGGGCTAATTACTGAAAAAGGTGTTTGTGAAGCATCAGAACAAGGACTAAAGGGTTTATTTAAATGAAAAAATTACTTTTAATTATTAGTTTTATATTAATCTCACATATTATAACTAGCACTAAAAATATCTGCATTATCATCCACAGATTATAGATTATATTCGTTCATGACTTTAAAAAAAAAGGTAAGTTTAAATATAATGCTTAATACAAAAAAACACTTTTTAAAATTTTTTTATAAACTTTTTGATAAAAAAAAATACAAAAAATTAAAAATTACCTCTCAACTCGAAACCGATAAATTTATATTTAAAAAAAAATATGAAAATTATCTCTACAAAATACAAGAAAGTATAAATAAAAAAAAAGAAATTTCATTTCTTCACTCTGGCCATACTGGAGACATAATAAATATTTTACCAATTTTAAAACATCTTTCAAAAACACATGTGTGCAAACTTTATATTCAATTAGATTTACCTACTACTACTTACTACCCAGATCATCCAGCAGGCCAACTTTTTATGAATAAAAAAATTTACAATATGTTGTACCCGTTGTTAAAAAAACAAAGTTATATAAGTTCAATAGAATCTTTCACTAATCAAGATATTGACGTCGACTTTGATCTGATTAGAGAATTACCAATTCAACTAGCGTTTGATAGTATGAAATTTGGTTCTCACATATCTGGTATTCAGCCAGATCTAACACAAATTTTTTTAAATGTTGAAGCTCACAATAAGTTAAAAAATAAAATTGTAATTCTAAGATCGTTGAGGTACCAAAATCATTTTATAAATTATGATTTCTTGAATAACTATAATGATATTTATTTCCTAGGTACCTTTGAAGAATACAACAATCTCAAACAGAGTATAAAAAATTTAAAATTTTATGAATGTAAAGACTTTTTAGAAATGGCAGAAATTATTAAGTGTTGTAAATTATTTATTGGCAACTCTTCGCTTGGTTTTACTATAGCGGAAGGTCTAAAAGCACCAAGGCTACTCGAAGCTTCACCTTGGAATCCTTCACAACAAGTGCATGGTAATAACGGTTTTGATTTTTTTTTCCAACCTCATTTTGAATTTTTTTTTAAACTTTTGTACAATAAATAAGTGATTAAATTAAAAAAACAAATAATAAAATATTCTAAAAAATTAAACTCTACTAATTTGTCCGCATTGAGATCAGGAAATATTTCTATAAAAGCTAAAGAGAAAAATGTGGAGGGGTTTTATATAACTCCTTCAGGTGTAAAATATTCTTCGCTAAAGCCTAGTAATGTAGTTTTTGTTTCCCTAAAAGGTAAATTTAATAAAAAAAAAGGCATACCATCATCTGAATGGAGATTTCATCAAGATATTTATGTTAATAAAAAAGAAGCTAAAGCAATTGTCCATGCACACTCTACGTGTGCTACAGCTGTCTCAACACATGAAAAATCTATTCCAGCTTTTCATTATATGGTTGGCGTAGCAGGTGGAGAAGATATAAAATGTACAAAGTACGCAACTTTTGGAACAAGAAAATTATCAAAAAATATTTTATCAGCATTAAAAAATAGATCAGCTTGTCTAATCGGAAATCACGGACAGATTGCATTTGGAGCAAATTTAGACAAGACTTTTGAACTAGCTCAAGAAGTTGAAAATATTTGTAATCAATATATTAATGCACTAAGAATTGGAATTCCTAAAATACTTTCAAAAAAAGAGATGACAATAGTTTTGGGTAAAATGAAAAATTACAAGAAGGACTAGTTTTTTATGATTAAAGTTGGCGAACACATAACATTAGATTTTTTGGGTGTTAAAAAAGATTATCCAAAATCTTTTTATGAAAAAGTCATTTATAAAATAGCAAAAGCAGCTAAAGTTGAGATACTCAATGTTAGTAGCCATGAATTTCAACCTCAAGGATTTACGTTGGTTGCTCTATTGTCTGAAAGCCATTTTAGTTTTCATACTTTCCCCGAGAGAAATGTAATTAGCTTTGATTTTTTTACATGTGGAAAAGTCCCACCTAAAGTAGCTTTAAAAATATTAAAAAAAGAAATTGACCATGAAAGAGTTGTTGTAAATAGTTTTAATCGAAGTAGCGTTAGTCTATACGATGATATATACAGTACGCCTGGTCAAAAAAAATATTACGTAGTCAACAATATACTAGAAACTTTTACGTCTAAGGTAGGACAGTTTGTTGAAATAATGGATCTTGAAGAATTTGGCAATGCACTTTTTATCGATCATGAAATTCAAGTAGCTGAAAAAGATGAAAAAATTTATAGTTCAACTTTTTTTAAATCTAGTTACGATCTTAGCAAAAAAAATAATAATGTAGCTATTATCGGTGGCGGGGATGGAGGTGTTGCTAGAGAATGCCTGGATAACAATGTCAATTATATTGATTGGTATGAACTTGATCCTGAAATAGTTGACTCTTGTTACCGACACTTACCTACCGTCTGTTCAAAAGTTAAAAAAAGTAACACTGTTAATACATTTTGGGGTGATGCTTTTGAAAGCATTAAATCAGTTGAAGATTCCAAATATGATAAAATTTTTGTAGATCTTAACGACGATCAATACTGCATTGATCTTGCACGTAAAAACATGAAAAGCTTAAAAAGAATTTTGAAACCTGGTGGAGTTATAACAGCACAAGTAGGCAGTAAAGATAAAAAACCTAGACAAGTCGAAAACTGGTGCAATGTATTGCAAAAAAGCTTTGGTAACGTAAAAGTCTCAGGTGTTCACATCCCTAGTTTTGATTGTAATTGGAACTTTGCATCATCTATAATGAAATAAATATTTATAATTTATTTTATTACATGTTTAGAGTATCTTGCATTCAGATCTGTTCCGGTAAAGACATAAAAAAAAACTTTCAATCTACAAAAAAATTACTTTTAAAAGCTATCAAACAAAAATCTGATTTTATTATAACTCCAGAAAATTCCGCACTATTCGGTCTAAAAAAAAAAGAATTAAATAAAATAGCAACCTCAATGCAAAAAGATTTTTATTTAACGGAAATTAAAAAGTTTGCAAAGCAATATAAGAAGTGGATTTTAGTTGGTTCTGTTTCGATTAAAGAAAATAAAAAAATTAAGAATAGGTCAGTTTTAATTAACCCTAAGGGCAAAATACAAACTTATTATGATAAAATCCACATGTATGATGCTATTTTAAGCAAAAAAGAAAAATACTTTGAGTCCGAAACTTTCACATCAGGAAAAATACTAAAAACCGTAAAATTACCTTGGGGTAAACTTGGTTTATCAATTTGTTACGATATAAGATTTCCAAACATGTACAGAAAACTTTCAAAAAAAGGTTCTTTATTTATATCTGTGCCATCATCTTTTACCAAAACTACAGGAGAAAAACATTGGCATAGTTTATTAAAAGCTAGGGCTATAGAAAATTTTTCATATATATTTGCACCCGGTCAAACAGGAACTCATTGGAATGGTAGAAAAACATTTGGTCACTCAATGATTGTTTCACCTGATGGAAAAATTTTAAAAGAATTAAAGAAAGGTAATGGAGTTATTACAGCTATCATTGATCCTAATATGTCTAAAATTTTAAGAAAAGCTATCCCTAGTCTCAATAAAGATTAATAGTGTGATTTAACCTCTTTTATATTTGAACCTAAAATATTATTAATTTCGAGTTTAATTTTAGATCTTTCATCGTTAGTTTTGTAAACAGTTCTTGCTAACTCAACGAACTTTTCTCCAAAATCGTTATTTTTCTCAGCTAATCTTTTCCCGTTCTCTATATCCCAGAGCTTTAAATTAACAGTTTTTAATTTTTCTATTAATGATTTAATTTTTGAAAAATCTGGTATTGATTTTTCAAAAGTATTATTCAGAGATAAAAGTTCTCTATTTACATCTTTAAGCTTTTTAGAATCGGTAATTTTCTCTTTTTTAATTTCTAGAATAGTTATTTTATCGACTAATTCACCTACTGATATTTCTGCCAATATTATGTCTAATTTGTTATCCATAGTGAATTTTTTAAATATACTATAAATATAATTTTAAATAGTAAAAAAATGATAAATATATTAATTATAAAACACGGTTCATTAGGTGATTTAATTCAAGCTAACGGTGCTATGGAAGACATTAAAAAGTTCTACTCAAAATCGCGTGTTGTTCTTTTAACCTCTCTTCCATATTTAAATTTGATGAATAAATGTCCTTATATTGATGAAGTTTTAGTCGACACAAGATCACCAAGATGGAATTTATTTTATCTTTACCGGTTAAAGAAAAAATTATCTTCTTATAATTTTACACACGTGTTTGACTTACAGAATTCAAACAGAACTAAATTTTACAGTAAATATCTTTTAAGTGAATCAAAGTGGTCATCAACAATTACGACACTAGAATCCTACCAAGCAAAAAAAGAATTTGACGAAGAACCTGTCTTGAATAGAATGGAAATTCAACTTAAAAAAAGTGGAATTAAAACATTAAATGTTCAAAAATCTAATTTAAATTGGGCAATAGTTAACATTAGAAATATTACAAAAAATTATTTTAATGGAAAATATATTTTAATATTTCCATTTTGCTCACCTAAACACGCTAACAAAAAGTGGCCTTACTATCATGTATTAATCTCTCAATTGAAATCTAAATACAGCAGAAAATATGATATTGTATTAGCTCCAGGACCCAATGAAATTATGGAATCTAAACTTTTAAATGCCCACTCTATTTTAGATAATAGTAGGCCTTTAAAAATTGATCAACTTATAAGTCTAATTAAAGACGCTAGTTTTATTATTACAAACGATACCGGACCTGCACATATTTGTAGCCATATGAATAAAGCAGGAATAGTTTTATTTGGAGCGCATACTTCTGCACGCAAAGTCAGTATTGAAACAGAAAAATTTAAACCTATCTCTGTAAGAGATTTAAATTTACTTAAAGCTGATGTTGTAATGGAAGAAATTAAAAAAGTTTTAAATTAAAGATAAGTATTGTTTAACAATATTTTTCCATTTAAATTTTTTTGAAAAATCATTAGCTCGTAAACCCATAATTTTATAATTTTCATTTTGAAAAAATTTTACAACTGTTTCATAAATAGAATTTAAATCATTTCCATCACATAAATAACCAGTTTTACCATTTTCAATTGCATCTGCCTCACCCCCAGCGATCCCACCAATTGAACCTGTGCCATAACTTCCTGCCTCAACGAAAGAAATGCCAAAACCTTCAACAGATTTTTTATAAACAATAGATGGCATTAAAAATAAATTAGCTTCGTTTAATAGTGCAACTTTTAATTTTTCTTCTATTCTTGGAAAAAAAACTACTTGTCTTTCTAAACCCAACTGTATTTTTAATTTTTCTAAACTATTCTTTTCATCACCATTTCCAATACAGACATATTTAATGTCAGGGTAGATGGGTATTAAGTTTTTTATAGTCATCAATATATTTTGATGACTCTTTCTTTTATCTAATCGAGCTACAGTAATAATTCTTGGAAAAGCTGAGCCAAAAATCTCTTTTGCTTTTGCTTCTTCATCTTGCTCAACTTTAATCGGATAGTCGGTGCCGGGGTTAATTATATGTATTTTATTTTCATCTAAACCCAAGTTAATAGCTAAATCTTTAGTATATTTAGAATTAGCTATAATAAATTTAGTTTTTTTAAAAACTTTTTTCATTCTAGAGTTTAAAGAACTACCTGGAGAATGATTTATTTCCTTGGAATGAATTAAACAAAAACTTGGTATTTCCTTTAGGTGTTCTAATTTAATATATTCAAGACTTTTCCAGTGGTCAAAAAAAACTCCTTTAATATTACCACTTTTAATGTATTCATTAACAAGAAAAGCTTTTCGAAATTTCCTAAAAATTTTAAAACCCTTAACTCTTGAAATATCTAAATTTGATTTTTGATCATAAGTATCGCTGTCTAAATATTTGTCTGCAAATACTTTCACACGTCCATGAGTCATAAGACTTTTAGATAGTCCTTCCATTAAGCTTTGAATACCACCGACATCTGGTGGAAAATTTCTAGTTATTATTACAAACATCAGATAAGTTTTATTCTTGGATTAATATTATAAATATTTTATTATCTAATTACAGCAATTATATGATTTACAAATTTGAAAATGATGTACCAATATTTCATGAGGATTCTTGGGTTGCTAGTAATGCAGTTTTAATAGGAAAAGTTATCTTGAAAAAAGACTCAAGTATTTGGTTCAACGTTGTGTTAAGAGGTGACATTGAGCCTATTACGATAGGTGAAGGATCAAACGTTCAGGATGGATGTGTATTTCACACGGACCCTGGTTGCCCTTTAATTTTAGGAAAAAATGTCACCATCGGACATATGGTGATGCTGCATGGATGTGAAATTGCTGACAATACGTTAATTGGAATTGGAAGCACCATCCTTAACAAGACAAAGATAGGAAAAAATTGCATTATAGGAGCCAACACTTTAATTACAGAAAATAAAATTATTCCAGATAATTCTTTGGTATTAGGCAGCCCAGGGAAGGTTATTAGACAAGTTACAGATAAAGAAATTGAAGAAATAAAAGAAAATGCAAAACACTATGTTGATAATTATAAAAGATATAAAAAAAATATTTAAGGAACTAACCAAGTGTATTTTTCACCACCACTATAATCTAAAAAAGCTCTTCTATGTCCTTTAGCTGCTAAATATAGCCACTCAATACTTTTAACATTACATTGAATAACAGTAAAATTTTTATAACCCGCTTCACTTTGTTCTTTTGTAAACTCAAAATTATCTAACTCAGGTTTTAGCCCAGAAGTAGGTGTGGCTGATTTAGTACCTGGTCCACTATCTACAAGATAACATTTTCTACTTATGTGTTGAGTTTTAGACCAAGATTTTTTTGTAATATCGTTGTCATGATTGACTACACAGTCAACTTTCACCCTAGCCTGAATTTTTTCTTCTTTGTCGTAAAAAAGCATTGCTGCATTTTTATTCTTTCTTAACTTAGTAATTTTATCGGATCTAATATCACTATGGTATTGTAAAAGATTATTTGATTGTTCAGATTTTCTAAGAACCACAATTCTTCCATCAAAGTCAGATTGATTACCACAAATAAAAACCGGAACTCTAAAAGGTGATTTTCTATTCGTTACCGCGTCACTCAGCATCAGCCAGATTTTCTTCTCTATCTCCTGAAAATTTTCGTAGTAACCAACTTCAGTAGACACTGTTTATTTTTTTTTCTTAAGCAAAGCAATTAAACTTGAGCTGTCCCATCTATTGCCTCCCATTTTTTGGACTTCAGCGTAGAAACCATCTATCAAAGTAGTAATAGGAACTGGTGATCCATTTCTTTTAGCTTCATCTATTACAATTTTTAAATCTTTTCTCATCCAATCAACCGCAAAACCGTAGTCAAATTTATCAGCCACCATTGTTTTAGATCTATTTTCCATTTGCCAAGATTGCGCAGCACCTTTAGAGATAGTTTCAACAACGTCATCCATATTTAAACCCGCATTAATTCCAAAGTTCAATGCTTCGGCAAGGCCCTGAACTGCACCAGCTATGCACATTTGGTTCATCATTTTTGTTAATTGACCACTTCCTGACTTACCTAATAATTTTGCCTTTTGGCTGTAGCAAGCAATTACTGGTTCTGCTTTTTTAAAAGCACTTTCATCACCACCTATCATTACAGTTAATTTTCCACTTTCTGCACCAGCTTGACCGCCAGAAACAGGAGCGTCTAGAAAATGAAATTCTTTACTTCTTGCTTCTTTATATAATTCTCTTGCAACTTCAGCAGAAGCAGTTGTGTTATCAACATAAATAGAATCTTTTTTAGCCGTATTAAATAAACCATCTTTACCAGTAGCAACTTCTCTGAGATCATCATCATTACCTACACATGTAAAAATAAAATCAGAATCTTTTGCTGCATCTGCAGGTGTATTAGCGGCTTTACCCTTGTATTCACTAACCCATTTTTCTGCTTTAGCTTTTGTACGATTATAAACAGTTACATCGTGTCCACCTTTTGATATAAAACCAGCCATAGGATAGCCCATTACACCCAAACCAATAAAGGAAACTTTACAACTCATAAATGATTAACCTTTCTCTAAATAAAAAAATAATAATATTTGGATTTATATTTACATTTTTTTCAAGTTTTGGACAGAGTTTTTTTCTAGGTTTGTTTAACGCACCAATAAGAAATGAACTTGGCATAACACACGGTCAATTTGGCAGTATTTATGCTGTAGCTACAATTTTTTCAAGTTTATTGTTTATATGGGCTGGAAAAAAAATTGATGAGTTTAGATTATTAAATTATTCTTTTTTTGTAATTATTTTACTATTTTTTTCTACTTTAATTTTTTCTTTTATTAATAGCATCTATTTTCTTGCTGTTGGAATTTTTTTAATGAGGTTTTCTGGTCAAGGTTTGATGGGTCATACATCCACCACAGCTATTTCAAGATACTTTGATAAATCAAGAGGCAGAGCGTTGAGCACAATTTGGTTTGGAATGTCTACAGCTGAATTTATTTTTCCAGTTTTAGTTATATATTTCCTAACAATTTATTCTTGGAGAAGTGTGTGGCAAGGAATATCAATAATAGTAATTTTAATTTTGCCCATAATAATAAACTTAACAATTAAAAAAATAAGTTTTGAGTCTAGAGAAGATGATTTAGAAGAAAAATTAAAAACTAAAATAAAAAGCTGGAAAAGAACAGAAGTATTAAAAGATTTTAGATTTTATATAATTTCATCTAACATGTTAGCAATGCCTTGGATTTTTACTGGCATGGCTGTTTATCAATCCTTTATATCTGACTCTAAGTTATGGGAAACGTATACAATTCCAAAAGCTTTTATGGTCTATTCAATAGCTTCGATTATCACTCTTTTTTCATCTGGCTTCCTAGTTGATAAATTTACAAGTCGAAAATTAATTCCTATTATGAATATTCCTTTATTATTAGCTATGATTGTTCTGTTTTATAGCAAACAAGAAATCTCAGCATATTTCTTCTTAGGTTTAATAGGGGTATCTAATGGGTTTGGCAATATCTTGGGATCCTCCACATGGGCTGAAATATATGGAGTTAAATATATTGGAAGTATAAAAGCATTAACAACTGCTTTCATGGTATTTTCTACTGCTTTAGGGACCGCTGTGTTTGGAGTTTTGATTGATAATGGCTTTACTATAGAAAATATAGCTTTTATATGCGGATCCTACATTGTTATATCTATATCTATATTAATGTTGTTCAGAAGAACGTTAGAACCGGTAAAGTTAGAAAATTAAACTTGTATTACTAAGTTTAATTGAATAAACAATCATCATCATGGCACGAATTACAGTAGAAGATTGTATGACTAAAATAGACAATCAATACGATTTAGTTTTATTAGCAAAAGAAAGAACAGCACAACTTAATGCTGGAGCAGAAATGCTTGTGCCAGAAGATAATGATAAAAAAACTATAATTTCACTTAGAGAAATAGGTGAAGGTAAAGTTCTTGTAAAAGACTTGGAAAAAAGTGCAGTTTTAAGACTCAGAAAAGAACCGGAAGAAAATTTACAACAAGAGGAAACGGACGAAGATGAAAACGACAATTTTGAAAATTTATACAAAGGTCAGATTTCTAAAAGTGGAATAGCTATTCTACCCTCTAAGAGAACAAGAAAAATTCCTGAAGTAAAAAAAATGATATCTACTGAAGCAGAAGAAGTGTTTGATAAATCTGCTGAACCGTCAAAGACTGAAGAAATAACTAAAGCTGACGAAGCTCTTGACACCGAAGAACCTTTAACCTTAAAAGAAGAAGCGTCCGAATAATCTAGCAATGATGAAGACTATATCTGTAGCTCCAATGATGGACTGCACAGATAGACACGAAAGATACTTTCTAAGTTTAATCAGTCAAAACCTTCAACTTTATTCTGAAATGATAGTTTCTAATGCGATCATTAGAGGAGACAGGGATAAAATATTATCTTTTAAAAAAGTTAAAAATCAAACTATTCTACAATTGGGTGGCTCTAATCCTTCCGAATTAGCAGAAGCTTGCAAAATTTCAGAACAATACGGATATGATGAAATTAATTTAAATCTTGGGTGCCCAAGTAAAAAAGTACAAAAAAATAAATTTGGTGCTTGCCTTATGAAAGATCCAAAGCTTGTTGCAGATTGTGTGAACGCAATGGTAAACGCTACAAAGCTTCCTATCTCTATCAAAACAAGAATCGGCTATAATGATATCGAAGATTTTGAATTTTTGAAAAATTTTATTACTATATTAAAAAAAGCAGGAACAAAAAAATTTATCATTCATGCGCGTAGAGCAATACTAACAAAATTGAGTCCCAAGCAAAACTTATCTATTCCACCTTTAAAATATGATTTTGTTTACAGACTTAAAAAAGAGTTTAGGAACGATGAAGTAATAATTAATGGAGGAATTACAGATATAAACCAAATTAAAAATCATCTCGCTAAAGTAGACGGTGTAATGATTGGTAGAGCTATTTATCACTCACCTTATTTTCTAGCAGATATTGAAAAAGAAATTTATAAAAACTTAAACGTTCCAAGTCGAAACGAAATAATGGAAAAATTAATACCTTATATTCAAAAAGAAACAAAAAAAGGGGTACAGTTAAATCATATTATGAGACATACAGTCGGTTTGTTTCACGGCCAAAGTGGCTCAAAACAGTGGAAACAATATTTATCAAAAAATATGTGTATACGGGATGCTGACATTCAAAAAGTTGATCACATTATGGATCAAATTAAAAACAACAATAACTCAACATCGTTAGAGAGGTAAACTGGACAACCTTGCACATAGTGAGATTTTATTTCTTATTAGTTTAATGATCTTAACGGCTATACCAGTTGGATTTTTTGCTGGATTGTTTGGAATTGGTGGAGGACTTATATCAGTTCCTTTTCTCTACTACTTATTTTCATCGTTTGGTGTCGATTCAATGTATGTAATGCATCTTGCTGTTGGAACGTCATTTTCAATTATTATTCCAACATCTATCGTCTCTGTCTTGACCCACCACAAATTTAAGGCCGTTGATTTTAATATCGTTAAAAGTTATGGCGGCTTTGTTATTGTAGGGGTAATTTTTGGGACAATTTTTGCCGCAAGTTTAAATACTAAGCCTCTAGTTCTTTTTTTCTCAATTGTAGTTTTTATTCTAGCTTTTTATTTACTTTACTTAAAAGAGAAAGAATCGAATATTAAACTTACAATGAAGCTAAGCTCTAAAATATTTTTTGGTTTTTTATCGGGGTTTATTTCTGCACCTATGGGCATTGGAGGTGCAGTGATGAATGTACCTATATTAAAATTTTTTGGTTATTCAATTAATAACGCGATAGGAAGTTCAGCAGCGATTGGTTTTTTGATTGCATTATCTGGAGCTATAGGATTTTTGATCACAGGCAGTTACTTAGAAGCTGGCTTACCCTTAAGTATTGGTTTTTTAAATATTCCTGCTTTTTTAATTTTTATTCCAATAACAACATTTATGGCGCGTATTGGAGCTAGAACTGTACATAAAATAGAAAAAAAAAAAATTAGCAAATATTTTGGTATTTTTTTACTAATTATTGGGTCAAAGTTTTTATTTGAATACTTAAAACTTTAATGCAAAAAATAAATAAAAATTTTATTAAAGACTCTCATCATATAACTGAATTAAAATTGTGTAGCGTAAGGCTCATCAACAACTCTAGATTTCCTTGGATCATTTTAATTCCAAAAAGAAAAAAAGTAACAGAAATTTTTCACCTTAATAAAAAAGATCAAAAATTATTAATAGAAGAAATTGTTTATTCGTCAAAAATCATGAAAAAGACTTTTAGAGCATTTAATCTCAATGTTGAAAAGATAGGTAATATTGTCTCACATTTACATATTCATATTATTGCAAGAACAAAAAAAGATAACTCATGGCCACTTTCCGTGTGGGTAGTTAAAAAAAAAAGCTACTTCAAACAAGATTTAAATCGTACGATTAAAAGAATTAAAAAAAATTTTGGTATTTAAATTTAAAGTGTGTAAAACGCATTAATAGATATGAGTAAAAATTTAATAAAAAAAAAATTAATTAAATTAAAGGCCTCCGCTACATTAGCTATAAACGAAAAATCAAAAGAATTAATATTAAAAGGCAAAAAAGTTTATCGCTTTGGTTTTGGCCAATCTCCTTTTCCTGTACCCTCAAAAATAGTAGATGTTTTAAAAAAAAATGCGGATAAAAAAGCATACCTTCCTATGCAAGGGCTGCCTATGCTTAGAGAAGCAATCTCTAGATACTTAACTAAAAAAACTAAAAGTAGTTTTACGAAAGAAAATATAATTATTACTCCTGGATCTAAAGAAGGAATGTTTTTAATGCACATGGTATTTAACGGAGATATAATTTTACCAGCACCGAGTTGGGTTTCTTATGCGCCACAAGCACAAATTTCTTCTAACAGGGTACATTGGATTCAAACTTCAGCTGACAATAATTGGTTTCCCACTGCTGCAGAACTAGAGAAAAAAATTAAATCAATTAAAAATAAAAATATAATTTTAATATTAAACTCACCAAACAACCCGTCCGGAACGACTTGTAACAACTTAAAAGAACTTAGCAAAGTAGCTAAAAAATATAAAATTATAATTCTTTCTGACGAAATATATACAGATCTAAAGTTTGATAGAAAGTACGAGTCAATTTCAAAGTATTATCCTGAAGGTACTTGTATTACCGGTGGCCTAAGTAAATGGTGTGGAGCGGGTGGATGGAGACTAGGTTTCTTTGCGGCACCAAAGCAATTAAATTTACTTATGGACAATCTAAAAGTACTGGCAAGTGAAACTTTTTCAACTGTCAATAGCCCAGTTCAATATGCTGCCGTTGAAGCATATAAGGGTGATTATGATAATTTTAAATTAAAAACTTCAAATATTTTACAAGGA
>Ga0308010_1000998_pt1 | contig 16561 bp, 17 predicted proteins | sample Neamet129_FD_202368 | JGI IMG/M metagenome (GOLD analysis project Ga0308010, IMG submission 202368) | Marine microbial communities from water near the shore, Antarctic Ocean - #129 | ecosystem: Environmental > Aquatic > Marine > Unclassified | place: Southern Ocean | collected 2014-07-24 | reverse complement strand
AAATATTATTAGCAGCAATGAAGCAGAGGCAAAAGAAAGAGTTGTTGAGGCTGAGTTTCAAGCAAAACTTATGGATAATCTCAGTATCAATGAATCAGAAGCAGAGTCACTCATAAGAGGTGGATTTCTAAATTTTGATGATATAGCTTATGCAGAAGATTCAAAGCTATTAGGCGCACTAAAGCTGGAAGAATCTCGTGTAGAAGAGATCAAAGCTGCAGCAGCAGATGCCGCATTAATGGAAGCGATGGGTGAGATTACCCAAGAAGAATCAAACTTAGAATCTTTAACTGAACTTGGTTTTAGTGAAGAAGAAGTTGATATCTTGGTATCAAAAGCATTAAAAAGCATGGATGATATTGCAGAGCTAGCGGTAGATGAGCTACAAGACATTATTGAGATATCTGATAAAAAAGCTGCAGATATTATTATGAAAGCTCGAGAAAGCTGGTTTAACTAAAACAGGACAGTACATTGGCATTAACAGTTAAAGATTTTGCGAAAGTCTTAAAGATTAAGGATGAAGCTCTATTAGAGAGAATGAAGGCTGCCGGCCTTCCTCATGTGAAAGCATCGGATGAAATTACTCCGGCTGATAAATTAGCTATTTTAAAATCTTTGAAAGATCGAAAGGGAGGCGGAGCTCAGGCTGTTACCTCATCCTCTAGTAGTGGAGGTGTTACCGTTAAATCAAAGGGGACTTTATCTCAACCAACGAATACTGCGCCGACTGTATCTGATGGACTGACCGATAATATTGAAGCAAAAAGACAAGCAGCCGCTGAAAATTTAAAAGAGCAGCAGAAAAAACGGGAAGATCAGATCAAAGAAGCTATTCGTTTAAAACAAGAGCAACAGCAAGTAGCTAAAAAAACTCAACAAAAATTTCAGACTCCACAACAAGCTCAACCAAGAGTTAATGTTAAAGACCAGCTCTCAAGAGCAGCTAATGAGTATTCACGAAGAGAGAAAAGCTTTGATAATGACTCTGAGCACCAATTTGCAAAACCAATTGAATTTATAAAAAGAGACATAGAAGTTCCAGAAATGATCCAAGTTGGCGAACTAGCTAAACTAATGTTTATCAAAGGTGGCCAAATAGTTAAAACTTTAATGAGTCTAGGGGTTGTAGCCACTATTAATGATTCAATTGATCAAGAGACGGGCATTTTGGTGGCAGAAGAGCTTGGCCATAATGGTATTCCTTTTAATGATTCATCTGTTGAAGATGAAATCCTAGGAAATATTACATACTCTGATACCCCAAAGACAAGAGCTCCTGTTGTCACTGTAATGGGTCATGTCGATCATGGAAAAACTACATTACTTGATTTTATTAGAGACACTAAAGTCGTAGATGGTGAAGCGGGTGGGATAACTCAGCATATTGGAGCTTATCAAGTTCCAGTGGGTAAATCAGTCATAACATTTATAGATACCCCAGGTCATGCAGCTTTTTCATCAATGAGAGCTAGGGGTGCTAATACTACTGATGTGGTTATCTTGGTTGTTGCCGCAAATGACGGTGTCATGCCTCAAACAGAAGAAGCTATAAACCATGCAAAGGCAGCTGGAGTAGCAATTGTTGTGGCGATTAATAAAATGGATTTGCAAGGTGCAGATGTAGAAAGAATCAAAGGTGATCTAGCGGCCAAGGACCTAACACCAGAAGACTGGGGTGGAAATATTCAAATGATTCCAGTGTCTGCTTTAAAGGGAGATGGCGTTGATAAGCTTTTAGAAGCCGTGGTCTTAGAATCAGAGTTATTAGAGCTAAAAGCTCATCATGAAGGACAGGCGCAAGGAGTAGTCATTGAATCAGAACTAGATAAATTTAGAGGCCCAGTTGCCACTCTATTAATTCAAAGTGGAACTTTAAAGCTTGGAGATATGGTCGTTTGTGGAGCTTCAATTGGAAAAGTTAAAAATATTATTGGTTCTGATGCTTCTAAGCTTAAGACAGCAGAACCTTCTTTCGCAGTTGAAATCTTAGGTTTAAGCAGCGTGCCCAATGCAGGGGAGACATTTCAAGTAGTTAAGAACGACAAAGAGGCCAGGGAAATTGCTGAATTTAGAGAAAATAAACTTAAAGACAGGAAGGTTTTAAAACAGAGAGATGAAAGTTTAGGGAATATTTTTGAAACCATGGGGCAATCCAATAAAAAAATTCTTAATGTGATTTTAAAATCAGATGTTGCAGGTACCTCTGAAGCTATTGTTGCAGCATTAAATGATATAGGTAATATAGATGCATCTATCAAGATCGTTGCATCAGGCGTTGGCGGCATATCAGAATCTGATGCCAATTTAGCGGTTGCAACTGAATCAATGATATTAGGTTTTAATGTTCGTTCTGATAATGCTGCTAAGAAAATTGTAGAAGGTGAAGAGATTACCCTTTCTTATCACAGTATTATTTATGAGCTAATAGATGAGGTAAAAGCTCGACTTAGCGGTCTTCTTGATCCTATTATCAGGGAAGAAATCCTTGGTACTGCTGAGGTGCTGGAAGTTTTCTCTTCTCCAAAATTTGGACAAGTTGCTGGCTCCATGGTTTTAGATGGATCAATCTTCGCAAGCAAACCAGTGCGCGTTCTTAGAGATGATGTCGTAATCCATCAAGGTGAACTAGATTCACTCAGAAGGTTTAAGGATGATGTGGGTGAAGTAAAGAGCGGAACTGAGTGCGGCATAGGTATTAAAAATTACAAAGATATTCGTGCTGGGGATAAAGTTGAAGTCTTTGACAGGAAAGAAGAAGCGCAAACTATCTGATTAAATGTCATCGTCTAGAATTCCAAAAGTAGAAGATTTTTTAAAGAAAGAAATCTCTCAAATTATTTCAGCACAAGTGAAAGATCAGCGATTTAAAATGCTCAATATAGTAGATGTTAAGGCTTCAGCCGATCTTGGAGTCGCAACAGTTTACTTTACAATTATTAATGGTGATCAAAGCCAAGCTCCTGAAAAAAAATTATTAGAAAAATTCTCATCCATGATTAGATCAAAGCTATCAAAATTTATGAAAATTAGAAGAGTGCCAAAACTCATTTTTAAATACGATGAAAGCCTAGAACGGTACAATCATATCGACTCAATTTTAAATTCCCTAAGTGACTAACGGATTTATTTTAGTCAACAAAGACTCGGGAATAACCTCATCTAAGGTTGTCCAGACAATTAAAAAAAAATTTAACTTCGGGAAGGTTGGGCATCTAGGCACTTTAGATCCTATGGCAACAGGCTTATTAATACTTGCTATTAATCGAGGCACTAAATTCTCCTCACTTTTATTAAATAGCCACAAGTCTTATGCGGCCGAGGTAACGCTTGGCATGCAAACTGATACTGACGATGCAGAAGGGCAGGCAATATTTTCTAAGCCTATCACTGCCGAGCATGATGATATAGAAAAAATACTTTTGTCTTTTCTAGGTGAAAGTCAGCAACAACCCCCCATATACTCAGCTTTAAAGGTTAAAGGTAAGCCTATGTATAAATATGCTCGAGAAGGAATCTCAGTGGAGAAAGAGCCTAGAAAGGTAGTCATTGAAAGCATTGAGAATATCTTTATTAAGCTACCTATAGTTTCATTTGAGATAATTTGTTCTAAAGGAACCTATATACGCTCTATTGCAAGAGACTTAGGATCAAAGCTCTTATGTGGAGGTCATTTATCAGCTTTGACCCGATTAACGCAGCAAGATTTTTCTATTCAAGATGCAAAAAAAATAGATGAAATTACAGAACTAGATATTATTCCTCTTGAAGCTGCTTTTAATCACCTTGAGTCAGTTAAGATTCCAGCAGACCAATTAAAAAGCTTTATAAATGGCTCTGCTGTAGATATTGAGCTTTTAAAAGAGGGTTTACTAAGGGCGTATAATTCGTCCGATGAATTTATTGCATTGGGCAGAAATTCTGCGGAAGGATTTAAGCATGAATACCTTGTTTAAAAGAGGAATTAGTAATAAGCTACAGCATCTCAGACTTTAGATATGCAAGGTTTGAGAGATATTAAGTGCATATCCAAGGAGAAAGAACATGGCTTTATTAAAAGAAGAAAAGAATAAAATCGTAAAAGAATTTCAGAACAGCGATGCTGATACTGGTTCTTCAGAGGTGCAAATTGCACTTTTGTCAGAGAACATCAACAAACTTCAATCTCACTTTAAAATTCATAAAAAAGATCATCACTCTAGAACAGGTCTAATTAGAATGGTTAACTTAAGAAGAAAGCTACTAGCTTATCTAAAAAGAAAAAATCCAGAAAGCTATCAAGAAATAATCAAATCTCTTAAATTAAGAGGATAAACAAAGGAAAATTGTGGAAGAAAATACATTAAACACTCAGTCCGTAGAGTTTGAATACGGAAACAAAACTGTAAAAATTGAAACTGGTAAGGTTGCTAGGCAGGCAACATCTAGCATTATAGTTACCATAGACAATCTTGTCGTTTTAACAACAATGGTTGCAAGAAAAGAAGCTGATCCAAGGAAAGATTTTTTTCCATTAGCAGTTTTTTATCAAGAGAAATTTTATGCCGCAGGTAAAATTCCAGGTGGCTATTTCAAAAGAGAAGCTCGACCAACTGAACAAGAAACACTTACTTCCAGGCTTATTGACAGACCAATTAGACCTTTGTTTCCAGAAGACTTTAAAAATGAAGTCCAAATTTTTTGTACTGTTCTCTCAGCTGACAAAAATATTAATCCAGACATAGCATCCTTAATAGGAGCTTCTGCTGCATTATCTATTTCAGGCGTTCCATTTCAAGGCCCTCTAGGGGCAGCAAGAGTTGGCTTTATAGATAGTAATTTTGTCTTAAATCCATCTCCTTCAGAGCTAGAAGATTCTATGTTAGACATGGTTGTAGCTGGAACCGAAGATGCTGTGCTGATGGTTGAATCAGAAGCCAGTGAATTAAGTGAAGATATTATGTTAGGTTCTGTGCTATTTGGTCATCAAGAGATGCAAAAGGTGATCAAGGCTTGCTCAGATCTTCGTGCAAAAGTTAATCCTACACCGTGGGAGTTTACTGAGGACACTATGACTGCAGAATTTACAGCAAACATAGCCGAATCTTTTACAGATGAAATTTCTACTGCTTTCAAGATAGCTGATAAGGCTGAGCGAGGAGATGCTCTTCATGCTATTAAGGATAAGATATCCGAAAAGCATGGTGCAGAACTTGATGATCTAGAAAAAGGCAAGCTGATGAATGCTTTTAAATCCGTTGAGAAGGACGTGGTTAGAAAAAGTATCCTTGCCAATGAGCCAAGAATCGATGGCAGAGATCGCGATACAGTAAGATCTATTTATGTAGAGACTGGAGTTTTACCAAGCGCTCATGGCTCTTCTTTGTTTACCAGAGGAGAAACTCAAGCATTAGTTGTAGCAACGCTTGGATCTACTAGAGATGCTCAAAGAATTGAGAGCCTTAACGGTGAGCAGCACAACCAATTCATGCTTCATTACAACTTTCCAGCATACAGTGTTGGTGAGATTGGTATGCCACTTGGGCCTAAAAGACGTGAAATTGGACATGGTAATCTAGCTAAAAGAGCGATTAAAGCTGTGCTACCAAACTCAGAAGAATTTGGTTATACGTTGCGAGTTGTCTCAGAAATTACAGAATCTAACGGCTCAAGCTCAATGGCTTCTGTTTGCGGTACCTCATTATCATTAATGGATGCAGGAGTTCCAATTACCAATCCAGTAGCTGGAATAGCTATGGGTTTGATCAAAGAAGATGATAACTTTGCAGTTCTAACAGATATTCTGGGAGATGAAGATCACTTAGGCGACATGGACTTTAAAGTTGCAGGAACAAAAGATGGTGTTACTGCTTTGCAAATGGATATCAAGGTTCAAGGTATTACTGCTGACATCATGGAATCTGCATTAGAAAAGGCAAAAACTGCAAGATTACATATTTTAGAAAAAATGAATGCTGTTATTTCTGGACCAAAAGAATTATCTGATAGTACACCAGCAATGAAAAAAATTACTGTTCATCAGGATAAGATTAAAGAAATTATCGGAAAGGGTGGCGCAGTCATTAAAGGTATGCAGGCAGACACAGGTGCATCCGTTGATGTAAATGATGACGGCGTAGTAACTATATTCGGTGAAACTCAGTCAATTATGCTGGCAGCACTAGAAATTATCGAGGGGATTATTGAAGATCCAGAGCTTGATAAGATCTACGAAGGTAAAGTAGTCAAAATTGTTGATTTCGGAGCCTTTGTTAATATTCTTCCTGGAAAAGATGGTTTGCTTCATGTGTCAGAGATTTCAGCTGAAAGAGTTGAAAATGTCTCAGACGTTCTTACTGAAGGCGATATCATTAAGGTCAAGCTAATTGGCTTTGATCGAGGAAAGATGAAGCTCTCCAAAAAAGCAATCGAAGAATAATCATTTAAAATGATATAGTTCAATGAGCTATATCATCATTATTTATAAAGTCAAGTAAAGTAACATTTATTGTTACTTTACATTTGCACCCATCCTTCTATTTATGGTTTTATATACGAGTTAACCCATACAAACCTTAGGGAGAAATTATGGAAAATGCATGGAGAATGATAGGCGACCTAGTTACTAATCTAACTAGTGTCATCACAGGTATTCTAGGACTTGGAATTGTTGGAAGCCTTGCTTTTGGCGATATGCTTGGTCTAGATGTTATAGGTAATATTACTTCATTAGTTGAAAGCTTAGCTTCAAATGGTGTTGTAGGCCTGCTAGTTTTAGCAGTTCTAATGAGCCTTGTTAATAGGTAAGTAATTACTTAATTAATTTGTTAAGAGGGGTTTATGCCCTTCTTAACATTTTTTATTTTTTTAAAATATGAACTTCAACGTCACATTAGCAAACCTAACAGCTTTTTTAAATAAAGTTACCAAATTATTAATACCACTTGTAGTAGTTTCATTATTACTCGGCATTATTTTTGGGACATCTACTCCATTTGTAGGAGATGTTTACAAGAATGTATCAGATATTTTAAATATGCTTGGAGAGGATGCTCTTCTTGCTTTAATTTCGCTGGTCATCATTCTTGCTTATCTGAAAAAAGACTAAGTTAGTCTAATTGTTTTCACCAAGAAGGTAACTTCTTTTCTATTCCCATATCTTTTTAACATTAGACAATGGTGGCTATGGGTGGAATTGAACCACCGACCCCAGCGTTATGAGTGCTGTGCTCTAACCGTCTGAGCTACATAGCCAAGCTTGAGAATGATAAAGAACTCCAATTATATGTCAAACATTAAATTTAAAATGGATGACATCTCCATCTTTAACTATATATTCCTTGCCCTCTAATCTAAGCTTGCCATCTCTTTTGGCTCCAGCTTCACCATTACAAGAAATGAAATCATCATAGGAGATGATTTCCGCTTTTATAAACCCTCTTTCAAAATCAGTATGAATAACCCCTGCAGCTTGCGGCGCTAATGAATTTTTATGGACTGTCCATGCTCTTGATTCTTTTGGCCCTGAGGTAAAATAAGTCTCAAGATTTAATAGTCTATAGCCTGCCAAAATTATTTTATTTAGAACTGGTTCGTCCATTCCCAGTAGTTCTAAATATTCATTCTGTTCTTCTTCATCTAGATTGGCCAATTCATGTTCAATTTTTACAACCGCTGGAATAATATGAACTGAATTATCCGCAGCATATTTCTGGATATCCTCTAATTTATTTTTAGACTGATCATCTGATAAATTTGCAATTAGAAGCATTGGTTTGGTTGAGAGAAGCGTTAGGCTATTAATGAAAGCTATTTCTTCTTCATTAAAAGAATCAAGCTTTGGAAGCAACCCTCCGCTCATAAGTTCTTTTAAAGAATGTATGATAGCTTGGTCTTTCACGGCTTGAGCATCACCAGACCTAATTAATTTTTCTAATTTGAGCAATCTTTTATCAAGAACCTCAGCATCAGCAAATATCAATTCTAAATTTATTGTTTCCAGATCGCTAAGAGGATTAATTTTTCCATCAACATGAATAACATTTTCATCATCAAAACATCTAACAACATGAAGTAGGGCATTCATTTCTCTAATATTTGATAAGAATGCATTTCCTAAACCTTCTCCCTTAGAAGCGCCTTTCACTAACCCGGCTATGTCTACAAAGCTCATCGTTGTTGGAATAACTTTTTCTGAGTCGGCTATCTCATTAATCATTTGAAGCCTATTGTCAGGGACATTCACAATTCCCAAATTAGGCTCAATAGTGCAAAAAGGGAAGTTTTCCGCTGGGATAGCAGATTTAGTAATTGCATTAAACAATGTAGACTTACCAACATTAGGCAGACCCAGAATTCCACATTTAAAACCCATAACTACTCCGTATGAAGCTTAAGTTGAGCTTGTTCAATTTGATAATCTGCCAATAGGTCTACAATATTTAGGAATTCTATATAGCTATTCGCTAGGGTATCTTTTTCTTGTGGTTTAAATTTTCCTAAAACCCAATTAGTCACATCTGTCTTATCACCAGGATGTCCAATGCCCACTCTTAATCTAATAAAGTTACTGCCAACTAAGCTAATAATATCTCTAAGTCCATTGTGACCCCCATGACCACCATCAACCTTAAGCCTTAAAGTACCTGTTGGCAGGTCTAAGTCATCATGGATAACTACTGTATTTGTAAGTCCTACTTCCATATTTTTAATTATTTTTTTTAGACATTGACCAGATTCATTTACATATAAATTTGGAGATCCCCAAATTATATTTCCATCCAAAGACGAGGCAATGGATGCATCTAATTTACTTTTGTTTTGAAGTTCTAAATCGTTTGCAAGGCAGTATTGAGACACCCAATCTTTGCCAATATTATGCCTTGTTCCCGAATATTTTTGGCCAGGATTGCCTAAACCAACTATGCAAATATTAGGCATAGAATAAATATTAGTTAGCTGCTTTCATCTGGAGCATTATCTGCACCAGCATCTTCCTCTGGTGCGCTAGAATCATCTGCTGCATCACCTTCTGCATCCTCAGGGACAATCTCAGCTTCTTCTTCTTCTGCTCTAGGTGCATTCACTGAAACAACCATCTGATCATTTTCTGCATCAAACCCAGGTATTTCAGCTCCCTCAGGTAGTGCAAGCTCTGATAGACGAATTGCTTCATTAAGCATTAAATTAGTAATATCAATCTCAATTGCTTCTGGGATATTTCCAGCTAAACAGGCTATTTCTATTTCAGATATTGCTTTTGCAATAACTCCACCATCTGTTTTAACTCCCTCACAATCCTCTTCGCCAATAAATCTAAATGGCACAATAACTTTTAGTTTTGTTTTACTAGAAACCCTTTGAAAATCTGCATGTAAAAATTTTCCTTTAACAGGTTCTCTTTGAAGTTCCTTCAATACAACTTTCTCCTCTTGTCCTTCAAGAAGAATTTTTAAAACCTGTGTGTAAAATAGCTCACTTTCAGAAGCCTTGGTCAGCTCATTAAGTCTAACTTTAATATTTTTAGACTCTTGTTCATTTCCATAGATTATTGCAGGAACCATTGAATCTTCTCGTCTAATTTCACGAGTCTTGTTTGTTCCAGTTCTAATCCTTAGATCAGCATTTAATATAATTTCATTTGACATAGTTCATACCTTATTAAATTTTTACAAGAAAAGCGCACTAAGCGACTCTTCATTGTTTAATCTTCTGACACATTCAGCAATTGTAGGTGCCAGAGAAATGACGCGTATTTTACTGCATTTTTCTGCTTCTGGGGACAATGGAATCGAATTCGTTACAACTAACTCATCAATGGAAGAATTTGAAATTCTTTCAATTGCTGGTCCTGACAAGACTGGATGAGTGATATATGCTTTCACTTTAGCGGCTCCAGCATCTTTTAGGGCCTGAGCTGCATTGCAAAGAGTCCCAGCTGTATCAATCATATCATCAGGAACAATGCAGCATTTTCCTGCAACATCACCAATTATATTCATCACTTCTGATTCGTTTGCTGTTGCTCTTCTTTTATCGATAATTGCTAGATCAGACTGGCCTAAGAATTTTGCCAAGGCTCTTGCTCTTACTACGCCACCGGCATCTGGAGACACAACTAAAATTGGTTCATCATTTGATGATCTGGATTTGATATCATCGTGCATTATTTTAGTTGCATAGACGTTATCAGCTGGCATATCAAAAAAACCTTGAATTGATTCAGAATGAAGATCTACAGTCAGAACTCTATCTACACCAACTGTATTCATCATATCTGCAATTACTTTAGCGCTAATAGGGACTCGAGCAGATCTAACTCTTCGATCTTGCCGTGCATATCCATAATAAGGAATGATCGCAGTGATCTTGGAGGCTGATGATCGCTTGAGAGCATCTGTAATCAACATCAACTCCATTAAATTAGCGTTTGAAGGAGCGCAGGTAGATTGAACAATATAGGTTTCATGCCCACGAACATTTTCTAGAATTTCAACCTTAATTTCACCATCGGAAAATTTACCCAATTCAATCTTACCAAGCTTGGCTCCAAGAATTTCGACTATCTCTGTTGTTAGTTGCTGAGAAGCTGAGCCCGAAAATATTCCAACTGTTGGCTTATTTATCATAGTTATTCAATATGGCTGGGGTGGCTGGATTCGAACCAGCGCATGACGGGATCAAAACCCGTTGCCTTACCGCTTGGCTACACCCCATTATGTTAAGTATTTCAATAATGGAGAACATTGTAATGGTTCGCAAAAAAAGTGTCTCCATTTAGTTGGAATTTTTTTTAAAGTTTTTTTCATTTTTTCATCATTCTCAACAGCGCAAAAAATTGTTGAACCAGTTCCTGACAACTTAAAGGGCACCTCAACCACTAATTCTTTAAAAATCGCTCTTACTTCTGGATGCTTTTGAAGAAAAATTTGTAGAAAAGGATTTTCATCTTTTGCAGATAGTTGAAGCATATTCTGCTCATTTAATTCATCCCATATTTGGAACATCTCTTGGGTAGAGCTATGTATTGGAGGAGAAACAATTAAAAATTTATTAGTTTCACTGTTTATTTCAGAGAGTTGCTCTCCAATACCTGATGCAATTGCATTTTTGCCTGAAACAAAGAAAGGAACATCTGCGCCAAGTTTTAATCCTATTTTCATGAGCTCAGAAATATTAAGCTGAAGAGAAAAAAGCTTATTAATTCCAATCAGTGCTGCAGCAGCATTAGAGCTCCCCCCACCTAAGCCTCCTCCAATGGGAATATTTTTTTCAATAATAATGTTGCAATGAAGTTCTTGTGAAACATGCTTGCTAAGAGCTTCTATGGCTTTATATGCAAGATTTTTTTTACTATCTATGTCAATACTTGCATTTGTACGAATTGAACTTTGTTGAGCATTACTCTTCTCAATATGCATAACATCACAAAGGTCTATTAGCTGAAAATGGCTTTTAATTTCATGCATACCATTATCTTTCTTTTTAAGAACCTCGAGAGTAAGGTTCAGTTTAGAGGGACAATGAAGAATCAAGCTTTCACTCATAGCTTCAAAAATCCTGATATTGTCCATATATCTGTTTCTATTTTTAACAAAAGTTTTTCTTCAGAATTATTGCATTGTATTTTAAAAGATCCATCGTTCCAGTTTTGAGTTTTACTTGAGGCAGTAAGGCATCGATAGAATATTTTGATTATTTGAGAAGAAAGTATTTTCACATCGCTCATCTCAAATTGTTGCAAATTATCAATTGTTTTTAACATTAAAATTTCAGCTGTATTTTTATCTACCTCAGCTCTTAATACATTGCCATAAAAGGGTTTTTTAATCTGTATAATATCTACATCTGAGTTGCTTTGAAGTGAAACATTAAAGGGAAAAGTATTACTTCCGTTACTGGCTAAGAATTTACCATTTAAACTTATGCCAGCTTGATAGTTTTGGGTTGATGCACAAGAGCTAACTAATAGGGCAATACAAAGATTTTTTGTTATGGAATTACAACTGTTTGGCATAAATCATAAAACTACAAAGCTTTCAGAAAGAGAGCTTTTTATTATAAATGAGTCCAATCAAGAAGAGTTCAAAAACTTTATGGAATTGAGCTTTGGAGATCAAGTAGAGTCCTTTGTTGCTCTTTCTACTTGCAATAGAACAGAGGTATATTTTTATGCCAATGAATATATTGCTTCGTCAGTCATGCATAAAACAGCAGAATTTCTTGGCTGCAGTGATTTCATAGCTCAGGATTCATATATTTTAGATAATAATAAGGCCTTAGAGCATATGTGTTGTGTTGCAAGCGGTTTAGATTCTCAGGTTTTAGGAGAGCAAGAGATCTTTGGACAGTTTAAAAAAGCCATTCAATCATTTGCAAATATTAAAACTCTTCATGGTAGATTGCAGCAAATTACAGATGAAGTAATTTCCATCGCAAAAGCAGCAAGAACTGAAACAAATATTGGAGTGAACCCACTGTCAATTTCTGGCTTATCTTTAAAGATTGTAAAAGAGATATTTGAAGATCCTGAGCAGCAACAAGTAACAGTTGTTGGGGCAGGGCAAATGGCTCTGGGTGTCATAGAACATTTTTATGATAATGGTATTAGAAATATTCATGCTGTTAATAGAACTAAAAAGACCCTAGACATTTCTGATTCCATAAGCTTTGAGACATCTAACTTAAGTCAGCTAGCCTCTATCATTCACTCAACTGACATACTGATTGCATCTATTAGCACCCCATTGCCAATAATCGGGAAGGGCCTCATTGAAGATACCTTTCGTAATAGACAAAATAAACCAATGCTATTAATTGATTTGGGTGTGCCGAGAAATATAGAAGATCAAGTAAGAGATTTAGAAAATGCTTATCTTTTTAGTATTGAGGATATGGAGCAAGTCACCCAAGAAAACTTAGAAGAAAGAACTGAAGAAGCTCAAAAAGCTATTGATTTGATTAAAAATAAGGTTGCTCAGATTGATAGTCGTCTAGAGGTTAAACAGAAAAAGAATAATATGTATTTAGATTTGCAACAGATGTGCAGCAATCTTGATCAAAATGAAATTCAGACTATTTTGAAAGCAGATGATCCGTTAAGAAAAATCCAACATCTGCTTGATCAAACAGATGATCAGCTACAATATCTATCCAAATTAAATTCTCACGAAATTCTGTCTATGCTAAAGGAGATTAACAGTGCTCGATAATTCTATTATTTTAAAATTAGAAAGTCTTTGGGCTAGATCAGAAGAGATTAAGGTTGACCTCTCAGCAGAAGGGGCGACTGATAACATGGCTAAATTTACTCAACTGAATAAAGAATTTTCCGAGATTACCCCTGTAGTAAATTTATTTAAATCGCTCCAAGATCTTGAGGAAGAATTATCAGGAGCAAAAGAGTTATTAGATTCTGGTGATGCAGAGCTGATTGAGCTTGCAAAAAGTGATATCTCAATTAGCGAAGACAAGATAGCTCAACTTGAAAAAGATTTAAAGTTTATGTTACTTCCGAAAGATGATGCTGATGATGGCTCAGCATATCTAGAAATTAGGGCGGGAGCTGGTGGAGATGAAGCTGCAATTTTTGCTGCAGATTTATTTAGAATGTACAGTAGGCTTTCTGAGCGTCAAGGCTGGAAGATAGAAATGGTAAATACTAAAACTTCTGAACCAAGCGGATTAAAAGAAGTTGTTGTAAAAATTAATGGACAAGGCGTATTTAAATTTTTAAAGTTTGAGTCGGGCGTGCATAGAGTTCAGCGAGTTCCTGAGACAGAATCTCAGGGTAGAATTCATACCTCAACGGTCACTGTTGCAATTCTTCCAGAAGTTGATGAAGTTCAAGATGTTGAGATAGATAAGAGTGACTTAAGAGTAGATACCTATAGGGCATCTGGGGCGGGAGGACAGCATGTTAATAAAACAGATTCTGCGGTGCGACTTACTCATATCCCAACTGGTGTTGTTGTGGAGTGCCAAGATTTACCATCTCAGCATAAAAATAAAGCCAAAGCCATGGCTCTATTGCTTGCAAAACTAAAACAAACTGAGATTGATGAGCAGCAGAATTCTATAGCTAGTGAAAGAAAAATATTAGTTGGAACAGGCGATAGAAGTGAAAAAATAAGGACTTATAATTTCCCTCAAGGACGAATTACAGATCATCGGATTAAGTTAACGCAACATAATTTAGATCAAGTTATGGATGGAGACATGATTTCTATCTGCCAGGCTCTAATCACTGAGAATCAGCTGGCACAGCTCTCAAACCTTGAAGAAACTACTTAATTGAATCCAAGTCTGAAATTTTACTTTGATGAAGCCCGAAAGCTCAGCGCTGATCATGAGTGGATAGCTAGAGACTTTGATTATTTCTTAAACGCAATTGGTATTGCCAGCACGGCTATTGCCTTGAAGGACAACCTAGCAATTTCTGAGGAGAAACTTACATTAGTAGATAATTTTTTTACCAGCTATGTCGAGGGTATTCCCCTTGATTATATTTTAAATGAGTCATCATTTTTAGATTTTACATTCTATGTTGATTCTAGAGTGCTTATTCCCAGACCTGAAACAGAGTTAATCGTTGAGAAAGTTATAGATTTTGACTTAAATAACAATGCTAATGTTTTAGATGTAGGTGTTGGCTCTGGTTGCATATCTATTTCACTGGCAATGCTTCGACCCGATTTAAAAATCCTTGCATCAGATATCTCTGCTGATGCTCTTGATGTAGCTGCAATAAATCTCCAAAAGCACAAAGTAAACAATTTGCTGTTAGTAAAATCTAACTGGTTGTCTTATGCAAAACCCAAATCATTAGATTTAATTATTTCCAATCCACCTTATTTGAAACCAGATGACATTCATTTAAAAAACTTAACTCATGAACCACAATCTGCTCTAGTTTCGCCAAAAGGAACAAAAAGCTTTATTGAAATTTCTGAACAAGCTTTTATTGCACTTAAACACGGTGGACGGATTATCTTTGAGCATGGCTTTTCTCAGAGGCTTGAAGTAACCTCAATTTTAGAAGATTGCGGGTTTAAAAATATTATTTCAGAGCCGGACCTGCAGGGCCTAGATAGATTTATTTATGCTCAAAAATCATGAAGAGATTTTATATCTACACTTCAAATATGAGGTTTTTCAATGCATTCGTATGATAAGATTTATCATGTAAAAGTAAGATTTCAAGTCATTAAAGAAAGCGATGATAGAAAATATTTAGATTTTAAACACACAAAGGGAGTATGCGATGAATGGCAATATGATGGGATGGGATTTAACAATTCCTCAAGCAATTTCTCATGCTGAGAAATACAACTTTGATGGCAAATTAATTTCTAGAGAGCTCGATGGATCTATTAAGAAAACAACATATGGCGAGTCAATACAGCGGTCTAAAAAACTTGCAAATGCTCTTAATAAATTAGGCATTAACCTTCATGATACGGTGGCTACTATTGCTTGGAATAACAGCCGTCATTTTGAAACGTATTTTGGTGTCTCGGGCATGGGCGCTATTTTGCATACTTTAAATCCAAGGTATTCACCAGCCCAATTGGTTTACATCCTAAATCACGCAGAAGACAAAGTTTTAATAATTGACCCAACGTTTATTCCTCTTGTAGAGGGAGTTCAAGACCAGCTAAATTTTGTAGAAATAATTATTATTGCTGCAGAAAAATCTTCTATTCCTGATAATAAATTAAATAATTCTTTCAGCTACGATGATTTGCTTGAGCAAGAATCGAGTGAATACCAATGGCCGGAGTTAAGTGAAGATACTGCATCTGCTTTATGTTATACCTCTGGGACCACTGGCAATCCTAAGGGTGTTCTCTATTCTCATCGATCAACTATCCTGCATGCAATTTCCATTGCTGGAACCATGGGGTTTCATTCTTCAAGTGCAGTGTTGCCAGTTGTTCCTATGTTTCATGTAAATGCTTGGGGCGTTCCATATTCCGCTCTAATCAATGGTTTTACATTGGTGCTGCCAGGGCATGCACTCGATGGGGAGTCTTTATATGAGCTGGTACAACAAGAATCTGTAGATTGTCTTCTGGGAGTACCAACGGTTTGGTTGGGATTGTTGCAATACCTAGAAGGTAAAGGATTAAAAATGGAATCTGTTGATCAAGTCCTTGTAGGGGGCTCTGCTGCTCCTTACGCAATGATTAAAGCTTTTGATGAGCAACATGATGCATTTCTTACACACGGATGGGGAATGACAGAGATGAGCCCTCTGGGAACTATCAATACTCAAACTAAAAAAGCAATGAGTTTGCCAATAGAAGAAAGATATCAACTTCAAACAAAGCAAGGCTATCCAATGTTTGGTGTGGAGATCAAGACTGTTGATGATGATGGTAAAGAATTACCTAGAGATGGTGAGGCTAGTGGGGCGCTAAAAGTTAAAGGCCCATGGATTATGCATACTTATTTTAAAGCAGAGGGACCGGCAGTAGATGACGAGGGTTGGTTTGATACAGGCGATGTTGCAACAATTCATCCAGATGGATGCATGCAAATTGTTGATAGGGCTAAAGATGTAATTAAAACTGGGGGTGAA
>Ga0308010_1000997_pt1 | contig 16562 bp, 13 predicted proteins | sample Neamet129_FD_202368 | JGI IMG/M metagenome (GOLD analysis project Ga0308010, IMG submission 202368) | Marine microbial communities from water near the shore, Antarctic Ocean - #129 | ecosystem: Environmental > Aquatic > Marine > Unclassified | place: Southern Ocean | collected 2014-07-24 | reverse complement strand
GCATCGGCAAAAGAAGCCCATCCTTTTATCACATCAATTTTATTTTTCTTCATTAAGAAGTCAATACCACCACAAGTTTGCTCGATTACCTCATTTTTACGTTTCATCAATTGAGAAACGTTAATTTTTGGTGCATCGATTTCAATACCGTGATCGGCAAAATTATGCTTAGCATTGTGAAAGTGCTCCGAAGAATCTAATAAAGCCTTCGAAGGTATACATCCTACGTTTAAGCAAGTACCACCTAAAGTACTGTATTTCTCAATAATTGCAGTTTTTAAACCTAACTGTGCGCAACGAATTGCAGCTACATATCCGCCAGGACCTGAACCAATTACGGCTACATCATATTTTTCCATGATCGCTATTTAAAGTGTTTTAATAAATTGCAGTGCAAAAATACAATTGTTAATTTTAAATTCAGAGTTTAAGGATTTAAAATTGAAGGTTTAAAAGTATAATATACTAGCACACAAAATTACAGGACATTGTAATAATGATAAATGTTTGAAGATTGTTACACAGAGAAAAAGATGTTAAAATAGTCTTTGTGTCAAATGGTCGTTTAAAGACAGGATTGAAAAAGTTTTGAGTTTTGAATTGTAAGTTTTGATATGGAACAATGACTCCTGACGCTATTTCCTTTTTTATGTTTCCGACCTCTTTTCTTTTAGTGAAAGAAGCGTATAAAATGAGCGTAGCAAAATGCTGCTTGATCTTGCCTGACGGCAGGAAGGCTAGTGAGTTCGTTTTGGTAGCCATTTTAAAGTTTCTGTAGCGTTAAGAAAGAAATGAAGTTATGATTTTTGGTTCTTTTCATCAAGGAAAAGAACTATAACGAATGGTTTTAAAAAGTTTTGAGTTTTAAAAACAAGTCAAAATAGTCTTGGTGTCAAAAAGGCCCTAAAGAAAACAATAAATATTTTTTGTCTTGCATAATAACGGATAAGCATATAGTGTAATCTGCAGATTCTAAAAACTATGAGTAATATTCAATAAAAGAATAAAATTTGAACTATTTGTAGAAAACTCAATAGCGAAGACAATGGTAATAAACGTAAATTGCAAAAATTAATTTCAAGAGATGAAAAAAGTAGCCTTATTAATTCTTGATGGTTGGGGACATGGAAATGAGAGCCAATCGAATGCAATGAAAAATGCAAAAACTCCTTTTGTTGATTCTTTGTATAAAAACTACCCAAACTCAGAATTACTAACCGATGGTGAGCATGTAGGCTTACCTGCTGGACAAATGGGGAATTCTGAAGTAGGACATCTAAATATTGGTGCTGGTAGAGTAGTTTACCAAGATTTAGTAAAAATAAATAAGGCGGTTCAAGAGAATACTTTTAAGGACAATATAGAGCTCCAAAAAGCTTTTAAGTATGCCAAGGAACAAAATAAAGCCATACATTTTATGGGATTGGTTTCCGACGGAGGTATTCATTCTCACGAAGATCATTTACATCACCTATGCAAATTGGCTGATTCTGCAGGTTTAAAAGACGTATATATTCATGCTTTTACAGATGGTAGAGATACAGACCCAAAGAGTGGAAAAGGATTTATTGAAAACCTCGAAGATAAAACAGCACATCTTTCTGCTAAATTAGTAAGTGTAATAGGTCGCTATTATGCAATGGATAGAGATAAACGTTGGGAGAGAGTTCAATTAGCATACGACTTACTAGTGAATGCTAAAGGAACTAAGAGTACAAGTATAAGTGAGACAATTGGTGAATCTTATAAGAATGGAATCACTGATGAATTTATAAAACCAATTTATAAAGTTGACTCAAATGGAAATCCGATCGCATCTATTAAAGAAGACGATGTTGTTATTTGTTTTAATTTTAGAACAGATCGCTGTAGAGAAATTACGAGTGTATTAACGCAAGTTGATATGCCAGAATTTAAGATGAACAAGCTGAAATTAAATTATATAACGATGACGCTGTACGATCAATCGTTTAAAGGGATTCCAGTATTATTTTTTAAAGACAATTTACAGAACACTTTAGGTGAGGTACTGTCTGAAAATGGAAAAACTCAAATACGTATAGCAGAAACGGAGAAATACCCACATGTATCCTTTTTCTTTTCGGGTGGTAGAGAAGAACCGTTTACTGGAGAAAAGAGAATTATGATTCCTTCAGCAAAAGTGGCTACTTACGATTTACAACCAGCAATGAGCGCACAAAATATATGTGATGCAATAATTACTGAAATTGAAAACGATCCAACAGATTTTATTTGCTTGAATTTTGCTAATCCAGATATGGTAGGACATACTGGTGTATACAGTGCTGTTATAGAAGCTTTAGAAACTGTAGATACTTGCACTCGAAAAGTTGTAGAAGCTGGCTTAAAGCAAGACTATGTGTTTATTATAATTGCAGATCATGGAAATGCTGACTTTATGATAAATGAAGATGGCACACCAAATACAGCCCATACAACCAATCCAGTTCCTTGTTTTTTAGTAAACACAGACTTTACAGAAATTAAGAATGGAAAACTAGCAGATGTGGCACCAACCATATTAAAGCTTTTGGATGTTAGCATTCCTAAAGAAATGGATGGGAATGTTTTAATTGACTAATCATAATTTTTTTTTGATAAAAATAAGCACAAAAAAAAAGCATCCCGAGGGATGCTTTTTTTATTTGTGTTAAGCTTTTATTCTTGTTGGAAATTAATTGTAGTTGTACTACCGTTAACATACATCATATAAGCTTTACCAGGTATAAAGTCAGTTAACAATTGGATATCTTCAGTCCAAAATGAACCACTAACATCCTTGATAATTGAAAATGTATTGGCAGTACCAGCACCATTAACTAATGCAGCATCCATTGCTGTAACAATTGCGGTTTCAGCATCAACATCACCAGTAAATGCAACCATATTCCATCCTCCAGTTAAATCATAATCAATTTCTGGAATTGTTGTATGTTGAAAATTAACTGTAGTTGTACTACCGTTAACATACATCATATACCCTTTACCTTGAGTAAATTCAGTTAACAATTGGATATCTTCAGTCCAAAATGAACCACTAACATCCTTGATAATTGAAAAAGTATTTGCTGTACCTGCACTATTTTCTAATGCAGCATCCATTTGAGCAACAATACCATTATTATCAGAAGTACCTGTATAACCTACCATGTTCCAACCAGCAGACAATTGGTATTCAATTGCAGTACCAGAAGTATCATAAGTACAAGAAGCGTCGTCAACATTTGCAGTAGCATCGTAATTGTTTGCAGTAGCATCAGTACAACCTAATACATCATAAGTACATGAAGTATCGTCTACATTTGCTGTAGCATCGTAATTGTTTGCAGTAGCATCAGTACAACCTAATACATCATAAGTACATGAAGTATCGTCTACATTTGCAGTAGCATCGTAATTGTTTGCAGTAGCATCCATACAACCTTCAATATCTTCCGAAGCAGAACAATCTACAACAGTAACAGTAGCAGCTGAGGCTTGTACAACCATACCATTAGTAGTATAAGATACTACAGAAGGCATTACTACGTCATAAAGACTAGTACCATCAACTAATTGAAAAGAAATAGATTCACCAGCTAAAGCACCGTCAACAACTTCAGCAGTAGAAGCATCATCACCCCAAACAGCAATAGTAGTTTGAGAAGCAATACCAACAACAACAGAACCAACAACATTACCATCAGAACTTAATGCAACTAAATAAGCATCATCAGAACTAGTATTTAATGAAGCGATTACATCTGGTAGTAACATAACTGTCATGTTTGCTCCAGTGTTTAAAACATCAGAAGATGGTAAAAGACAACCTTCTTCAACAGCAACACTACAGTCAACTAAAGTAACTGTAGCTGGAGCAGCTTGAACAGCTAAACCGTTAGTAGTAAAAGCTACAGGAACTGGCATTACAACGTCGTAAAGACTAGTACCATTCACTAATTGAAAAGAAATAGACTCAGCAGCTAATGCACCATCTACAACTTCAGTAGTAGAAGCATCATCACCCCAAACCGCAATAGTAGTTTGAGAAGTATTACCAACAGTAGCAGAACCAATTATTAAACCGTCTGAAGAAAAAGCTACCATATAAGCATCAGCTTCAGTAGTAGGTAATGACCCCATTATACCAGGAGTTAACATAACTGTCATATTAGCACCAGTGTTACCAGAATACAATCCAGGTAAATCACAATCTTGGGCATTTGATATACCAAAACTAGCAAGAGTAAAGGTGATTAGTGTAAGTATTTTTTTCATTTTGAGTGAATTAAGTTTGTAAATAAGAAAAAAAAAGCCCCCTCTGATAGAGAGGGCTTTTTAATAGTTTTAAAGATTACTCTACCATTTTCTTTTCTACAGTTCCATCATTGTACATGTACAATAATACTTCACCGTTGAATTGATTTGAAGGATTAACTTCTTGACCTAACATATTCACAACTCTTACAAGAGTACGAATATCGTTCGGGTGGTTTTGAACATCCATTTCTATTGCCCAAGCTGGAACAGTAGGAATAAGAGTTCTATAAGCATCTGCATTGATAGAATGATCGAAGATAAAGTCAGATTTACCATTAGAAGAATCTTTAACTCTTACTTGGTAACCTTGACCTGGCTCTAACATAATGATACCGTCAAAGTTAAATTCTGGCCAGTAGAATAAACCTTCGTTATTCTTAACAATGTTAATGTTTTCAGCAATAGCAGTTTCAGAACCGAATTGGTTTTCGAACTGAGCTACAACTGGAGACTCATGGTGTAAATAGTAAGCTATTGTATTCCATTGAGTATGTAAGTCGATAACTAAAGCTTCTCTATGGTAATCAAGAGTGTCGTTAGTTACAGATAATAATGAATCAGAAGATACAAGTGTAGCAGCAGTATAAGCAATCCACATAGCTTCGTTTGCATCATAAGCAGCTTGCATATCAGAAATAGTAAGAGCTAATAAAGCATCATCAGCAACTTCCGTTGAATCTAAATGAGCAGCATCTGCAGCTTCGTCAGCAGCAAACCATGCAGCAACATCAGCTAAAGTATCAGTATAAGTTGTAAACCACATAAGGTCGTTAGCATCGTAACGAGCTTGCATATCGGTAACAGTATCTAATAACTCTTGAGCATCTCTTACTTCATCAGCAGCAAATTCAACTGCTGCAGAATCTAAAGTAAATGCAATAGAATCGTGTAATAAAGTATTGTTTGCATCGTAACGAGCTTGCATATCTGTAATAGTATCAGATAATTCAATAGCATCTCTTTCTTCATCCATATCAATCCATTGCATAACATCTGCAAGGTTATCGATAACGTGAGCAGTTGGAGTTAAGTAACCTTCGTCGAATAATAATTGTGCATTATCGAAGTTAGAACCAACAATACCGTCATTTTCGTTAGAAGGATCAACAGCACCAAAGTTATAAACAACACCGTCCATATCCATAATACCGTTAGCATCTACATTATACTCAGTCATACCGTTTAATGTCCAATCACAAATAGTTTTGTCATTTTGAGTAGCTTGATCATCGTAGTTGATTGCCATAGCATCAGTACAACCTTCAATTTGAGTTTGACAGTAAGATTGATCGTGAATATTAGCAGCAGTATTACTTGAGAAAGTAGCACCAGTATTTAAGTTAACACCGTGGTTTTGAACAAAAGCATCACCAAAGTTTTCAGCATTATCGTGAGTTGGGTTAGCATCAGCACCTGCAAAGTTAACAGCAGACATATCCATACAACCTACAGAGTACGCGTCAGCACAAGAACCATCATCATTCGTAGCTAAAGGCTTAAAGTTTGGAGCAGTAGCATCCATACATCCATCGTAATAAGGAGCACCAATAGTTACAGAACTTACAACAACAAATTCTCCGTCTTCGTAAGCACCATCAAATCCAGCAGTAGCATAAGTTAAAGATGCATTGTAGATAGTTCCATCAGCAGATTCTACTAACCAAACTAAATCTTCAAACTCTTGAAAACCGTTGTCTTGGTTATTATCAGATCCAAATACTGGCATTCCAACTTGAGCACCATTCCATCTTACAGCACCTGCAGACTGAATACCTGAAACTTCAGAGAATCCAACCCATTCGTTGTTTAAACGAGCAGTTTCATATACAGCAAAAATAACAGCACCTTCAGTCATATCAGAACCATCCCAAACACCTAAGTTTTCAAGTGGGAATAATACAGACATACTGTTTGAAGTAATATAGGTAGGAACTGTATCTAATCCACCATTAGGACCCCATGGGTTAATACCAGAGTATTCACATAAAGTAGGAGTCTCATCTGTATTCGCATCAACCATTACATCTCCGATGTGCTCATAGTTATCAGCAGCAGGATTTATACATCCAAAAATAACTGGGTAACAAGTACCATCGTCATCTGTAGCTAGTACGTTATAATTATATGCAGTTTCGTCGGTACATCCTTCAATCTCATCATCATTACAAACGCCATCGTTATCCGCATCATTATCTACTATTGTACCTGAACCATCAGTTTCACCTGAACAAGTTGCACAAGCATCTAAATCAGAAGAGAAAACACACAATGTATTGAGAGTATCTGTAGTTGTGTCAGCATCATAATTACAAGCAGCATTATCAGTACAACCTTCAATTTCGTCACCATCACAAATACCATCATTATCAGCATCTTTATCTACAACGATTCCGTCTACACATGTATCGCAAATACCATCAAGATAAGTACAAGAGTTATCTTCTACATTTGCAGTAGAATCGTAGCTACAAGCAGTAGCATCCATACACCCAGATACTATAAGAGTAGAACATGAACCGTCACTAATATTCGCTAGTGGGTTATATTCAACGTAAGCACTGTCAGTACATCCAAACAGAACTTCTTCACCACCTATCCAAAAAGAAACAGATGAAAAGTCAGAAAATAGTGCATTTGCTGCATAAATAACTTGAGGAACAAGGTCCATAGTAACATAACCTTCTGGTGTAGAAATAAAGAACCTAATCAAATCACCTGCAACAGCTTGGTCACAACCACACAAATCATCAGACCCCATAATAGGAATTGCAGAAGATCCATCTTCAGGAATCAAAGAAGTATTAGATGTTGGTACTATAAGGCTATCAATAGGTGGAATACCTAATATAGCATCTGCTGGTCCAGCATAAATATACTTTACAGCATAAGCCTTAAGTTCGTGTCCACCATAATCAGCCAATGTCCCTAAAGGGAACGCTACTGACATATTGTTGTCTGCGGTTACTGGTACATAAGACCAATCTTCAACTGTTTGTGCTAGGGAAACTCCCATAACAAACATTGACATAATAAATAAAGAGATTTTCTTCATAACGGGGGGTTTAGTTAAAAGTTATAATCTTAGTAAGTAAGTCCCAAACTTAATAAAAAAAACAGTCTAACACCAAACAAACGCACTTTAATTAATAGCTTTTAACATATTAATTACCGTTTATGGATTAAAGCCTCTATAAATAGACAGACTTTTGAGAATTTAAAAACATAAAAAAAAACAGCCTCAAATGAATTATCAGTAAATAAAAGGTACATTTAGTGAACTATGAAGCAAGATGAGTAATCAAAATATCGTCTATAATGTCGAGATGACTCATTAAACTATAAAAGAAGAGCACTATGAAGCTATTTTTAGATACAGCAAATTACCCACAAATAAAAGAACTAAGTCAAACGGCTATTATAGATGGAGTTACGACAAATCCAAGCCTTATGGCCAAGGAAGGAATTGAGGGGAAAGAAAACTGGATAAAACATTATACATCTATATGTACCCTTGCAGTAGGGCCTGTTTCTGCAGAGGTAATCGCATTAGATTATAAAGGGATGCTAGAGGAAGCTTATGAATTAGCTAGCTTACATAAAAACATAGTTGTTAAAATTCCGATGACTAAGAATGGTATAAAGGTGATTTATGAGCTAGCCACAAAAGGAATAAAAACAAACTGTACTTTAATTTTTACTGCAGCACAAGCACTTTTAGCAGCAAAAGCAGGTGCAACTTATGTTTCTCCTTTTATTGGAAGACTAGAAGATATTAATGAAGATGGATTAGGTTTAATAAAAAGTATACGCAGCATATACGATCAATTCCATTTCGAAACTCAAATTCTCGCGGCTTCAATAAGAAATCAAAATCATATTGTAAGATGTGCTGAACTTGGAGCAGACGTAGTTACTGCTCCCTACTCTATTTTAGTACAAATGTTTGATCATCCACTAACAACAAAAGGATTGGATCAGTTCTTAGCAGACCATAAAAGACTAAATGGATAGCTAGTTGAAAACTATTCTGATCATTTAGCTTTGAGCCTCGACAAGCTAAGTGGTAAACAAGTTAATTCAGTCTTCTATATTTCTTTCCCGCATTTGAGCTGAAGTCATTCTAGAATTATCGTGACTCCAACCAGGAGGCATAAAAAAGTATTTGAGCTTGGTGGTAAAAGGGATTTTTAATTTGAAATCTTTAAATATCAGTTTCCATTCTACAAAAGCAATTTTAATAGGATTATGAGTTTTTATATTGGTGACCAATCCATAAACGGGTTTTTCATCTTCCAACACAAAAGTACCAAACAACTTATCCCATATAATTAAGACACCTGCATGGTTGCGATCTAAATACTGTGTTTGTACTGCATGGTGAACTCTATGATGAGATGGGGTGTTAAATATGAATTCAAACCAAGTGGGTAATTTTGTGATCATTTCAGTATGAATCCAAAATTGGTAAATTAAACTTAGGGCTTTCATCGTCATTACCCATTCTGGAGAAAAGCCAATAAAGGGTAAAATAATCCAGAACAAAAAGGTACCCGTTAAGTCTCCCGTCCATGTTTGCCGAAGTGCGGTAGACAAGTTGTATTTCTCTGAAGAGTGGTGAATACTATGCGAAGCCCATAAAAAACGAATACTATGACTTAATCGGTGGAACCAATAATAACAGTAATCGTCTAAAAAAAAGAGCAAGACTATTATAGGTAAACTCATTTCGAAAGAAAACAACCTATATTGGTAAACGAAAGAATAAACAGCAAAGACAACTACTTTTGTAACAATCCCTACCAACACACTCCCAAGCCCCATAGAAATACTACTAAAAGCATCTAATTTAGTGTAGTTTTCGGATTTTAGTCTAACGGTAAGAAATAACTCTACAAAGATCAAAATCGCAAACAATGGAATTGCAAATACAGTGGGGTCTAACATATTTAATAAATTTAGTTAAACTTAGGGAATTTAATAAACGTACAAAATAGAAAATAGTCTTAAATCCGTTTATTGAATTTCAATATTGCAAGAGCAACACGAATATCGTTGTATTGAATCTGTTCATCTAACAAATCAAATATCGGCTTCATGGTGATAGGTTGTTCGCATTTAACGTACGCATCTTTAACCAACACCAATATTTCTTCTGTAACAAAAACCATCAAATCAATAGCTAAGCCATCCAAATAACATTCTACTAAATGCACTAATATTGTGGAAGGCTTCAACTTTCGTTCAATAGCTATCTCGTCTACAGTTAAGCCACCTATATAAGAATTGTAGGAAACTAATTTAGTAGTTGTTTTAGTATTCGCATTATTGAGTTCAAACTCTTTAATAAGAGCCATGAATTGAGAACCGTATTTCGCTAATTTATTCTGTCCTACTCCAGAGACTTCCATAAACTTAGAGGTAGTACTAGGTCTAATAGTAACCATGTCTTCGAGCGACTTATCACTAAAGATAATATACGGTGGTACTTTTTCAGTTTGAGCTAATTTGGTTCGCAGCGCTCTAAGTTCCTCAAACAAAGCTTTATTAACTTTTTGTTTAGGTTCTTTTTTAGATTTTGTTTTTTTGGCTTTCTTTTCGCTTTCGGCAATAGGCTTAGAAAGCTGAATACTTTTACCTTCTTTAAGAATAGACCAACCAAAGGGAGTAATCTTAAGTGCCGAGCTTTCGTTGTAGGCAATTTCTAAAGCACCCAAATTGGTCAATTGTACAAAATAATCATTCCAATCGTAAAAACTTATATCCTTACCAATACCATACGTTTTAAGTTTGTGGTATTCTTTATCGTATACTTTTGCATTTTGAGAACCTCTTAAAACATTCACTGCCATAACAGAAGATTCAGACTCATTCATTCTAGCAGTTACCGACAATGCTTTTTGAGCAATTATAGTTGCATCAAAATTTTGTGGAGGATTGCTACAGGCATCACAATTATTACAATTATTGGCTAAAAACTCACCAAAATATGAAAGAAGTATTTTCCTCCTACAAGACTTCGCTTGAGAGAATTGCAACATTCTGTTAAGCTTATCAATTTGCATTTCGCCATTAGCACTATCTGCCGCAAACTGACGGTATAAAACCACATCGCGCATGGAATAATACAAGAGTGTTTCAGAAGCTAAGCCATCTCTACCAGCACGACCAATTTCTTGGTAATATCCTTCTAAATTTTTGGGTAAATTACTGTGTATAACCCAGCGTACATTCGACTTGTCTATTCCCATACCAAAGGCAATAGTCGCGACTATAATCTTACTAGTATCGTTTATAAAATCTGTTTGTACTTGAGCACGATGTTGCCCATCCATACCCGCATGGTAACAGTGAGATTCTATTCCATTAGAATTTAGATGAGCAGATAATTCTTCGGTATTTTTCCGGCTCAAACAATAGATAATCCCACTTTCATAGGGTTTAGAGTTTATAAAATTGACAATCTGTTGTAGTTTGTCTTTTTTAGGAACATTACCACGTACATCAATACTAATATTTTTTCGATCGAATGAAGAAATAAATAGCTTCGAATCTTCCAAGGCTAATTGACTCACAATATCTACACGAGTAGATTTATCTGCGGTTGCTGTAAGCGCGATAAAAGGAACATGCGCTAAGGATTTTCTAAAGGTATTTAGCTGGGTGTATTCTTTTCTGAAATCGTGACCCCACATACTCACACAGTGTGCCTCATCTATTGCAACCAAAGAGATTGTTAATTGTTGTAACCAAGTGTTTTTTACAGCAATTAACTTTTCTGGAGATAAATACAATATTTTAGTTTGTCCATTTATAGCGTCTTGTATAACTTCTTTTTCTTCAAAGGGACTAAGACTGCTGTTAAAAAAACTAGCTTTAACTCCGTTAGATTGGAGTGCCTGCACCTGATCTTTCATTAATGAAATTAACGGAGAAACTACAATCGTAATTCCTTCTAAACATAATGCAGGAATTTGAAAACACATAGACTTACCACCTCCAGTAGGCATTAGAACCAAACTGTCTTTTCCGGCAATAGTTCTATTAATTATTTCCTCTTGAAGTGGTCTGAACTTTTTATATCCAAAAACAGCTTCTAATTTTTTAAAAATCATTTTCTAAATTATTGTACGATGGTGAATTTCGAAATATATTCTACTCAGTGTGTCCTACTAGAGAGGAAACAATTTAAGCTCACTAATTATAAAATCACAGGGATTAGAAAAATCAATCTTTAAAGAATCAAACTCTTCATCTATAATCATCTTATAACCCATAACCTTATCTGAAGGTGGGTTTTTCTTGTTTTTATACTGCTTAAAAAAAGCTCTAACAAGCGTGTTATTCTCGTAAGGAATAGCAACCAAAATAGCTAAGCTAGAATGCTCATAAATAACTTCTGATTTTTTCTTATCTCCTAAAATATTCATCCTTTTTCTATGGTATAAATTTTAGCCATCATTCCATCGTACTCTATAACAGATTCTAGTTGCATTCCGTTTTTTAGAGCTACTTTTTCAGACGCTTTATTATCAACATGAACCATAGACATTAAAGCCTCAGCTAATGAATTTTCAAAGGCAAATTCCTTGCATTTAACTGCGGCTTCTGTACCGTATCCAAGTCCTCTATATTGGGGTAATAAAGAATAACCTACCTCTAGACGTTCTTTACCTTGTACCTTTTGAATAAGCAATCCACATTGGCCAATTAAAGCACCCGTTTCTTTGAGAATCATTGCATTCATTCCTCCTAAATTATTCTCATATCTGTCAAACACTTTTGCAAACCAATTCTCGCAAAGTTGTTGCTGACTCAAACTGGTATCTATCCCAAAATAAGTTAGTATTACTTTGTCCTCAAAAAAAGGAAACCACACATTAAAATCCTCTTTTCCCAAAGGTCTAAAGCGGAGTCGATTTGTTTCTTGATTGAGTAATAAGTAGTTCATATTCTATTAAATAAAAGACTTCTTAAAAGTAACTAATTCATCGTTCAAGTCGGTGGAGCTAATTTTTAAATCCTCAATTATTTTGGAAGGAGTCTTGACTCTTATAGATTTCATACGCATATTTTCGTTGCTGTGAATAAACTCTGTATCAGGATATATTTTTAATATCGATTCTAATACATCGTTCATGCTTAGCGATTTTGTTACCGCTAAATGGACACCAGAGATATAGCTAGGGTTTTGTACTAGTGAAGTGACTATATGACTGAGCTCCAACACCGATATAAAACCACGGTATTGAGAACCATCGCCATTAATACGTACTCGTCCTTCAAATTGTGCCTCGTACATAAATCTGTTAATTACTGCATCTAATCGTATTGCAGGATTATAGCCATAAACATTACCAGATCTTATAATATGTGTAGGAATCTTTTTAACTAAACGCTGTACATGTTTCTCTGCTTGGTATTTACTAATACCGTAAGAGGAGTCCGGATTAACCAAAGTATTCGCATCAACTAAAGCCTCGTTATTTCCATACACAGAAATAGAACTCAGATAGATGAAATGTTGCACATCACTTTCTTCTACTGCAGAAACTAAATTTGCAGTTCCCCAGTGATTAACCTGATCGAAATGATGAAAGAATTTATCTTCGAAAGGCGTAGTAACCATAGCAGCTAAATGTATGACTACATCTGCTTTTTTCACTTCCTTTTGAAGTTTATGATTATCGAGTAAATCTCCTTTTACAAAACGAATATTCTCTCCATTTAAATGATGTGCATTTAAAAGTGAGAATTCATTACGAGACAAATTATCGTAAATCACAATTTCATTTTCGCTATTTGCTAAACCGTTAAGTTGCTCAATTAAAGTATAACCGATATAACCTAAACCTCCAGTAATAAGTATTTTCATCCTATTTAATTAAGTCGGTGTGTAATCCACATTCATTTTTCTTCATCCCTTTCCATCTTCCACCTCTACCATCATCAGTTTCCAAAGAGAATTTCTGTGTGCAAGGCAAGCAGCCAATACTTAAAAAACCTTGTTCTTCCAGTGGATGAGTAGGTAGATTATGCATCTTTCGGTATTCCCAAATCATTTTACTATTCCAATGAATCATAGGATGAAATCGCATTGTATTATGGGGTCCTTCTGCCTCATAACCCATGCTGCTTCTATTCGCATTTTGATCTTTCCGAACTCCTGTAATCCAGATATCGTACTGCATCATTAAGCTATCCATTGGCTGAGTTTTATTTATTGTACAGCAATAGCCAGGGTCAGACTGGAACAAAAAACGATCTTCTTTAGATAATTGATTAACCAAGGAGGTCGCACCTCTTTGGTTTTTAACATTCAAATTTAATTGACTTGCAACATGATCTCTAAACTCCAAAGTTTCTGGGAAATGGAATCCAGTATCAATAAAGTAAACAGGGAAGTTTGGAGCAATGCTATTGAGGATATGAAGCATAGGTATACTATGAGACTGGAAAGAGGAGGATGCAAAAAATTGCTTCCCCTCATCCATATATCCTTTTAAATAGACTTCTATTTCTTTAATTCTTAGTTGTATCTCTTCTTTCATAGCTTTTGTATTGAAAGAAAAAGCTGATTGCAATTGGACTTATATACGGTCTAAAGCATTAGACAAATCAGCAATTAGATCTTCTATGTCTTCAACTCCTGCAGAAATACGTACAAAATTATCGGCAATACCGAGTTTTGCTCTTTCCTCTACAGGTACAGAAGCATGAGTCATAATTGCAGGATGTTCAATTAAACTTTCTACACCGCCTAAACTTTCTGCCAAGGCAAACAATTTTACTTCTTCTAAAAATGTTTTACTTTCTTTTAATCCGCCCTTAATATAAACACTCAACATTCCCCCAAAACCAGACATTTGTCTTTTGGCTAATTCGTGCTGAGGATGAGATTGTAAACCAGGATAAATAACTTTATCTACCTTAGGGTGTGCTTCTAAATAAGTAGCAATTTCCATTGCATTACTTGCATGAGCACGCATACGAAGCGCTAGAGTTTTAACTCCTCTAAGTACTAACCAAGAGTCAAATGGCGACTGACTTGGCCCCATAGAGTTCTGTAAATACCACAACTTATCAAATTGGGTCGTATCGTTTAACATAATAGCACCACCAACTACATCACTGTGTCCGTTTATGTATTTTGTTAAAGAATGCAGAACCATATCTGCTCCTAAGTCCAAAGGATTTTGGAAGTAAGGGCTCATAAACGTATTGTCTACAACTACCTTTGCATTTACAGCATGCGAAGCCTCACAAATTGCTTTAATATCGCTTATTTGTAACATAGGGTTTGTAGGCGATTCTAACCAAACCAAATCTGGTTTAAAAGAATTCAATTCTGTTTTAACAGAATCTATATCCGTAGTATTTACGTGTTTGAGTTCAAAACGATCGTTAAAAATGGTGTTTAAAATTCTGTAAGTCCCACCGTATACATCATCACCACAAAGAATTTTTGTTCCTTGAGGAAAGGACTGAAATATTAATGAAACGGCAGCCATACCACTAGAAGCGACCAAGCAGTACTTGGCATTTTCTAAAGAAGCTAAACACTCTTCCAAACGAGTACGAGTAGGATTATGAGAACGTGTATACTCATAACCTTTATGTACTCCTGGGCTAGATTGTACAAATGTTGAGGTTTGGTAAATAGGAGGAATTACAGAACCTGTTTTTTCATCTGGTTCGTTACCTATATGTATAGCTCGTGTTCCTTTTTGTAAATTGTCTTTATGCATTGCCTAGAATTTTATCTATTTGTAAATCTAATTCATCTTTAGGAGTATCTGCTTTTAAATAGCCCATTTCTTGCATCCAAGCTTCGTTGTAAATTTTAGAAGCATAGCGATTACCCGAATCTGGTAAAATCACTAGAATACGTTCGGGTTTTTCTAAACTTTCGGCATATCTAATTGCACCAACTACAGCAGAACCACTAGAACCACCTGCGTAAATACCTTCTTCTTGTAATAAACGTCTGGTCATGTGAAAAGATTCCTCATCTCCTACCCTAACCATAGAATCGATTTGATCGAACAACACATTAGCTGGTAAAAAGTCTTCGCCAATACCTTCCACTAAATAGCTATAAGCAGCACCCATCTTTCCAGTTTCGTGGTATTCTTTTAATATAGAACCTTCACAATCTATAGCAACAGATTTTAAGTGAGGCATTTTTGGTTTTAAATAACGAGAACAACCAGAAATAGTTCCTCCAGTTCCGATACCAGCCATTAGAGTATCAAATTCTCCTTTGGTTTGCTCAAATATTTCAGGACCTGTAATTTCAAAATGCGACTGGCCGTTGTCCATATTTCCATATTGATCTAAAAATACTGAATTTGGCAAGTTTGCTAAATTAGCAGCTACAGAATAATACGATCTAGGATCTTCTGGCTCAACATCGGTAGGGCAAACTAGTACCTTAGCACCATAAGATTTAAGGTTGTCAATCTTTTCTTGTGATTGCTTATCTGCCATCACAAAAACACATTTATAGCCATTTATAGCTGCGAAAAGAGCAATCCCTACTCCTGTGTTCCCAGAAGTAGACTCCACAATTGTCCCACCTGGCTTTAAGTCTCCGCGTTTTACAGCTTGTTCACATAAATACACACCCATACGGTCTTTAATAGAACCGCCTGGATTCATGTATTCTAACTTTACATAAATTGAAGAGGCTACACCAGTGGCAACTTTATTTAATTTAATAATTGGCGTATTTCCAATTACATCTAAAATAGTCTGATCGAATTGCTTCATGTTTTTATACTAAAAAACCCATCCGAAGGATAGGTTATGATTTATATACATAGCACTATTACCCACAAAGATTATAAACTTAATCTTTGGCAACAACAGTTCTTATGTGATTGGTTTGTTTTCATGTTTGAACTACAAAAATAACAAAATTGATGAGAATTCCAATAGTGGATTTTCATTATGATTGTACAAATATCTCAACACTTGGAGAAAAATAATTAACTAAAAATGGCTGCATAAAAAGACAGCCATTTTACTTATTTTTTAAATGATATATTTTCGGATCGACCTTTATTAAAGATCTTATTACTGTTGGGGTTCCCCTTCCTAAGAAGCTTTTGGTCTTCAAAAGACAGTGCATTTATATCCTTACAAATAGGCCCACAACAATTTGCGTGCTCCTCCTTACATTCTTCGCATTGTAAAAACAATAAGTTACAAGCTACGTTACCACAGTTTGTATGTGTATCGCA
>Ga0308010_1000995_pt1 | contig 16570 bp, 12 predicted proteins | sample Neamet129_FD_202368 | JGI IMG/M metagenome (GOLD analysis project Ga0308010, IMG submission 202368) | Marine microbial communities from water near the shore, Antarctic Ocean - #129 | ecosystem: Environmental > Aquatic > Marine > Unclassified | place: Southern Ocean | collected 2014-07-24 | reverse complement strand
CTTGCGTAATACGAGGAATGACCACGCCACCATGCCATAGGCAATTACAATACCGAGACCACCCGCGTCGACAACCCAGACCAGTGCAGGGCGACCAAAGAAGGGACCGATAATAGACAGTGCGCCAATTAGCAGGATTGCGTTCTTCGGTGTATGGTATTTCGGGTGAAGCTCGCCAAGAAACTCTGGCAACAAACCTCCGTGAGCTAATGCATAGATAGCGCGGCTTCCACCGAGAATAAATGCGTTCCAGCTGGTAATAATGCCGGCGAGACCGGCAATCAATAACACCGTGCCGCCTGCTTCTCCATAAATAGCCGTATTGGCTGCGGCGGTCACCACCTCAGAAGAATTAATGGTGGCTTCATCCAAAACCAAACCAACCCCCAGCACTATAAAACCATACCAGACGATGGCCATTGCAACGGAGATCATTAGTACCGCGCCAATATCTTTAAACGGCAGATCTATTTCCTCGGCGGCCTGAGGAATGGTATCGAAGCCAACAAACATGAATGGCACCATCACCAAAACCAGCGTTATTCCGGAGACCCCATCCTTAAATAAGGGCTGCATATTGCTGACATCACCGGTGAACAGAGCTCCGCTAACAAATAATACCCCCACAAGTAAAATAGCGAGCACGACCACGCTTTGCACTAGCGCTACCATGCGCACACCAACCACGTTTAGAGCAGTCATAGCCACGGCGCCGACTACACCCACCAACACCCAGGATAGATAAACATCCCAGCCGGCAATCTGCCAAAGGTAAACCTTATCCAGCCCTGGTATTAGCGAATCCAGGACAGTTGGCAGGGCCACAGCCTCGAAAGTTACAACAGAGACGTAGCCGAGGATGATGCCCCAGGTGCAAATGAAGGAGGCACCGGAACCGAGTGCGCGCTCACTGTAAACATGCTCGCCGCCGGCAAAAGGCAGGGCCGAGGCAAGCTCTGCATAAGTAAGACCGATTAGTAGTATCGCCGCTCCGCCTATGAGGAAGGCAATGATTGAACCCAGCGTACCTGCTGAACTTATCCAGGTGCCTGACAACACTACCCAGCTCCAGCCAATCATGGCACCGAAGGCCAGAGCCAATACCTCTCGCCGGCCTAGTACTCGCAGAAATTGCGTCTTTCTCGCCTCCTTTCCCAAACCACAAGCTCCCTTTTGATACGGCTCTGGCTTAGCTTAAGGCCGATAGCGCAGATTAGTCCAGGCTGGGACCGTCGGCCGCTGAATAGCGATAAATCCGTAATCATGCTTGCTGTGGCAGACATTGCAGCCTTCGGTAAGTGAGTCATAGGCTTGCATAAATAACGCGCTGTCCTTCGCTTCTACTGCTTCTTCAAGAGCCTGCAATGGTTTGGCGGTGAGCAGAGTAAGCATTTCAACAATGGATTCTCCCTTGTAGCGCGGGCGCAGAACTATCATGTCTGCAACCCCCTCTTTTATTGCGTCCACTGAATAGGCTGCCAGAAGCCAGTTCTGCTGCTCACCCGCGAACCATAGTTTGGCATGCTGCACCTGCAGAGAGCCCATCAGATCGCCCAGCCCTGGCACATATCGGTTGGGGTCCTTGGGCGGCGGCTGTGCTATAGCCGAGCTCATCTGAAATAAGCTTAAGCTCAGAATTGCCAGCACTGCAGTTGTTCTAATCGTTCTGTTCTGCCTAATCATACTTTTCTCTTTTAGAGTTATCTCTAGTCTATAAGAGCTGGATATTGGAAAGCGTTCTAGTTGAGTAAAGATACGGCTGCGGAGATCCTATATTGCAGGTCCCTCATAAGGCAGCCTATTGAAATGCAATTCGCTACTTCTCCAACTCATTATTCAAGCCGAACCTCTGTGTTTTTTAGCCTGCCCCTTCTCCCCGCTCATTTCTTTCTCCGTCAACCATCAGGGCAGAGCAAACACGTACACATTAGAACCGCGACTCGGACGTAATTCTGGAGTCAGGTTTACCTGACCGTTGCCAGTATTAACCGCGACATATTGTTTCCCATCAACGGCAAAGGTAATCGGATAGCCGCTAACGGAAGAGCCAAGATTTACCTCCCAGAGGATCTCACCAGTGTCATGGTCATGGGCGCGGAAGCGGCCATTGGAATCACCACCAAAGATAAGCCCCCCGCCAGTAGCTGCCAGTGACATGGTGCCAGCACGTTGCTCATAGAGCCATTCGGTCTTACCTGTCTCCGCCGAGATGGCACGAACTGTTCCAAGGTTCTCTGTACCCGGAGTTAACTGATGGCGGGCGGCTAATGAATAAATAGCCAAGCCGCCTTGGCCACCAGCTGTTAAGGCTTGGGCTGTATCACTTTCAAAATTTGCAGTGGCCATCATATTTGCACAGGTATTCCTAAGCGGGTAATACATGGTATTGGTCAGTGGGCTATAGGCTCCCGCTTCCCAGTCTTTGCCGCCAGTCCAGGTTGGGCAAACGAAAACCACTTGTTCTGATTCCCGAAATACCACTTCGGGGTTTTCAGTGACCGCACCGGTTGCTCCATCAATATCTTGAATAACATTTTGTTGAACAGTAGGAGTCGCCCAGAGGAATTCGCCAGTGGCTCGATCCAAAGTGTAAACGACACCGGTCTTTCCCGGAATGCCCGTAATCACTTTACGGGTTTCGCCGAACTCAAGGTCCGGATTTATCCATGTCACTGAATCTGGGTCGGGTGCCACGCGAGTTTCAACTAATAATCTTTCAAAGGGGTGATCTAAATCCCAGTGATCATTTAGGTGCTGGTAATACCAGCGCATCTCGCCGGTATCTACTTCCAACGCCATGGTGGAATTGTGATAAAGATGCTTATTTTCCGTACCGCCGAGGTAAAACTTTGGTGCTGGAGAGGTAACAGAAGTACCAAGAATGATTAGCTTAAGCTCGGGGTCATAGCTGGGAACCATCCAAGAGCCTACATGCTGCCGTTGCTCGAATGGCACATCCCCCCAAGTTTCATCGCCTGGTTCGCCTGGCGCCGGTATCAAACGCCGTCGCCATAGCTCTGCACCGGTGCTGGCATCATGCGCTGTAATGACGCAAGCGTTGGGGCCACCCCATGGCCGACAGCTGCGGCCAGAAATAACCCTGCCGTCAGCGATGATAGGCCCTGAACTGTGCGTCGCAGAATTGACCTTATAGTCAAAAATTTTGGTTTCCCAAACGATTTCACCGGTGAGGGCGTCCAAGGCGAAAACAAAATTATCATCACTGGTATTAATAATTAAGTTTTCGTAAATCGCCAAATTACGGTTATTACGGGCATTGCCTCCAACCATCTCATAGAGATCGGCTGGGATATCACGGCGATATTCCCAGATGAAATCACCGGATTTGGCATCTACTGCCTGAATCACGTCGTTGGCCTGAGGTATATAGAGCAAGCCGTTATAGGCCAGTGGTGTTATTTCGCCGGTTCCAATTTCTAAATCGCGAGTCCATACCATGCGTAATTGATCTACGTTGGTCCGATCTATTTGGTCCAGTGGGCTATAACCCCAGCTGTCCAAGGTTCGTCGCCACATTAACCAATCACTATCTGCAGGATTTTGTAGCATCGCGTCGGTTACTAGCGGAAAGTCGTCTTGTGCTAGAGAATTGAGCGGCAGAAAAAGAAAGAGGGCAGCGCAGACAAGCCCCTTCCAGCATTTTATTCGCAGAGTGTGATCAAACATCGGCGGGCTCCTGGGGCTGTTAACCTCGAAAAGAACAATTCTGTTCCTATCCTTTAAAAATCTTTGATAACCACACTACCTGATGTTTTTGAAATTTTCTATGCCTCCTTATAATCCTAATACTCTATTGCTTTTTTTGGGGGAATCCTCTCCAATGCTGACTAGGAGGAGAAAACCATGAGAAAAAAAATAACGGGTTTACTCGCAATTATAGGTTTATTGACACTGTACAGCAGCACTTCAAGCGCCAACGAGGGAAGTATTGCCTTTATCGGTGCACGTATCATTGATGGAACAATCGCCGACCCAATCGAAGATGGTGTCGTGGTCATCACCGATGGGCGAATTCAAACCGTCGGCCCTCGCAGTGACGTAACAGTCCCCGATGAGGCGCAAATTATCGATGTGGCTGGCAAAACGATTATGCCGGGCCTTATTAACGCCCATGGTCACGTGGGCGGCACCCTCGGTTTGGAAGGAGGCCACTACAACACGGACAATCTACTGCGACAATTAGGCCTCTACGCACGCTATGGTGTCACCACGGTGAACAGTCTCGGCGGAGATGAAGAACAAGGCTTTGCCCTGCGTAATAGTCAATTCGATCAAAATCTAGACCGTGCCAGAATCTATGTCGCGGGTAGCGTGGTTTTGGGAGATACCGAAGCGGACGTCCGAGCCGAGGTGAACCGAAATGCCGATATGGGAGCAAATTTCATCAAGGTGCGAATTGACGACGAGCTTGGCACCGCAGAAAAGATGCCAAGAAACATATTCGATGCCCTGGTCGATCAGGCCCATATTCGACGGCTACCAGTAGCGGCGCATCTGTTCTATCTTGACGATGCAAAATATATCCTTAATTCAGGTGCTGATTTGCTCGCGCACAGTGTTCGGGACTTACCAGTGGATGATGAATTCATCGATCTCATTAATAGCAAAGGCGTGTGCTATATCCCCACCTTGACCCGAGAGGTATCGACCTTCATCTACGAAAGTGAGCCGGAGTTTTTCTCTGACCCTTATTTTATAAAAGAGGCCGAATCGGCAATTCTTGAACAATTAAAAAGCCCAGAGCGGCAAACTCGTATGCAAAACAGCCGCGCCGCCGCCGGCTATAAGATCGCCCTAGAAGTCGCGATGGCAAATATAAAAGCACTGAACGACGGCGATGTTCGTATCGCAATGGGCACAGATACAGGACCACCGGCAAGATTTCAGGGCTATTTCGAACATATGGAAATGCAGATGATGGTGGATGCGGGCATGAGCCCTATTGAAGCTATACGCGCGTCAACAGGTGTCGCTGCCGACTGTATCGGCATGGGAGATATCGGAACCCTGGAGCCCGGCAAATGGGCTGACTTAATCGTACTAGACGCTAACCCAGCCGAAGACATAGAAAACTCAAAAACCATATCAAGCGTCTGGATAGCTGGCAACCGCGTCCCAGATAGAGGTCGGTGAAAATGATAATCATTAGCAATTTTCGCCACTCCTAGAATTTTAGTATTCAATCTTGGTAGCAGTGGCCTAAGATGATTTATTATAGATTGCCGAATATCATTGGCTCTCAGCATCATGCCTACTACCGGTTAGATTAAGGTGGATAATCTTAAGAGTAGTCAATCAAGGAATGAGTAACGCTTATGTCTAATAATAAAGCTTATCAAGCAGGCAGGCATTTTCTACAAATACCTGGACCATCCAACGTCCCGGATCGGGTTCTTCGTGCTATTGCCCAGCCCACCATTGACCATCGAGGTCCAGAGTTTGCGCAACTGACGCTCGGCATTCTGGATAAGCTGACGGCAGTGTTCAATACAAAGTCTCCCATCTTTATTTATCCAGCCTCGGGAACCGGTGGCTGGGAATCGTCTCTGTTAAATACGCTTTGCCAGGGAGATAAAGTCTTGGCCTTCGAGACTGGGCATTTTGCAACCCTGTGGAAGAATGTTGCGGTTAAACTTGGCCTAGAAGTGATCTGGGTGGAAGGGGACTGGCGTCAAGGTATCGATGCCGCTGTCGTGGAACAGCATTTGAAAGAAGATCAGTCACATGAAATTAAGGCAGTGCTGGCGGTGCATACAGAAACCTCTAGTGGTGCGACTAGCGATATCGCAAAAATCAGAAAGGCCATCGACGCCGCCAAGCATCCCGCCTTGTACATGGTGGATGCAGTATCCTCTCTGGCATGTACTGAAATTAGGCATGATGACTGGGGCATCGATGTGACTATTAGCGCTTCCCAAAAGGGTTTAATGCTACCTCCGGGTTTATGTTTTAACGCTGTTAGCGAAAAAGCCTTGGCAGCCGGCAAGTTGTCGACATTTCCCCATTCCTATTGGAGTTGGGATTCCATGCTGGAGCTCAATAAACGAGGTTACTTCCCCTACACACCAAGTACTAATCTTCTCTACGGTCTTGATGAAGCGCTTTCCATGTTGCACAACGAAGGTATGGCCACTGTCTTCGAGAGACATCGCCGTCTAGCAATAGCCACACAGTTAGCTGTAGCAGGTTGGGGGCTGGAGAATCTTTGTGTAAGTCCTGAGGAATGTTCAAATTCCACCACTGCAGTGTTGATGCCAGAAGGTCATGATGCGGACAAGCTAAGAGACATCATCCTAGACCGATTTAACATGTCGTTGGGGATGGGGCTGGGAAAGGTGAAAGGCACTGTTTTTCGCATCGGCCATATCGGAGATTTCAACGAGTTGATGCTGGCTGGAACCCTTAGCGGGGTTGAAATGGGCTTGGAGATTGCGGGAGTTCCTCACAAAAAGGGCGGCGTGAATGCCGCACTGGAATTTTTAGCTAACTCCGCGTAAGCCAACTCACTGTTTGCGTTTGGATTCTGCTTGCCAATAATTTGAAGACAAAAATCGATTTACGAAATTCGATCCTTATCAGGGCTAATAATACTAATAATAAATTTCGGAGTTTCCATGGATCCATCTACTGCAGTAAGCATGAGCCCCGCTGTATCTCTCCTGGGCTTCGCCGTTGTGATTTTCCTTCTGCTTTTTCTCATAGCTAAATGGAAATGGCATGTCTTCTTCGCCTTGTTAATTCCGATTCTACTATTCGGTGTTCTGCCAGGGGTGCAACAAAATAATTTTATTGATGCCTTCGAAACCGGCTTTGGAAATACTCTGGGTTCTATCGGCGTGGTGATAGTGCTTGGCTCCATCATTGCCGAGGCACTTAAACATACAGGCGCAATTCAGGTCATCACTCGATCTATGGTGAATCTAATCGGCTCCAATCGGATGCCTCTGGCATTAACTTTGACCGGATTTATCATTGGTGTTGCCATTTTTTCAGACGTTGCATACGTTATCCTTAATCCCTTAGTGCACTCGGCCGCCAAGAGTATGGGGGTGAGTATCGCCGTTATGTCTACCGGCTTAGTAGGCGCTCTGCAGTTAACCCATGCAATTGTTCCACCTACTCCGGGACCACTAGCAGCTGCTGCCTTATTAGGTGCTGACATTGGTAAGACAATTATCTTTGGCAGTATTGCCTGCCTATTTGGGTCTATAAGTTGTTGGGCCTGGGGCGTTTATGTTGCGGGGCCACGCATTAAGACTCAAGCCTCTGATGAATTTGATGGCAGCGATTTTGATCACTCGGAAGAAGAGTTGCCCAGCACGCTAAGCTCCTATATGCCCATAGTGATTCCCATAGTGCTGATAGGCACGCAGAGTGTCGTCAGCTTGATATTCGACGACGGCCATATACTTAGAACTATTTTCTCCTATTTGGGTTGGCCGGTAATCGCACTATCAGTTGGTGTGTGGTTAGCTTATCGGAATATTAAGAGTAGCGATGCACGGGAAAAAGCAAAAGACGAATGGGTGGAAGCGGCGCTAAGAACCTCTGCGATGATCTTAGTTGTTACCGGACTTGGCGGATCACTTAGTGCAATATTGCGGGGGACACCGGCGGTTGATTTTATTGCCATGATTTTTACCGATTATGGACTGCCCACCATATTGCTCCCCTTCGTAATAGGTATAATTGGCAATCTGATTACCGGCTCGACTACTGTCGGGGTTATCACCGCCGCATCGCTGGTCGCTCCCATGCTGGCAACGCTCGGCCTATCCCCAGAGGCTGCAATGTTGGCTGGCGCTAGTGGTTCAGTAATTATTAAGTATGTGAACAGCAGTTATTTCTGGGTTTGCACCTCACTAACTAAATTAAGTGTTGCTGACGCTGTATTTAGTTACGGGGGTGCGACTTTAGTCGGTGGCATTACATCTTTTACAGTTGTCTGTGTAATGTGGGTTGCAGGATTTATTTAGACCTGCAATCAAGACTTTCGACAATTAACCATTAAGATAAAAATAAAATTTTTATTAACTCTGCTTGTGATTTAAGGGACATTGCCTACTGGCGCTACTACCCAAAATTCAGTCGCAGTAGTCGATAGGTCAAACCGGGCAAAGTTACGTTACCAAAGCCATCTCTAAAACGCGCGCTACATGAATTGCTTCTCGCCCTGCCCCATCCTGAATCTGGTGCCTGCAACTTGTGCCATCGGCAACGATCAAACAATCAGCATCGGCTTGTCTAACTGCCGGCAGCAGGCTTAGCTCCCCCATCTTCATCGATGTATCGAAATACTTGGCATCGTAACCGAATGAGCCGGCCATGCCACAGCAACTAGTTTCTACCACCTCCACGCTTAGCTCCGGCACCATTGAGAGTACTTGTTGAACCGAGGACATGACCGCGAACGCCTTCTGGTGGCAGTGTCCATGGAGCAGGGCTCGTTTTGATGGCAATGCTTTCAGGTTCAGCTGTAGCTGACCTTTGGCTTCTTCTGCTGCTAAAAATTCCTCGAAGAGAAAAGCATTCTGCGATAGGGCATTAGATTCATCACCCGGTAGCAGAGATGGGAATTCATCTCTTAAAGTTAGTAGGCAAGAAGGCTCAAGCCCAACAATAGGTATGCCCCTTTCCACAAAAGACCTGAGGCTAGCAATTACACGTTGTGCCTCCACTCGCGCCTCATCAACCATGCCACTGCTAAGGAAGGTTCGACCACAGCACAAGGGTCGAGCTTTATCGGCTGGTTCGGCCGCGTGCACCGAGTAACCTGCCGCGGTTAGGACCGCCAATGCTGCTCTTGCATTTTCTGGTTCGAAGCAGCGATTAAATGTATCCACTAACAGCACCACATCTTTACCTCTAGAAGAGATCTCTGGCTGAGACGGCACTTCGATTTCCGATCGAAATTGATCGCCTCGCCACTTTGGCAGATTGCGCCTAGCGCTGAAGCCCAGCAAAATTTCGGACAAGCTCTTCAAGCCAGGAACTTGGTCCCGTAGATTTAGTAAAAAAGATAAGTTCCTCATACGATAAGCGTAGCGTGGCAAATAAGCGACTAGGCGATCCTTCAGGGACAGGCTATTTTTTTTATAATACTGGTGCAGGAATTCAATTTTCATTTTTGCCATGTCAACGCCGGTTGGACATTCACGTTTGCAACCCTTGCAGGAAACACACAATGACATAGTGTCGAACATGGCGTCCGAAGATAGTGCTTCCGGCCCCAACTGACCGCTGACCGCAAGCCTTAGAGTATTTGCGCGCCCCCGAGTGAGGTGCTGCTCATCTCCACTTACTCTATATGACGGGCACATGACGGCGACGTCTGACTTTCTGCAGGCGCCGTTGTTATTACACATTTCCAGCGCCTGATTGAAGCTTCCCCAATCCGACCAGTCCATAGTGGTGGCAATGGGCACAGCAGCATAGCCTGGAGCAAATCGAAATAAGCTTCTGTCATCCATTTTTTCAGGACGCACAATTTTGCCTGGATTAAATGTACCTGCTGGGTCAAAGCAGTCCTTTACCTCCTCAAAAGAATTCACCATGCGCTGCCCGAACATGGGCAGGTGAAATTCAGACCTAGCAAGGCCGTCTCCATGCTCACCAGAATGGGACCCCTTGTACTGGCGAACAACTTCCAGCGTCTCCTCTACTATTGCCCGCATTTTCTTAGCGCCACTTTCTTCTTTCATATTGAGAATCGGGCGGACATGCAAACAGCCTACTGAGGCATGAGCGTAAAAGGTGCCAGTTGTTCCATGCTTGTGAAATATATCGGTTAGCCGACGTGTATATTCTGCAAGGTCTTTCAAATCCACTGCACAATCTTCGATGAATGAGACTGGCTTTCCATCGCCCTTCATAGACATCATAATATTGAGGCCAGATTTTCGTACTTCCCATATGGCTTGTTGAAATTCATTGTCTGTAGCTTCGACCACTGAATCCGCGAAACCCATAGATTCCATTAACTCGACCAATTGGGACAGACTGCGCAATTGAACCGCCTGTTCCTCGCCGGAAAATTCGACCAACAATATGGCCTGAGGTTCACCCTTAACAAAGCGATCAACTGTTCCTGCGAATATCGGAATGTCTTTAGCCAGATCAATCATGGTGCGATCAACCAATTCAACCGCACTGGGGTTCAGCTCGACAATATGCTGTGTTGCCTCCATCGCCTCATAGAAGGTGGGAAAGTGACAAACTCCGAGAGTCTTGTGGGCCGGCAGGGCCTGTAATTTCAAGTGAATACGCTGGAAAAATGCCAGTGTGCCCTCGGAACCCACTAGCAAGTGAGACATATTTGGGCTTTGTTGTGTGAGTACATCGATGTTATAGCCACCGACCCGACGTAGCAGGTTAGGGAAGCGGTGCTCTATTTCAGACGCCTCCCTATCACCAAGGGCCAGCATCTTCCTAATTAGTTCGGTTTGCGCCGGATCTTCATCAGTGAGTTGACGTTCATGCAGCGTCTTAAAATGCGCTTGGCTGCCGTCTGCCAATAGGCCTTCTATAGCATCTACATTGTGCACCATATTACCGTAGCGAATAGACCGGGAACCACAGCTATTATTGCCTGTCATTCCCCCCAAGGTTGCGCGATTAGCTGTAGAGACATCGACTGGATAGAACAGACCATGGGGTTTGAGAAAGCTGTTGAGATGATCTAGCACCATGCCCGGTTGGACACAGACGGTGCGCGCCTCAGCGTCAAATTCCAAAAGCCGATTGAGGTGCTTGGTAGTATCAATGATCAGCGCTTCACCGATAGCCTGCCCGGTTTGGGAGGTGCCAGCGCCTCTGGGTAGTACCGGAATACCTTCAGCCACAGCTATCTGTAGTGCAATTTGTACATCCTGCTCTGTTTTCGGGACCGTAACCCCAATAGGTTCTATCTGATAGATAGATGCATCGGTACTGTAACGTCCACGGCTAAAATCATCGAACAGCACCTCCCCCTGCAACTCTTTTCTGAGGCGTCTGGCAAGGGTGCTCTGATTGCTATCTACCATTTTTAGTAATCTCTTTTGCTTAGCCCAAATAGGCCTGTTCTTTATATCAGCCTTGCTCTGCGCCTTGCAAAATAAACTTAGCACCATTTTCGGCACTTATCACCGGAGGTGCATTGCTGTTGGCAAGAGTCATACTAGGCATGATCGAAGAAATGAGCGCGGAGACACTAATGATTTGATAATTTAGCGGAGTATGATGATTCTTTTAAAATGGAATTTGCTGAATAATTAGGAATTACCTTGCCTGTTATACCTACATGAATTTAGAGGGTTTGATGATTGATTTTATCCGATTGCCTAAGTGACTAATGTTCCCCCTCTATTTGCCAAAGTAAGAGGTAAAAGCGCCGCTTTTTTGGTCAAAGGAAACACCATATAAAAGCTAATATTTACGGCGTTCAATTTTAAACATAATGTCTGAAACGGCCCAAACTAATTAACTTGTTAACAACATAAATACCGTAATTGACGGGCCCTTTGAGAACATAGCGCTTCTGATAAATTCTGCTTAGGATGACTACAATTTGCTGCGGTTATAGTTCATGATCAAAGATCAACAAATAACTTTAACTTCTTTCAGCGCTGGCGCGATTATTACCATCCAATTGCAAAAGCTCACAGACAAATAGCCGGAAGCGAGCCTTATCCTTGAAAGAATGTAATCAGTGCGGTAAGTGTTGTACGAAGTATGGTGGTGATGGCTTATCGGTGTCGGATGAGGAGATAGTGCTGTGGGAAACCTTTAGGCCTGATCTATACGAGTATGTAAAGAACGGGGATATCTGGATGGACCCGATTACTGGCAAGCAACTGGAACGTTGCCCATGGTTGAGAAAGGCACCCAATCAAGAAATATACACCTGTGACATCTATATGGACCGCCCCGACGACTGCAAATTCTACCCTGTCACTATCGGCCAGATGGTAGAAGACAAATGCGAAATGCTGGAAGTACAGGATTTGACTAACCCAAAGTCTTCGCAAGATAAACTAAATAAAATTATGATAAATAGCCGACCCCCCTACAAATTGTAAGAACAAACACCCAGCCAATAAATATTATCTCCAGTCGAATGAACTAGATTGAGTCGTCGGTCACCCCTTAAAAATTCAAATTTAATCTTACTATTCACAGAAGGAGTTATAGGCTGCCAAACTAACAAGGATCGACCGGTATATTTTCATTAAAAGTAAAACAGTTTCGCAAATATTGCTCTGAATCCTAGCCGAGTTTTTCGTGATGACTGAGATACATCAACTTGTCGGAATAAGCTAAATTAACACTATCTGTAGCAGTAATTTTGTACTGAGATGCTTTCCCCATCTACCAAACCGATCCATGCTCAGCTTTCCTCCGTATCTATCCCTATCTATAGATTTCCGCTGGTTAAAAAATGAAAACCCTGTTCAATTCGAAACGTCTGCACCTGTTTAGCCTTGTGTTACTTATCATTTCAACTAAATCATTTGCCATCGAGAGTCCACAATACACTGTCATCTACAAGGATGAGAGGGTGGAATACCGGCAATATGAACCCTATCTGATAGCAGAAACATTCGTGGAGAATTCTTCCGGCTATCGAGGGGCCTCAAACAAGGGGTTTATGAGACTATTCCGCTATATTACTGGCAATAACAACAGCCAGTCGAACATAGAAATGACTGCACCTGTTCAACAAGCAGCTACAAGCGAAGAAATCGCCATGACCGCTCCTGTGCAAAGAGTTGAAACCCCTGAAGGTTGGAATGTAGCATTCATGCTCCCAAGTGAATTTACAATTGAAACCGCCCCCCTTCCAGTCGATGAACGGATAGTTTTACGCGCAAAGCCTGCTCAGCTTAAGGCAGTAGTCCGCTATTCTGGCAGATTGACTGAGCGCAATTATTTAAAGCACAAAACGCGGTTGCTCGAAAGTATCAAGTCGGCTGCTGTCGAATCACTTGGTGTAGTCGAGTCAGCTGCCTACGACGCTCCATATGTACTGCCTTTTCTGCGCAGAAATGAAGTAATGATCAAAGTGAAATCAGTTCCGGCTCCCTCGACGTCACAAGAAATATGATTGCGAGAAGTAGAGCAAGGTCCAAACCAGCTATCAACTAATTGATACTGGTTCGCCGTACCTGTTGACTGAGTGATAGACTCACAATCCTCTGAGAATTTCTGCAGTGGGGGCGGGATGGTTCATACAAGACTTGATAAAGGTAGGTTTTTGCAACATTACTCACTCGCGCTGAAAGACCTTAAAAAAGAAGCTTAATCATCATAATAATGCAAAAAGCGCCTTGAAATATCCGACGACGATAGTAGACCATAAGGGTTCGTGATGGCGCATCCTTCTAGTACTCAAAACAGGAGACCACCCTAATGTTAGGTAAAGGCATACTTTGGACATCTGCACTACTCTTTATTAGCTATGGGCTTGTCAGTTTCTTCTTTCCTGAAATACCTGCTGGTTTAGCTGGCTTGGAAATGACCAACGGTGATGCAGCTGCTGAAATAGTCGCTATGTACGGGGGCTTGCAGACAGGAATTGGTTTATTTTGTTTATTGGCTGCTCTAAATTCAGATTTTTATCGCGCTGGCCTTGTACTACTTGTATTGGGAGTAGGGACACTGGCGCTGGGAAGGCTGTATTCGACGGTAATAACTATAGATCCCATCACTACCTACACTTATGGTGCTCTTTTTTATGAGCTGGCCGCAACCATGCTAGCGTCGATTGCTTTGTGGCGTCACCATGGAAATTGAAAGCCTATGACTTAAACGCCCTCCCATGTTCACTGCTGATATTGAAGAAATAGAATGACCCAACACGAATACATATTCATAGCCATTTCGATAATATTGGGCCTGGCGATTACTCGATTACTCCACACCGCCGCCATGCTTACGCGATCCCATCACCGGGTTGTGTTTCACTGGTCGTCAACGCTATGGGCGCTAAGTGTCTTGATCTATATTCTCCAGCTATGGTGGATCGGATGGGGCCTGCGTAATGTCGAATCATGGACTTTTATTGATTTTCTAGTGCTCGTGTTCGGTTCGATTTTGGTTTATGGGTCTGCTGAAATGGCTTTACCATCTCCAGATAACAAGCAGTTTGATATGCTGCACCACAACCAAAACCTGGGCCGTTTATCGGCCGTTTTTATGGCGACCTATTTCCTCGTTGGCCCTTACGTCAATATTGTGATGCTAGATAGCGCTATCATCCCGTCTCTGGTTTTCCCATCTATTGGAATATTGTTAGCACTTATAGTAATTGTCCTCCCTCGTCACTTTGTGGTGCTATCTACACTCTTTGCTGGCTACTCTTTACTGATATTATTTCTTACCGTGTAACTAGAATCTGATTTAATTGCCGCATTGATTAAGCCATTATCCATTAAGCCAGTTAGATTAAATTCATGGAATAACTCATGAAGAAAGAGTGCCCCCTCATTCTCCTCTTGTGGTTGTCACTACAGGTACCCCAACTCAGCTTGGCTGCCGCTGGTTATAAAGCTCCTCGCACTGAATGGGGTCTACCAGACCTGCAGGGGGTTTGGAATTTCTCATCCAATGTACCAATGCAACGCCCAGAGCATTTCGGTGAACGACAATTTCTCACCGATGGTGAATTCGCCGCATCTCAAATTCGGAGCTTTGGAATAAGATCAGCGAACGAACCGACGCGATCAGCATCTGGCGTTGAAGCTTTTTACAATGACACCATCTGGATGGAGAGTGTTATAGGCGAAGGAAATATACGCACATCGCTTATCATCTTTCCAACGAATGGCCGGCTTCCTCCACTTGTCCAGGGAGTAGAGAATCAGCCCGGTGGCGAGGTGGAGGCTGCAGGACAACGCCCTGTAAGATTTGTAATCGGCGGCATTGGCCGCGATGGCCCGGAGGACCGAGGCTTGTCAGAGCGATGCCTCGTGGGTTTCAACGCTGGTCCACCATTAGCACCAAGCGTTTATAACAACAATTTGCAAATCATACAGAACAGAGATCACGTGGTGATCATGACCGAGATGATCCATGATGCTCGCATTGTTAAGCTCAATAAACACCCTAAGCTGGATGAAAACGTGGACTCCTGGTCTGGAGACTCACGTGGTCACTGGGATGGAGATACGTTGGTAGTAGTAACGAAAAATTTCAATGGCTTGACGCAAAGCTTCGATGGTTTTGGCACTTCCAAAAACAAAGTACTAACAGAGCAATTTACCCGTGCAGGAGAACGAACCATCAACTACGAATTCACTATCGATGATCCCTCCACTTTTACTAAAAAATTAAACGCTGTAGTGCCAATGACCAAAGTAGAGGCTCAGCTGTACGAGTATGCCTGCCACGAGGGAAACTATGGGATGGTAAATATACTGCGCGGTGCTCGCCGTAAAGAAGCTAACGGAGTGTCAGATCGAGTGGCAGATTTATTTCGAGATTAAGGAAGTTAAATTTATACTCATAGATCAGCATAAAGATTTAATCAGAACGCAAACGATCGAAGATGGTGGTCTCGATAATTATACAAAAGTAATGTCAGATAAAGTGCAGATGTGGCGCGGAAAGTGATTTGAGTATCAGTTAGTCGTCATCTCTTGAATAGGTGACTCTATCAGCTCTCTAAACTTAGATCGAAAATCACTTCTCGCACACCTTCTACAGCTCTTACTACCGCGCCTAGACTCTGTTGCACGGTGCCAAGATTGCCAGGGGTTCGCATCCCACCACAGCCCTCGCAGTCTAATACTCCGGTGATTATTACCACACCCTCAAGTACTTGTACGCCGATCTGCTGGGGCAGGTCTTCAGAGAGAGCAATCGTGGATTCGATCTGAGACTTAATCTGCTCGTCATTGAAGACAGGCATGCTTTCATTGACGGAGGCGTCAACTATAACCGGTGCTGGGGAACACCCTACTAGCAAGGTAAGAACCAGCAGAAGAATGGCAGACTGCTTAGCGCTTCTATATAAAAATATAATATTCAATTTCGCAACTACTCCGGTCATTAGGCTTTGCTTCCCAAATTTGACTGCAATGATTCTAAATTTTGCTGTGGCAGATTTATCTCATAGGCCTGAAATACGACCTCAACACCCTGAGCTCTAGCCGCAGCTAACAAGGTCTCCACCCTAATCCTGAAGTCGCCCTGAACCACCCACTCCATATCTAACACTCTTAAAGAGTCCACGCCTTTTAGATCCTGCATTACGTTGCTAAAAAATGCATCTGGGTCGATGCTGTGGATCAATAGTGGCGGTTCGCCAGCCCACCAATCCGCATCGTCCATGGTACCCTCCTCGGCCTCTGCTTCATGGAAGCCGGAGTTAAGATCAGAGTAGTGAACGAATAATCTCTCGCAAGACAGCTCGGCGATCTGCTTCTCCTCTTCACGGCGCAGCAATAGGAAGTCTCTTCTATTCATTAGCCGTTTACCAAGTTCAACAGAGTACGCTCGACGGCGGCACTGGTCATCGGTACTTTGTGGCCGTTTTTCGCCAGCGGTCTGGCACCTGTGACGGCCATCT
>Ga0308010_1000987_pt1 | contig 16684 bp, 15 predicted proteins | sample Neamet129_FD_202368 | JGI IMG/M metagenome (GOLD analysis project Ga0308010, IMG submission 202368) | Marine microbial communities from water near the shore, Antarctic Ocean - #129 | ecosystem: Environmental > Aquatic > Marine > Unclassified | place: Southern Ocean | collected 2014-07-24 | reverse complement strand
TTTATTTGTGTGTCTCGGGAATATTTGTCGTTCACCCATGGCGGAAGGGGTTTTAAGCCAGTTAATTGCTGAGAAGAGATTAGATAAAAATATAAACGTGGATTCAGCGGCCACCCATAACTATCATACTCATGCCCGGCCGGATCAGAGAGCTTGTCTTACAGCTAAGGCTTACGGTATCGATATTACTAACCAGCGCTCACGGCAGGTGACAGATGATGACTTCGAAAAATTTGATTTAATAGTATCGATGGATGAAGGTAATTATGAGCATCTAATTGGAAAGTCGAAGCAGAGTCACTATAAAATAAAACAATTTGCTGACTATTTAAGCGACTCGAATTATTCCTATATTCCTGATCCTTATTATGGCAATTTAGCTGACTTTGAGCGTACTTTTCTTTTAATTAGAGATGCCGCAAAAGCCTTACTAATAGACTTGACTAAAAAATAGTTTAATTTTCGCTATTTTTCACTTTCATTATTATCTGTCGGCCATGGCATTAAATTACTAGTTGGTTTTACCGTCACTTTTTTTGCAGTATTTTTTTCATCCGATTTTTCTTTTTTGCTCTGAGTTTTGACTTTAGCATTCACTTCTGGGGTTTTTGCTTCAGTAATTTTTTCATTCTTATCTCTAGGTTGAATTTTAGTATCAATTTTTGATACTACTGTTTCACTCAACTCTTTTGATTTTTGAATGACCTTCTTTTTTACCTGAGTTGTTTTTTTCTTAGTGACTTTCTTTTTAGTAGTTTTTTTGTTGGAAACATCTTTTGGTGTCACTTTTTTATCTGATAGGGGTGCCTCGCTCATTACATTGCTCTTTGATACGCCATCTGAGTTTTTCAACTCATTATGCTTAGGCTCTTTATTGGCTTGCTTGACAGGCTCTTTATTGGCTTGTTTGACAGGCTCTTTATTGGCTTGTTTGACAGGCTCTTTATTGGCTTGTTTGACAGGCTCTTTATTGGCTTGTTTGACAGGCTCTTTATGAGACGGTGAAGCCTTATTGGTATTTACCATATTTGTATCTATAGCAACTACCTTAGAGTTAGCATCTTCAGTGCTTTGTATTGGTTTGTTTTCTTGCTCAGTATCTTTTTTATAACGATCATTTTTATTTCTATTCTCGCTCTGGTTGCGATGATTGTTTTTATTTCGCTGTGCATGCCTATTATCTTGATTTGATCTATTGTTTTTACTGTAATTTTTACTACGAGGTCTTTTTTTGTATGGTTTTTTGTAGGTTGATTGTTTCTTTGGCGGCTCAGCTTTTTTGCTTGGTTCAAATAAATTTTTCAACATACCCCAAAGATTCTGAGGGGCTTCAGTCTTATTCATGCCCGGTGGTTTAGGCGTTGGAATGGCGGTTCCAACTGCGGGTAACTCAGAAGGTTTTTTGTTCTGGATTACTTGTGGTATTAACTGTTCTTCAGATGAGGCGATCATTGAGAAACTGTTACCTGAGTTTTCTGGTAATTCTACTTGGTCTGTCCGCACTCTTTTTATATCAAAATGAGGTGTTTCAAGTGATGGATTTGCAACTAAGATGACGCTTGTATTGTGACTTGACTCTAAGTTTTGTACCCAATCTCGTTTTTCATTTAGTAGATACGTAGCAACTTCTATAGGAAGTTGAGCAATGATTTTTGCCGTCATATCTTTTCTTGCTTCTTCACCTATTATTCTAAGAATAGTTAGTGCCAATGATTCAACACTGCGAATACTTCCAATGCCTGTGCAGCGGGGACAAATTAATACGTTAGATTCACCTAGAGCTGGACGTAGTCGTTGTCGTGACATTTCAAGTAGGCCAAAACGACTGATTTTACCAATTTGAATACGAGCACGATCTTCGATAGCCGCTTTTCTCATACGCTCTTCTACTTCACGTTGATTTTTTTGGGCATGCATATCGATAAAATCAATAACAATCAATCCTGCCAAATCTCTTAATCTGAGTTGTCTGCCAATTTCATCTGCAGCTTCTAGATTAGTTGCTAGTGCTGTAGCTTCAATATCACTTCCCTTAGTTGCCCGAGCTGAATTTATATCTATTGAGACTAAGGCTTCTGTATGATCTATAACCACACTTCCGCCTGACGGCAGATTTACAGAGTGCGTGTAAGCTGATTCAATTTGACTTTCAATTTGATATTTTGTAAATAAAGGAACGTCTCCATCAAAGAATTTCAGTTTTTTTAAATTATGTGGCATAACTTGCTCTACAAATTCTTTTGCTTCATCGTAGGCGATCTTGCCATCAATTAAAATTTCACCAACATCATTAGTTAGATAATCTCTGAGAGATCTTAGTACCGCATTACTTTCTTTGTAGGCAAGGAATGGGGAGGGCCTCTTGACTATCACTATTTTAATAGCTTCCCATATGGCTAACAGGTTATTCAAATCCCACTCAAGCTCATCTGAGGTTCGGTCTATGCCGGCAGTCCGGACAATGACGCTCATGTTAGTTGGTATATTGATTTCTCTGAGTGATGATCGAGCTAAATCACGATCTTCACCAACTATTCTTCTGGATATACCTCCAGATCTTGCTTTATTTGGTTTTAGTACAATAAAACGTCCCGCAAGACTAACAAAGGTAGTTAATGCCGCACCTTTTTTGCCGCGTTCTTCTTTATCGATTTGTACAGCTATCTCTTGACCTTCTTTGAGGACATCTTTGATATTGATGCGAGACCCTGGCTCAACTTCTTTAATGAAATATTCACTGGAGATTTCTTTTAGTGGTAAGAAGCCATGTCGTTCAGAACCATAATTCACAAAGGCAGCCTCTAGGCTGGGTTCAATTCGAGTTATTTTTCCTTTGTATATATTCGCTTTTTTTATTTCATTTGAAGCATATTCTATATTGAGATCATATAGTTTTTGACCATCTACCATAGCCATGCGCAACTCTTCTTCTTGAGTTGCATTAATTAACATTCTTTTCATATTGCCCTACTTATATATTAGTTAAGGGCAGCAAAGTACATAGATTGTGGTGCTCGAGGTAAGCTCACAGTAACACTCATAGATTCTTTTATTATATGTTTTTAATGAAAGTTTTCTTAAGGGTACTGTTTTTGAAAATATTTTGTTTTAATTATTAGAAAATTATTTTTATAACTTACAAAACTTACTTCGGCGCTAGTCAATTTACCTGCTGCCTTGTTATCTACCCTCTAAATTTATTTTTATTTTGAGAGCAGAAGAAATTAATTTAATTAGCTTATTATTAATTATTAGTTAATATTCGCTTTCGGTATTTCTTTACGTCGGCCAAATTAATGAACCGTATAAAAAATCGATGTTAACATATTTAATACTTATTTACCTTTTTTATAACAATAGCTTCAATTAACTTGAATTGATTAAAAATGACTGATGCACTCAAAACAAAAAGAACCTCGGTAAAAAAGATTATAATTACTGAAGATGATGCTGGTCAACGAATCGACAATTTTCTAATTAGGAAATTTAAAGATCTACCTAAATCTAGGATTTATCGAATTATTAGACGTGGTGAGGTTCGCGTAAATAGTGGTCGAGTTAAATCTAGTTATAAGATTAAGGTAAAAGATGAGGTCAGAATTCCACCAGTTACAATCAGAGCTGATACGGGACAGCCAAATCAAAAGTATTCTGAAAGTATATTAAGCTCGATTATTTTTGAGGATAAAGATTTATTGGTTATAAATAAATCTAGTGGTATCGCCGTTCATGGTGGTAGTGGAATTAATTATGGTGTGATCGAAATGATGCGCGCTGCTAGACCAGATCTTCATAATTTGTCACTCGCGCATCGTATTGATAGAGAAACATCCGGGTGCTTGGTGATGACGAAAAAAAGAAGTATGCTTCGGTTACTGCATGAAAGATTTCGATCGGGGTCAATCACAAAGAATTACTTGGCTCTAATTCATGGTAATTGGCAGTTTTCAAAAAAATTTATTGATGCTGCATTACTCGTGAATCATCGTCAAAATGGTGAGAGGCATGTTCGAGTCGATAAGAGTGGTAAAATATCTAAAACGAGGGTTAAGTTAGTTACTCAGTATAAAGGCTTTGCATTAATTCAGTGCCAGCCAGTGACTGGAAGAACTCACCAGATAAGAGTGCATTTAAATCATATTGGTCATTCAATTATTGGGGATGAACGTTATGGGGTTAAAGGTCAACCATTCTTAACGAAAAAGAAACAGGCTAGAAGATTATTCTTACACGCACAATCATTATCTTTTATGGATGCCAGTAATAATGAGCGACTTTTCGTAGCTCCAACACCTTCTGAATTTAATTCATTTCAGGAGTTCTGATCAATAGTATTATGCGACCAAATAGCCAAGTTTTTTTAAAATAGAGCTTATCCAGATTAGTGGAAGTCCGATTAATGCAGTAGGGTCTATTGTTTCAATACGTTTAAAAAGAACGCTCCCTGAGCGCTCCACCTTAAAGCTACCGGCACAATCCATAGGATTGTCTTTTTTTAGATAAGCTTCTGCTAATGAGTGAGTTATTTTGTCGAAACAGACAACTGTCTTATCGGTGTACTTGAAATACTGCTTATTTTTTTGATCGAGAATTACTGTAGATGTGTAAAAAAAAGCTTTCTTATTAGAACAATCTATTAATTGATTGAGAGCATCTTGATGGCTTGAGGGTTTAGTTAAAGTTTTATTACTAATTTCACCAATTTGATCTGCGCATATAATTAAAGAATTTTTTTGATTTTCACTGATACGGGCAATTTTTTTTAGCGCAATTTTTTGTGAATGCTCTTGTGAGTTAAGAGAGTTATAATTATTTTCATCTACTTTAGGTGAAATAATTTCATAGTTATCCAGTATTCTATCTAAAAGATCTTTTCTGTATCTTGATGAAGAGCCTAGTATTATTTTTGAAGTGTTTGATTTTTGCAAAAAATTGTCTCTAAACATGAATTGATGTTTGTTAGTTTTACTATGAATTATTTTTATGGTTCATAGGGGTATTTTTTTATATTATAAACCTAAATATATTTAGGTTATCAAGAATAAGGAAGTTTTAAATCTTATGAATAATCCTTTAGACATCAATATATCACTAAAAAAACCAATTAATGGTGTTTATAGCATCGATCATAAATGTAAAATAAAGGACTTTGAAAAATTAAGGGAAGTTTTAATCGATGATTTAAGAAATCTTGAGAGTCCTGATGATGATAATGGTTGGCTTGAGGAGTTGATAAACATTAAGTTGCAAATAAAAACCACCAAATTTGGTGAAAATTTGCCTTTTATATCTGGAGTATTAGGTACTTTTTTTTCGTTGGCCTGTCAAAATTGCTTGCAACCGATGGTTAAGAAAATTGACCTATCATTAAATCTGATTCTATGTGAAAGCGATCGAGAGAATAACGACGTTGATGAATATGATTACTGGGAAGTAATTGGTGGTAATATTGGTTTGCATGACCTAATTGAAGAAATCCTAATTTTGTCTGTACCGTTGTATTCGAAGCATGATTTAGGGCAGAAATGTACTACTTTTTCAGAATCTAAAGTAACTGATCGTGAATTATTATATTCACCATTTTCTGGATTGAAAAATCAATTAAATAATAAAAAATAAATTAGGTATAATGAATGAAAGACATGTTTAGTATTGTGATGATATTCGATGCTAAATCATTTTATGGAGATTAAAAAATCATGGCCGTTCAAAAAAGTAGAAAAACACCTTCGCGAAGAAATATGCGTCGCTCTCATCATAGTTTAACAGCACCTTCTTTATCTGTTGATCCGACCTCAGGAGAGACTCATCTGAGGCACAGAGTTTCATCTGATGGCTTTTATAAGGGTAAGCAGGTTATTGAGCCTAAAGATATTGAGACGGAAGAATAAGCACTAAATAGCGCTTAAAGTAAGGCGAAGTTCAAATGATTCAAATATGAACTCATCCATACAATCAGACTACATAATTTCACTTGATGCAATGAGCGGGGATAATGGTCCGGATATTGTGGTACGTGCCGCTAAATCTAGCCTGGATAAACATCCCAATTTGCGAATAATCTTTGTTGGTGATGAAGTCATACTTTCCAGCTTGGTGAAAAAGATCATAGGTTTTGACGAGAGGATATCGATTCACGATGCGTCAGAAGTTATTAGCATGTCAGAATCTCCCGCAGAAGCTGTAAGGAAGAAAAAAAATTCTTCTATGCGAATAGCCATAGATAAAGTGAAAGATGGAAGCGCTCATGCATGCGTAAGTGCTGGGAATACTGGCGCTTTAATGGCTATCGCTAAATTTGTTCTAAAAATGCTACCTGGAATAAGCAGGCCCGCAATAATGGCTGAATTACCTGCGGCTGGTGGAACTGTTCATATGTTAGATTTGGGCGCAAACACCGTAAATGATTCAGCGCAATTATTTCAATTTGCTCTGATGGGCTCTATTGTTGCTGGAGATATTTGTGATCTTGAAAACCCTAGAGTTTCTTTGCTTAATATTGGTGTTGAAGAAATGAAAGGTAATGATAATGTCAAAGATGCAGCAAATTTATTATCTCAAAGTGGGTTGAACTACATTGGCTTTATCGAAGGCAATGAAATCTTTTCCGGTAAAGCAGATGTGGTTGTAACTGATGGGTTTACAGGTAATGTTGCTCTTAAGACAATCGAAGGTACGGTGAGTTATGTTATTAGTTCCCTACGAAATGCATTTTCAAAAAATATTTTTACTAAGTTGCAAGCTCTAATAGCAAGTTCAGTGCTAACCGGCCTTAGAGGGAAAATGGACTCGAGGAAATATAATGGCGCGTCTTTAGTGGGTTTGAATGGGATTGTCATAAAAAGTCATGGAAGTGCCGATGCATATTCTTTTCACTGTGCGATTGAAACAGCTTTAATTGAAGTGAAAAATCAAGTCCCGGATCAAATTAGAAAATTACTGGAGCGAGAATCAGGATGATTTATTCTAGGATAGAGGGAACGGGTCGTTACTTACCGTCTAAAATGATGACAAATTTTGACATAGAAAAACTTGTTGATACGAGTGATGAATGGATTAAAACTAGAACTGGTGTTGAAAGAAGGCATATAGCTGAAGCTGAACAAGCGACATCAGATTTGGGTTATGAGGCAGCAAAAAAAGCAATTGAGAGTGCAGGTATAGATAAAGAAGAAATCGATCTCATAATAATTGGCACTACAACACCGGATTATATTTTTCCCAATACTGGTACTTTAATTCAAGATCGACTCGGCATTCATGGATGCCCAGCGTTTAGTGTAGAAGCGGCATGCTCCGGATTTGTCTATGCTTTATCTGTTGCAGATAAATTTATCCAGACCGGAGGAGCTAAATGTGCATTGGTGATTGGCGCTGAAGTCATGACGAACTTGATTGATTGGAGCGACCGAAGTACATGCGTTTTATTTGGTGATGGAGCAGGGGCCATGATCTTGAAACCATCAAATGAAACGGGAATACTAGATTGTAAGCTAGGCGCTGATGGTAAATATAAGGATTTATTATTATACCCTGCAGGTCCTTCAAAAAATTTTAAAAAAATGGGAACAGGTGAAGTAAATCTTGAGATGAGTGGAAGTGACGTCTTTAAAGTGGCGGTAAGGACCTTGGGTGACGCTGCTGAAGATGCTTTGAAAGTAAATAATATAAGCAAGGAAGAGTTGGATTGGCTGGTACCTCATCAAGCAAATCTGAGAATAATTCAAGCTACTGCTAAACGACTAGAGTTACCTCTTGAGAAGGTCATTCTAACAGTTCAAGATCATGGCAATACATCATCTGCGTCTATACCTATGGCACTGGATGTAGGTATTCGGGATGGCCGAATTCAACGCGGTCATTTAGTTCTGATGGAGGCTTTTGGCGGCGGCTTTACCTGGGGTACGGTATTAATGCGATATTAATAATAAATACGAAATGATAAGAAATAAGAAAAATAAATATTTTTTATGCTACATGTCGTTATGTTTAATTTTATCTAGCCATTTAAAAGCTGAAATATACGAGTTACCCCTAAATGGTAATAATGTTATTGGTTCTATTTCAGAAGTAATGGCATCTCATGAAGATACCTTGCTTGATATTGCCCATAGAAATGAATTGGGTTTTGAGGAAATTAAGCGTGCTAATCCAAACGTGGATATATGGTTGCCTGGCGAGGGCACTAAAATCATACTCCCAAAAAAATTTATTTTACCAGATGCACCTAGAAAAGGTTTGGTCTTAAATATAGCTGAGTATCGGATGTATTATTATCCTGAGGTAGAAAAAAATCAGTCAGATATTGTAATAACTTACCCTATAAGTATTGGTCGAATTGATTGGGAAACACCGCTTGGTAAAACGAAAGTTATTTCAAAACAAAAGAATCCATCTTGGTATCCTCCCGTATCCATTAGGGCAGAGAGGGCAGCAGCAGGAGGGTTCTTGCCGAATATAGTACCACCTGGCCCTGATAATCCACTGGGTGATTTTGCGATACGCCTTGATATTCCTGGTTATTTAATTCATGGAACAAACAAGCCAAATGGAATTGGTATGCGAGTCACTCATGGCTGCGTCAGGATGCTTCCTCAAAATATTGAAACTCTTTACTCTATGATATCTGTCGATAATGACGTCTATATTGTAAATCAACCTATAAAGTTAGGTTGGGATTCTGGTGAGTTACTTATTGAGGCTCATGAAATTCTAAAAGATAGTTTAATTGATGACGAATTGATTGACAGAAATTCAAATCAGATGAAAGCTAAAATATTAAGCTATATTTTTTCAGAATTAACAGAGCGCTATATAGGTATTACAAAAAATAATAAAGTCAGGTTAGATTGGGATATGGCTCTGCAAGTCTCGTTGAGGGCTGAAGGTTTACCCATAGCAATAGGCAGCACAAAAATTGATTCTTCAGAATTACAAGGGTTTAACGGCACATAAGTTTTTTATTTTTCTTGCGCTTTTTGAAACATTCGCTCCATACGTTCAATTATTCCGTTGTAATCATAATTAGCATCCCTTGCTGCTTTTTGAGCCTCTTCCGCAGCTTTTTCAGCGTTTTCAGCACGTGTATTGGCAGTTTGAGCAGAAGCTAATGCGCGATCAGCTGTTGCTTGGGCCCTATCTACCATTTCTTGACTTGCTGTACATCCTGAAAGCAAAATAATTAAACTTATTGTAGAAAATTTTATTCTTTGTGAGAGCATTTTTTATCATTACCTTTATTTATTAACTAGCCTGAATAGAAAGATAACATTAATTTCATAATATTTGTATAAATTAACTTCTGAATATAGTTTACAATTAAATTAAACTGTATATAATTACAGTACTGAATAAATAAACAGTGTTTACTATGAAACCATTAACTCCAAGACAGAATCAAATATTAGAAATGATCAGGGACTTTATATCCGAGCACGGAATACCTCCGACACGTATGGAAATAGCAAATGATTTAGGTTTTAAATCACCAAATGCGGCTGAAGACCACCTGCGCTCATTACAAAAAAAAGGTGTAATAGAGCTGATACCAGGATCATCAAGAGGTATCAGATTAAAAGACTCCCTAAGAGAACAAATTGGGTTGCCATTAGTTGGAAAAGTAGCGGCAGGTAATCCAATATTATCAGAAGAAAATATAGAGGCACATTATAAAATTGATCCTAATATATTTCATCCAACACCTCATTACTTGCTTAGGGTCGAGGGCATGAGCATGATGGATATCGGTATTCTTGATAATGATTTGGTGGCAGTGCATAGAACCTCAGAAATCAGAAGCAGGCAAGTCGTTGTTGCAAGAATTGATGATGAGGTAACTGTAAAGCGATATAGTCAGAAGGGATCTGTTGTCTGGTTGCACCCAGAAAATAAAGATTTTTCCCCAATACAAGTTGATCTAACATCTCAAGAAATGGTAATTGAAGGTGTTGTCGTTGGCGTTATTCGGGGCGATATATCCTCTCATTAAGCAATTAAGTTGTTTATTTCAAATATAGGCAAAAGAATAGCGAGAACGATAAGCAAAACAATACCCGCCATAATAATTACTGTCAGTGGTTGCATTATTCCAAGTAAAGTAGCAATGGTATTTTCAACCTCTTCCTCTTGATTAACCGTTGCCCTATCAAGCATTTCTTCAAGACGACCACTATTTTCTCCGCTACCAATCATATGAATCATCATTGGCGGGAATAAATTGCTTTTCGATAATGATTTGCTGATAGATTCCCCCTCGCTGACACGAATAGTTGCTTGATTAACAGCATTCTTCATTGGTAGGTTAGTAATCACATTTGTTGAAATTTTAAGTGCTTCTAAAATCGGTACTCCACTGCCAGCCAATATACTTAGTGTTTGCATAAAACGTGCACTATTCATATTTTTTACGAGGTGACCGAATATAGGAAGTTTTAAGAGTATAGAATGATATTTACTTCTAGTATCATCATTTTTCATTAGGTAATGGCATAAAAACACCAGAATGACGCTAAATAAAATTATATAGAGCCAGTTATTTAATAAAAAATCACTTGTAGCGATCATTATTCTGGTAAGTAATGGTAGCTGTTGATCAAAATTTTCGAATATATAAACTACTTTTGGAACTACATAGGCAAGCATGAACGCGATTACCAAAAGCGCTGTAACTATTAGGGCAATTGGGTAGATGAGGGCATTTTTAATTTGCTGCTGTAATTTTTTACGTGACTCCGTAAAGTCAGCTAACTTATCTAAAATTAAACTTAGATGGCCAGATTTTTCACCTGCAGCAATTGTGGTGGTATATATCACGGGGAAAGATTTTGGAAAATCATTAAAACTATCGGAAAGTGTGTAACCTTCCATTATTTTTGAACGAATCGTTAATATAATATTTTTTATGTATTGCTTTTCATTCTGCTCATTTATTGCAAATAATGCTTCATCAATAGGTATTCCCGATTTTATAAGGGTCGCTAATTGTCTCGTGAAGTAAGCTAAATCTTTACTTGATAGAGAATTTTGAGTGAGGTTAATTTTTAGCCTAGTCGATTTATCTGGTTTAATTTCCTTTATAGATAAGGGTAATAAACCTTTTTCCCTAAGAATGCCTCGAACATGTTTGCTAGTATCACCCTCAAGAGAACTCTTGATTTCGTTACCTTCTTTGTCTACTGCAGTGTAATGAAATGCTGGCATAATGTTATTGCTAATACTGCCTCGTTAGTCCTCTTGTGTAACTCTTAGTACTTCCTCAAGAGTCGTTATACCTAATAGTACCTGTCTTCTTCCGTCCGCTCTAATGCTCTTATGATTGACTCTGGCATGCTGCTCCATTGCATGCTCACTTGCTCCATCATGAATGAGGGCCTTCATGTTTTCATTTACCGTCATAAGCTCATAGATACCTGTTCTCCCTAGAAAATCACCACTCTCATTAGTTCTGCTTTTGTAGAGTATTGGAGGATTTTTTGAGTCTACTTTTAATGCTTTACATTCATATTCATTAGCGCTGTAAGATTCTTTTGTATCTTCTTTTAGTGTCCTCACTAATCTCTGTGCAATAACACCTATTAAACTAGATGAAAGTAAAAAAGGTTCGACCCCCATATCTCTAAGCCTTGTAACTGCTCCAATAGCCGTATTTGTGTGAAGCGTTGCAAATACTAAATGACCAGTTAAACTTGCTTGTATAGCGATTTCTGCGGTTTCGAGATCTCGAATTTCACCAATCATAACTACATCTGGATCTTGACGAAGAATAGCTCTCAAGCCTTTGGAGAAGGTCATGGCAATCTTTGGGTTAACCTGAGTTTGACCGATACCATCAAGGAGGTATTCTATGGGATCTTCAACAGTCATAATATTACGAGTGTTGTTATTAATTCTTTCTAGTGCTGCATAGAGGGTAGTTGTTTTTCCTGAACCCGTAGGACCCGTTACTAGAATAATTCCATGAGGGCGATGAATTAATTCATCTATGTGATTTAATAAGGATGACTCCATTCCAAGAGAGGATAATTCTAATCTACCTGCCTGCTTATCAAGAAGGCGCATAACTATTCTTTCGCCAAATCCTGAGGGGATAGTAGAGACCCTGACATCAACTGATCGCCCAGCAATTTTTAATGATATCCGACCATCTTGCGGGAGTCGTTTTTCGGCAATATCAAGTTTCGACATAACTTTAATTCGAGAAACGACAAGTGGTGATAATGCTTTTCTTGTTTTTAGTATTTCTTGTAACATACCATCAACTCGAAAACGAACCATAAGGCGATTTTCATAAGGCTCTATATGAATATCTGAGGCTTTACTTTTTAGGGCTTCAGTTAATATGGCATTAATAAATCTTATAATTGGCGCATCATTGTCGCTATCAAGCAGATCAGATTGCTCGGGGAGCTCTTGAGCCACAGTTAGTAAATCATAATTATCATCAATATCTCCCGCCATTTGCATTGTTGATTGGCTATTTTCTTCATATGTTTTTTGTAATAGATCATCAAATTTATTATCTGTTAACTCTTTTAGTGTTAATGGCAATCCTGCAAATCGCCTTATTTCCGCTATTGCATGAGATGATATTTTTCCATGATAATATGCTTTGGCAGTTTTATTGTCATATGATTGTATTAGAATTTTGTGTTTTCTAGCAAAAGAGAAAGGTAATTTCTTGATTGGTGTTGTTGAAGTATTTACGCTAATTTCTTTATCTGACGCTTCATCATTAGTTGTTGTCTCTTCCATGGATATAGCTCTGCCTTAATTTACGGCATGTCCTTTTGATAGCTTTCAAATTCAGGTAAAATTGGATTATCTTGATCGTTACTAATAAAATCTTGACCTCTGAATTTATTAAGTTTTTTCTGCATATTATCTTCTATTTGTAAGTCTCTGATATAGTTATATTTTTTATTTGTTTCATAAGAAGCTTGTTCAGGATTTTTGAGTATTGTAGGCCTAATAAATACCATTAAGTTTGTTTTAACCTTTGAGATTTTTGTGCTTTTAAACAGAGTCCCAATAATTGGTATGCTTCCTAAAAATGGAACACGCTGATCGCTTTCTCTTAATTGATCCTCAAGCAACCCACCAAGCACCAAAATATCACCATCACCAACAATCACAGTGGTATCTATTGTGCGTTCATTTGTGATTAGATCAACTGCGCCCGAAGATGATTGTGAAATACTGGATATTTCTTGAGAAATCTCTAATAGAATAGAGTCGCCTTCGTTTATTTGGGGAGTAATAGTAAGATTGACACCTACTTGTTCACGTTGGATTGTTTGAAATGGGTTGACTGAGCCTGTTCCACCGGTATTTGAGAATGACCCGGTGACAAAAGGAACTTCCTGCCCTACGTTTAAACTCGCCTCTTCGTTATCAGTAGTAACAATCGAAGGTGTAGATATAATATTGGTATCAGCTATACCCTCGAGCGCCCTGAGGATAGCAGCAAAATTAGTACCTTCTTTTGTTACCTTGCCAACGCCAAGCGACATACCATCACCTATCAAGGACGAGAGGTTTACATTAGCATTATTAGTATTGTTAGTAGCGGCTCCCGCTAGCTGTATGACACCAGAACCCATGCTTGGGAAATTAGTCGCACCAATAATATTATCGTTCTTACTTCCATCTGTCACCCATGTAACGCCAAGTTCTGAAGTTCTATCCGCGACTATTTCAACTATGATAGCTTCAACCAATACTTGTAATCGGCGTATATCAAGTTGATCAACAATTCCCATTAAGGAGCGCATCATTTTTGGCGGTGCATTAACAATTATGGCGTTTGTTTGTTGGTCTGCCCATACATTGATGCTTTCATTATTTCCGGACTGATTGTTGTTTGATGTGGATCTATTCTGTTGAGAGAAGTGTTGTAATAATTTTCCAGCTAGAGTTTCAGCATCCGCATACCGGAGATATCGGACACGTGTGCTATCTCCTTCATCGAGAGAGGTATCAAGATGTGCTATGAGGGCTCGAAGCTTTAGTCGACCATTTTTTTCACCCCCGATTAAAACACTGTTTGTTCGAGTATCTGCAACTAGCGTAATTTGCGAGGCAGTACCGTCACTTCTTGGAGCTCTTGCAAGCACGGTTAAGACACGCACAATTTCAGCTGCTGAGGCGTGGTTTAGATTTACTATTTCGATATCGTTATCATTAGATTGGTCTATTCTTTGAACAATGTTCATTATCCGGTCTACATTATTTGCTCTGTCCGATATAATTAGCATATTTGAGCCAGCGTGAGCGGCTAAGTGACCATATTGAGGAATTAATGGCCTTAGAATAGGAACAAGTTGAGCTGCACTGATGTTTTGAATTTTTATTACTTGAGTGACAATATCGTCATTAGCAGCTCCGTTAAGACTAGGGTAACCAGGGTACTGCCTAGAGCTTGCATCTGGAACAATCTTAATTATCTCGCCAGCGGGAACCGCAACAAAACCATGCACTTGCAATAAAGATAAAAAAGCCTCATAAAATGCGTCAGTAGTCATCGGTGTCGCGGATAGCAATGTAACCTCAGCTCTCACACGAGGATCTATAATGAAGTTTTTTCCAGTTATTGAGCTAACTGCTTCAATTACTGATCTAAGCTCTACACCCACATAATTAGGTGTGATGGACTGCTCTTGAGAGAAGGCGCCAGTCATTGAGACCATAAGAATAGTTATTAATATTAGTGATCTTCTTATGTACATAGCTTAATTATCTCATTTAAATGAATTATTAATTTTCCAAAAATTGACTTGTTGTTATATTTACTTTTTGTGACTTATTATTCCTTATAATAGTAAGTGTAACTTGATTTTCATTCTCAACTTGCTGAAAAATAGTCATGGCTTTTTGCGCATCATTTAATGCTACTCCGTTCACATTAGTTATTAAGTCACCAGAAAGCAATCCAAGCGACATAAATTGCCTCCTATTGTTTCCAGGATAAACTCGATAACCCATTTGAGCGCCATCAGAGAAATATGGTGTCGGTCTTATTGTGTCGGCAAGTTTGGTGCCGAATTGACTAAGAGGGGCAATTTGAGATCTCGTGTTTTGAGTTATCGATGTTCTTTTATTGGCCCTACTATCACGTACGATAGTAGGGGTATTTTCAGCTAATTCTTTTGGCAGTTTTAGTGCCTCTAATTCATTGTTATTACTTATAATTATTTGATCTGTATATATTGAATGGAGCGTGATTCCTGGAGCAATTAAATCATTGATAGAATAAACTTTCTCTTCATTAGAATTATTGGAAATTATGGCTAATGATGGTGGGCCATTATCACCAGATACTGTGCCTTTTAGGAGGAGAGTTAGTTGAGTTTCTTTGAGGTTTTCAATTGCCGTTTGACCGATAATACTAGATTTTTTTGCATTATTAGTATTGTCTTCATATTGACCAAATAAGTTCTGATTTATAATATTAGTAGCAATATTATCGGACTGTCCTACAGAGGAATTGACTGACGTTTGATTCTCAATCATCACCAAGGGTATATTTATATTCTGGTTAATTTGTTGATTTGGGTAGGCAGTCCAAAAGAGCTTCGTTAACTCCCAAATTATAATAATTAGAACAATTGCAGATGCAAAAAATGGTCCTTTGGTCTGAAGATTTTTCATCAATAAATTAATATTATGATTACTTATTTGATAATATTTTTTTAGTGGCGTATTTATTTTTGTTAATTGCATTTAGCTAAAGTCCAGTCTCGTGAATTTTTAATCATCAAAGATGAAAGTATTGTAAAAGCTAGATTCTTATATTTTAAACTACTAAAATAACTCTATAAATAATCATACCTTAAAATATCAATATTAAGATTGTTACTCAGTAAATTTTTTTACTTAGATATTGCAATATAGCAATGACCCTTTTAGGATAATCATACTTTATATTGTAAATATTTAATCCAATAATGACTGAAAATAACCCAGAAAATCAAAATCAATATAGTGATCTGGCTTTAGAAGACTCTAAAACTGAGCTTAAACCGCCGTCACTGTATAAAGTTATTCTTATTAATGATGATTACACTCCTATGGAGTTTGTGGTTGAAGTTTTAATGTCTGTATTTTCCTTGGATAAAAATACATCTACACGAGTCATGCTAGATGTTCACACTAAAGGGAAAGGTGTTTGTGGTATTTATCCTTATGAAATAGCAGAAACAAAGGTGACGCAGGTTACAAAAATGTCAAAAGAATACCAACATCCTCTTTTATGTTCGATTGAAGAAGATTAATTTTAATGTAATTAGGAAGAACTGAATTGTTAAATAGTGAATTAGAATTTTGTTTAAATGAAGCTTTTCAGCGCGCAAGAGATAAGCGGCATGAGTTTATAACAGTTGAACATTTGTTGCTTTCGCTACTTGATATGCCTGATGTTATTGAAATTTTAAATTCTTGTGATGGTGATATAAAATTATTAAAGCAACAGTTAATTGATTTTATTGATTCTTTTACACCAGTTATTAGCGATCAGGAGAATATTGAAGCACAGCCCACATTAGGATTTCAAAGGGTTTTGCAACGAGCTGTGTTCCATGTCCAGTCCGCAGGGAAAAAAGAGGTGGCAGGTAATAATGTGCTAGTTGCAATTTTTAGTGAAAAGAAGTCACAAGCAATTTACTTATTAGCAAAACAGGAAATTACTCGA
>Ga0308010_1000982_pt1 | contig 16700 bp, 23 predicted proteins | sample Neamet129_FD_202368 | JGI IMG/M metagenome (GOLD analysis project Ga0308010, IMG submission 202368) | Marine microbial communities from water near the shore, Antarctic Ocean - #129 | ecosystem: Environmental > Aquatic > Marine > Unclassified | place: Southern Ocean | collected 2014-07-24 | reverse complement strand
GTGTAGGTCAATTCCTGCCTCAAGTTCCTGATAACTCTGTAGTTGGCTTTCGATGGATTCAAGAGCCTGAATGATTTCTTTTAAATCTGCCATTAGATTTCTCCCATTGTATAAGTGTTAGGTAATAGATTAGTAATAGTATCTGTAACTGAATGGGTGCTAACACCAACCCTTCAAAGACAGACGCTAAAAAGATTGTTAGGCTATCTATCCATTTGGATAGTATTTGATATATCATTTCTATAGACATAAATTTTTACCTCGATGCGAGAACAGGTAAGAGCGTAGCTTTTCAAAAAAAGTTTTTACCCCTTCACGACTAATTGCCCCACCCCGTCCCTTGTTTCTAGCTTCTTCCAATTATGATACCCCTTTGTTCCCATTGGTCTATACACCCATACATAGCCCGAAGAGCCATACCTAATGTCTCATCGTCTACTTCCTTATAGAAGCTACCACTCGATAGGTCTATTGTCATCTCTTTGACTATTACATCGTCTAATACTTGCCCTAGTTGATTATCCATTGCTTCTCCTCTTATTGCGCTGATTATTTTTTAGCGTACCGTTTAAAATTTGGTAGTTCCAAATAGGTAGTCACTACCAACCCACCACTTCGATTTTTAAGACTCGAAGCCCGTCTTGACGATTGGTAGAAAGGAATAACACCCATCGTCTATATCGTTAATAAATATCAGGCACCGTGCCCATATTCCATTCTTTCTTCAAGGAGGACTACTACTTGGGTTATATTTCAAACCTAATGTTCCTACGGATTCCGCCCGTATTATCCCAGCCTTCATCCTCACCATCCGAAATGAGCCTATGGGATTTGAACCCATCCGTTATATCACCACTACTCTTTTGGGGAATGGTAGGGACTCGAACCCTACAGACGTTACAAACGGGGATGGTTAATTATACCACAGCCCTTACATCACCATTGTCTCTAATGAAGTTAATTAAACCTCATATCACAGAGAGAACATTCCTTGCCAATTCTGTTTGGGGAGCCAGTAGTCAATGCAGCCTTTCTTTCTGAATCAGACGTGTCTCATATGACCTTCAGTACCTTTTAAGTCTATCCCCTTCTCAATGTCAAAAATCAAATTCTTCTTCTAATTCTTATATTAGAATATACAACATAAAACCTATATAAGTCAAGCCTTTTCTTTAATTATTTTCAAACTCTTCTTCCATCTCACCTATAGCCTCTATCTTAGCTGACTCTAACTCTGATTCAACCACAAGTAACTCATCTACGTCACCTATATCATCACTATCCCAATCTATTTTAACAAACATATCTTTAATCCCTTTATTGTATACCACAATATACGACATATCTGACTTAATGTCAAGCCTTTTCGTTCGCTGATTCTTTTTTAGCGTACTGCGCCTCCGTGATCCCGTGTAATCTAACTCAGATGGGCCAGGGACTGTATTATCTTTGTCCTCCAAAAGAAAAAGCTTGACTTTCTCCCCAAAATGTCGTAAATTACCAGGTTACACAGCGCCGTAATACATTTAGGACACTTGCTTCATCATACTTGGAATATACAACACAAACACCATACAAGTCAAGCCTTTTCTTTCCCGACCCCAAACGCTCAAAAGATTGGAGCGCTGTAAATCCTAGCCACTTGGTGAGCTTTACCGTGTGGGGAGCTTCTTGGATTGCTAACGCGACCGACAACAGGCTATAAAAGGGGCTACTACAAAAAAAAATTAGCCTCGGCGAGGTTACGCTAGAGCTTTTTCACCCTCTAATATATTAACATTTAGTTATATACCTATATCTGTATATCATTTAGGTGGATTAAAGTGGGGAAAGGTGGGGGAAAGTGGTGTGTCTGTTAGACGCTTATAATATCGTTTAGGAAGCGCATACTATATCTTCCTGTTGAGATAGTGTTATACTATATCATATAAATGTAAAGGTTGTGGGTGTATTTATCCTTCAGGATTCAGTTTATAGCCTTACAGGTTAGTGTTCCTGTAGGTATTGCTATCGTAAATACTGTAGTGTTTGGGTTATTGTTTAGGGTTTGGGGTGCTTTTGGGAAGCTGAAATCTTTTCATCTCATTCTGTGAGAGGGTTATCTCTTGTATCTCGTTGGGTGAGTAGCAGATATCTTTGGAAGCTGAAGGAAGCTGTGGGAACTCTTCATCCATACACCAACACTCTCCTTTGGGATTACATTCGAAGTCTTCGTTTGGGATGTCTTTTCGTTTTATTTCCATTGTGTTAGTCGTTGGAGACTAATCCCATAATTTGTTGAGTATCCAAACTAATAAGCGTTGAAGCATTAGTCTATATCTTTGAAGTGTGCGAATATATCCCTATTGAGAGACTTGTTGAAGTTGTATATTACGACTGAAACTATTGACCAAAATATTATTTGTGTTATCATATCTATTACTTTCTTTACTTACTACGGTGTTTCACATATTGGTCCGTCATACGGCTTATAATCACTACGTGAAGTTTCACTTTCTTGCTTGTTATGCGCTGATTTGTTTTTAGCGTACGGCTGTCTTTGGTTGAAATCTTCGAACTCTGCCTCGTAATAATACGGTTCATCGGGGTATCTTTCATATTTTTCATGAAGGTTATCTTGCGAGCTTTTATATGTGTCGAGTATTTCTTCGAAGTAGAAGCAGGTGCGCTGAAAGAGTAGTCGTGCTTGGTAGTAGATTATGTCGAGGGATGTTATGAAGAGACGAAACCAAATGTTGATTAATTTCATATTCTATTCCTTATCTTGTGGAACGACAAAGTATATTACTTCTTCGAACTCACCATTATGTGCGACATTAACTTTTACGACATATCCACTCTCTTCGAAATCACCTAACTTGGTAGCGAACTTCATAGTTTCTTTATCTACTTGATTTAGAGATTGATAGACTTGGTGAACGATATCTTTATCGTTTCCCTCGACATCTCGTATGTCGGGGGTTAATCGATACACCCTCTCTATTGCGTCATGTACCACACAATAGATATCCTCTGTTTGCATACTCGGCGTCTTTTCATATAGGTGTTTTTCACCATCGAATGAATGGTAATAGGTTGGATCACACGTTTGTTGTGTCATTGAGATTACTAACATGGCGGTTAGTACTAATTTATTTATCATCTTATTTTTCCTGGCTAATGGAATTGTTTGTTAACTGAGGCTATCCTACAAGCCTCTTTAATACATATATACTTATCAATATAAACGATACGTTTTATTTAATTATTTCCAATTTTTTTGCTCATTTAGCTTACCTCGTAGTCGTATGTCTTCTCGAAGTCATCTGTCTTTAGCATTCTGATAGCATCCCAAGTTAATTTTGTGCATACCTTTGCACATATCTGACAACCTATACACTCATCGAATCTAACTTGAACGGGTGGTATTGGTATATTGTATTTGTCCTTTGGAACTGGCTCTATACAATCTACGGGACAAAACGGAATACACACTTGACATCCTGTACAATTGTCTTCGTCTACTACTGCTATTAATTTTGGTTTTCTTTTTTTATGATTTACTTTTTGAGCGGGTTCGGGAACTGTCTTATAATGATCGTACATCCTATGGTTTGAATATATCCCACACGTGTTTAACAAATAATCCTATGAATCCTGCACCTATTACACCTCTCCACTTAGACGTTGATTGTCTGAATTGTGTGTTGAGTTTTGTTTCTGCCCACAATCCCTCGTGTGGATTAAATAGATTCTCCTTAACGAAACTTAAATTCTCATCTACTTTTTGATGAGCCTTATCCATCTCGAGCCGAAGATCATCTATGGATTGTGTGATTGAGTCCATCTTACTATGTATTAATTCGAACTCTCTTTTATCTGCCTGATTCATTCCCCTGTCCTCTATTGATTACAATAATAAATATATCATTATTTTTTTTCTGAACGGTTGGGATTCATTAAATCTGTTTTTTCATCTTGAACCACATCACCCAACTTATACGTTATTCTTTCTTCTTGCTCTTCTAATGGTGTCGGACCTAATGCCTCTAACATCTTATTACGTAACTTAACCACATTAGATGGAGTATGTAATAGCTTACCGCCTGGCTTTAATAGATAGAAACAGTTATAACATAGAAAGTATAAGTTCTGTAGTTCATGGTTCTTACCATCATTGTCATAGAAACATAGTAATAATGGTGTCGTCATATCTGATTTTCTGTAATCATCGAATCCACAGTTACTACACTCTGATCCCAAATAACCATCTCTTAACAATCTCTCTTGTAATCTGTAATGTGGATAGTTTGGATTGTGACCATTAAAGATTCTATCCATTGTTACTTGACTTGAACCTTTAGGACCTTTGGATATACCAATGCCTGTTGCATTCTTATTCTGATGGAATACATCATATAATAGTGCATACTTCTTGAATGTGTTATACGATACTTGTAATAACCGAGCAGCAGACATCAACGACTTAGTTTCTGATATTGCCCATTCTATTCTACCTTTCGGTATTGGTTTCTTACCGAATGGATGTGCACCTTGTTTAGGCATTACGTCTCCTTACAGGCTTTGTCTTAGCTTGAGGTTTTCTACCTCTTTGTTTTAATGTTTTTACTTCGTGTTGTAATTCTAATATTCTTTGATTTTGGTTAGCAATTCTATTAGAACCTATCAATGCCATTGACATCATGCCCAACATAGCACCACCCATTATAGACGCTATAATTTCTATCATAATATTCTCCTTAGTTGTGGTAAGCTACAACTCCATTAGCTCTAACTTGTTTTGCGTTCCACTCTTTTCTCTGTTCTTTTGGAACAAACTCTGCTTGTTCTCTCAATGATTCATACTTTAGTTCTATAAAATCAACTTTCATCTTACTCTTCTGTATGTTTTCCCATACCCATTTCTTCATATGAACATTTCTATCAAAACTTTTAATCTTTTCTTCGTATTCGGGAAAAATCTCTAAATACTTTGGTTTCTCTTCTGTTTCAAAACATCTATCATGCCAACTCTTTACTGGCTGTCCAGCTATTTCATAATACTTCTTTGGGTTTCCTGGATAGATATGTGGATAAATCCTATCTTCTGATACAATCACATCCTCAGTATTTCTATCCACCCAAATGACAAGAGTTTCTAGTGGTAATGTATGTATCTTATGACTTTGTGCTGGTGCGTGAAGTATAGTCGGGCTTTTATATCCCGTTACAATATCTTTATTCATATACTTATAATCTTTTAATGCATCGTTTAACAACATACCAACAAATCTTGTTCCTGAACGTTGTGGTCCTGTTACAATTATCTTATTATATATTGGAGTTTTTATACCACTACGAAAATCATCTTCTTTATAAAAACTATCTATCCATTTGTGACTAAAGGGTTTATCTACTAACATCAACAATCATCTAGCTTCTTTGGTTCTTCTTTCCACCATTTAAATTCTCTATCTAAAGGTGGCATACTGTTTGGTCGTTTATATTCTTCTACGGTATATAACTTATCAAATTCTTCTTCTTTTAGGTGTTTCATTCGAACATAATATGATTTTGCTTCATCAAGTCCAAATACTTGTCTATCTGTAACCGTTACTACTTCTCTTGTGTTTTTCATTACTAATTGATATTTCATTCCATGATAACTCCTATGGTTTTTGAGTAGTCTAACCACTCATATTCATCAAAATACTCAGCTTTAATATAAATAGTATCACCGACTAAACTTAATGGAATAGCTGCCCAAGCAAATGCCTTAGCATCTTTTGTATAACTAGCACCATTTATCATAGGCACACTCTGATTTTCATATTCCCAACTGCCAGAGTAGAACAGAACTTTCTGTATGTTTGGATTGTTTGTATTTGCTACAAACTTAGTTCTACTTGTTAGATTGTGAGTTATACCATCACTCATCTTGAAGTGATAGAACCCACGACCATCTTCCTCAAATGATTCAGCATATAACTCAAAGTTATACTCTACGGGTTGAGGTTCAAGTTCACAACCTATTAGAAATAAACTAACTACCGTTAGAACTATCTTTGTCAGATTCTTTTTTATGTTTAGCATTTTCTTTAGTCTTACTTTCTTTTTGTAACTTATGTTTAATTTTACTGCGGACTTCCTCGTTAGCATACTGTTCTTCTATGTCATCCCACTCTTCCCAATTGTCTACCTTAGGCATTTCCTTCTCCCATTATAGTTGAATATACGAATAAAATCATATACTTGTCAAGCTTTTTCTTAAATACTCACTAAAAACTTTATGTCCTCTTTTGCTTGGATGTCCATCTGCCATAAATAAGTTTTTAAATGAATGTTCGTTTAAATATTTTGTGATACTTGTTAGGACATTATCTGTTATTATATTATCTCTTAAATACTTCCATGCCCAAGGATCTCCTAAATCATCATCTAATAACAGCTCTTTATCGTGTTCAAACATAAATGTGTAATATGGTTTAATATTATTAACTTCACAATAGTTCTGTAGTGTTGTCCAATGCCACAACGATTCTATAACATCATTGATGTGTGATTGAAATTTTAGATTCAAATCGGATGGTTGATTAACCAAATAATAACCATTTGTTTTTGATTCTGATAAATCTTTGTATTCACCATCTTCAAACCTAATACCTACATCATATTGAAATGTTTCTTTAGTTGGATTATCAATAAAAAATTGGTGTCTATTCGTACCACTCCACTCAACAACACATAGTATTTCCTCACCGTTCATACCCTTATCTAATAGTCTACTGATAGCTTCCATAGTATTTCTAGCTATTAACATATTACCATTACCACCTAAACCTCTATGAAATGAACTAAAGTCTTCGGGTAGAATACCATCAGATAATAGTTGTTGTTGTAAAAAGTAAGGCCAGCCATGTGGATGACCCTCTTCACTTGGGTCATACAAACTGAAACTACAACCACTTGTCACTAATGCTTTATACATTTCTCTTTTCTATCTTTAAAGATTCTAAAGTGTCTACAAACTCTGTTACTGTTAAGTCTACGTTTTGGTCTGTCTTTATTTTTATTTCTGTTAACATATTTGGATTGTTGTTGATAATGTTAAATAGTGCTGTAAATCCATCACTCGGCCAAAATTTACCAAGACTCTCTTCACCTATCTCAACGTGAGAGTCTTCCAATAATAAGTAGTATGTCATAGCTTGAAACCATAACTTTTTAACGGTCTAGATTTAATCAACTCTTTAGTCTTATGTTCTAACTTACGTATCTCTACTTTAAATATGTCATGCTGAAAAGCACCTATCTCTTCTTGTTCTTGTAATATCATAGGCATTTGAGATACAAAGTTTATATTCTCATTTGTAATTTTATTAGCATCAAATCTTACAACCACATCATTCTCTGGCTCAAGGTGAAGTGTACGTATTTTCTTCTTTAAATCATATTCAGTATTCTTTTGCTCTTCCTCTACATACTGATTCACACCATATCCTTTGTGTCCTACCCAATCTCCATAGATATGACTACACCAGGGTTCTAATGCCCCTAACAATTCTGTGTTACAATTCTCTACAACCAATCCAATGTCATACTTAGGTAACACAATTGGTTTCATCATAGCATCATGCATTGGTGTTGCACCCCACTTACGAATGAAGTTTCTCATGTTCCTACTGTTAGAATATTTCCATTCTTCACTATCTTTACCAACACCATCTCTGAATCTACTACCACGACTTGTAAGATGATATACAAAACCATCCCATATTTGTCTAAACTGATATCCATTCAGATAAAACCTATTGAATATGTCTGAGTCTTCTCTTGATTGTGGTATGAATAATTGGTCATGTCCATTGATATCAAAGTAATCTTCTTTGTATAATGCCCACGGCGCAAATACTCCATCTGTGTATTCACTTTTTGTGTATAGTTCTACATCTTTATCAAACTTCTCTTCATCAAACTCTTCGGGCTCAAATCCTAATGGTGATATTATCTTCTCTGGTCCATCAGGATGTAGTGGTGGTTCTATTCTTGTAGCACTAACCACAGTTCCCCTCTCTAACCTATTCAATATTTTCTTATCCATATCTTTAGATGGATACATATCAGCGTGAAAGAACATAATCACATCATTTGTTGCTAACTCTTCTGCTAAGTAATCATACAATACAGTCAAACCTAATCTATCTGGCCCTTCATTTCTATAAATGGATAAATTCTTATTCTTCTTTTGTTCTTCAACCATCCAATCCCAAGTTCCATCAGTTGATGCATCATCAGCCATACAAATCTGATGTTCTTGACTACAGTTCTTTCTTAATCCCTCATATGCCCACTTGAGATATTTGAGATTATCTCTTGATGGTATAATGAAACTAATCTTTTCCATTAAAGTGCCTCTATTTCTTTTTGTATCTGTTTTGCCCAAATCTTGTGTTCATCTTTATTCGGGTGTGTTGGATATATTTCTCTGAATGTCATTCCATCACTTCTCTTGTTGTCTTGAATGTGATATTGAAATGTTTTGTTATAATTTATAAATGATGGAAACAATTCTAAGTCAATCACATCAGCCCAATTTTTAGGTATACCTTCTTGTTTAACATGAGTATTCCAAATCTCTTCATCAGAATATTCGTGTTTAGATGTGTGTGATAGAAATGGGTTAAGACCTTTCAAAACATCTAAACCTGCTTGAACAACACTATTGTAACCATAATGTTGTCTTGTGTATGGATCTTCAAATGCAAAAGAACGAAAGAAGTAATAATCAATATTATTAGACTTTAGAAAGTTCTGTAAAAGTAATACATTACTATAGTAATCCCAAAATGATGCTAACTCAGACCAATGTAAACTATAATATGCTTCAGCCATATCTCTATCTTGTCTCTCTTCTTCTGTCTTTATGTATTCATCACCTTTTATATTCCAATTATTTATTGGTCTCCATTGTTTTTGAAATGGACTGTAGAACTCTGGCCTATCGACTGCGCCAGTCCAACCAATCAACATGAATATGTCATCCCACCTATCTTTGTTTTCTAATAACCAATGTATCGTTGTCCTTGATATTCTACTGTTAGAACCTTTCTTGACAGCCAAGTTACACGTTTGCTTGAACATACTATTTCCAAGTAATTTAGTAAAGTTTTGTTCTTCAGGTTTTTTTAACTTATCACCATAAACCCAACTACACCCATTTGTTACTAATAATGTTTTATCCATTGGTTTCCTTAATATATTCTATTATATCTCTTGTTGGTTTCCAACCCAATAAATCTCTAGCTTTTGTATCTGTGCACAATGTATCTCTCATTTCACCTTTCCACTCATTGATATACTCTCTTGGATAATCACCAAAGGCATCAGCTATCTCATTGATAGAATAGTTCTTACCTCTACCTAACTCATATTCAGTTGGCTTACCAATTGGATCTGATAACTCATAACATTTAACTAAAGCATCTACGATATCTTCTACGTGAGTAAAGTCTCTTCTTTGTTCACCATCACTTGTAATCGTTAATGGTTTATTCATTTTATATAAAGTTTCAAATATACCAAGAACTGTACAGTAATCACCCTCTGTAAGTTGATGTGGTCCATAAACATTATAGAATCTACATATCGTAACAGGTAAATTATACACCTTAGAATACATCTCACATAGTTGTTCACCTTGCCACTTTGTAAATGTGTATGGATTAGAATATATGTCTCCATGCTTTGATGACGATCCTGCATATATTACAGGTATATTACCATTCTTTCTAGCCCACTCTAATATGTTTTGTGTTCCAACAACATTACTCTGTAGAGATTGTGTTGGTGTTTTGAATGATGGTTGTATTCTTGCTCTAGCAGCCAAGTGAAATATCACATCACAATCTTCTATCATATCAGAATAGTCTGTTATCTTAGATATGTCTCCACCAAAGTATCTTACACCATTACGATTTATCTCATTCTCTGCTAAACCTGTAGAGTAGTTATCTACTGAGGCTATTATATTCTCACAATACTCCACATGGTTGTTGTTACTCAATCTCTTTATTAGATTAGTTCCAACAAAACCAGCACCACCTGTAACTAATGCTCTCATTGTTTACTCCAAAATTTATTCCAACGACTGAGATAATGTTCCTCTGAATATTCTTCTTCCCACCTATCTCTAGCCATCTTAGAACACTCATCATAGAAACCATCTTCCTCTTTTAATCTGACTGCCAACTCACGGGCTTTGTGTAAATCACCTAACTCTACAGTTAAGTTGGGATGACATATCTCTTGTGTATCTAATCCTTTATAACCAATACAAGGAATACCATGCCAAGCACAGTTCATAGCAAATGTTCCAGCAGCGTGTGTTCTCATCAAATGAATACCAACATGAAACTGAGATAGAGTATTTATCCAATCTTTCCAAAACTGATAAGGTAGGTAGTTGATGTCTTCTATCTGACTTTCTAACTTTTGTTTCCTACCCATTGATGGTGCATGGATTCGAGCTTCTGGTTGAAATACACTTGCTACCATATACGAATCAAACCCACCATACCAACTAACAAAGTTACCACCAATGATAACATCATCACCTGATTCACTTCTTGGTAGTATACCATCAGTTAACATTAAACTCCTCATCACAAATACAGGCTTACTTGTAATACCTCTATAATATTTCTTATCACTTTCATTGTGTACGAAGATGTAATCAGCTTCCATCAAGTGATTGTGAAAATGAAATTGGTGTGTTATTGGATAATCTTGAAAATACCAATGAGGACCTTCTTGTTGGATAGCTACCTTCTTACAATGTTGTTTTATCCTATCAAGGTTTACCGTATCTGGATTTGTCTTAGGAATAATAACAACACCTAAATCATAGTCTTGAGTTAACTCTGAACTAATATTATAATGGTCAGCATTGAGTGAACTCATCCACGCAAACTCTGTTCTCATATTGTCGTGAGTCTTTCTATCTATCTTACCTTCCCAACCCATCTCTGTAAAGTATGCTACCTTCATATAACTGCTCTACCTTTCATGTCTTCCCAATCTCTATTTTTTCTTACTTTATCATTGACTTTTAATACTGCTTGTAGTAGTTTCATATCATCGTAACCACTTACTATTGCTGATATGTCTTTTGGTAAACAATGTCCACCAAATCCTAACTCACCATCAGGACCTGGAACAGCCCAATGTGATTTACCAAGTCTCTCATCATATGTTGCATACTCCACAACCTTATCGTAGTCAATATCTATCTCATCACACAACATCTTCATCTCATTAGCAAATGATACCTTAGTTCCTAAGAAACAGTTAATGAAATACTTTACGGTTTCTGCATACTTTGCATTTGTCTTGACGATTGTTGCGTGTGGAAATACCTTACTATAAACCTGTCTCAATAAACTTGTTCCTCTACGAACACCACCTAATATAATCCTACTCTGATTCTTAAAGTCTTCAATGAAGTTCATCTCTGTAAGAAACTCTGGATTGAATATAACATCAATGTTTTTATATTTCTTATGTAGTCTATCGGTTGTACCAGGTGGAACTGTAGATTTGATTACCACAGTTGGTTTATGCTCGTGGTTACAATCATCTATCTCTTTAATAACACTCTCAACTATATCTGTATGACAAGTTCCATCTGCATTCATTGGTGTTGGAACACATACGAATATAACATTAGACCTTAAAGCTAAAGTCCATAAGTTAGCAGTACTCTTTTCTTCATCATACTTATCGTATGTAAATATCTCGTAATGTTGTTGGAATCCTTCTTTGATTGCAGTTCCAACATAACCTTGTCCTATTATTCCTATTATCATTCGTACCACTCCTTATAAGTTCTTTCCATCCAATACTCTGCGTGTCTTTCATTCTTTGGTATAGCATTGAAATGAAATATGTAACCTGTATCTTTGTATATTAACTCATCCTTAGACCAATCATTATGACCTGGTATGTGTAACATATTCTTTCTAAATAAATCTGTTAGGTTGAATCTCTCAGGTAAATAAGTCATCTTTATGTCGTGTTGTTTTACCAAGAAGTTGACACAAGTTTGTCCTACGCCAGGTATTGGTAAACCATCATACTTTTCTTTATTTCTAATCTCAAACAATCTCTCTACATTCTCTAAATAAAACTCTTGTATTGATTTAAAGAATGGTTTATGTTTCTTGTTAGCTATAATAAAACCTGTATTGAAATACTCCCATACCTTTGGCTTCTCCATATCAGGAAACATAAAGTATCCCCATGCATTTATACTTCTTGTAACCCATTCGAAACAACCATTGTTAACTACAGCAGTATATTCGTGGTTAGTTCTCTCAAAGAAGTTAGGACAATCAGGATGAACTATGGTATCTGCATCAATAATCAATACTTGGTCGTAATCTACCTCATTGTGTTCTAAAATGTCAAACACCCATTCTCTCTGATATATAATTGGAAAGTTGTTGTGATCCATAATGGGTTCAGTCCACTCTACTAACTCAACATCATGTTTATCACACCATGTCTGCCAACTCTTTACAGAATAATGGTAAGGTGTTGCTCTACCATTTCCTAAATCTATATTTGGTATAAATACTACATTCTTCATATCAAGTGTTCAACTCCTGGATCGTCTGCATCACGAATGTCTGCACCCTCAACTACAACTCTTCTTCTTATGTAAAGCCCTTCTTCAAAATCAGCTAACATTATAAAGTAATCCATAATATCTTTTACGGTTGGTGTTCTGCCAGTCTCTTTCATACTCCAAACAGATATGTGATCATCTCCCGTATCTCCACCTTTAATATACATCTCAAAAATATCTTCTTCTGAAATTATGAATTTAAACTCATCAAAACATTCTAAACCATCTTCATCAACCAATGCACCAGGTGTAAAACTATAAGTTTTTTTCTTAGTCGATGACCTCCAATTGCTTGGTGTATATTCACCCCAATCGTCAGCTGTAAATACTTTTACTAATTCTTCTTTAATATAAAGTGCTAAATCTTCATACATTTCATGACATTTTATTGCAAGTCTCATCAGATTTCCCAACTATATTTTGGTTGTAGTCTTCTTACTAATTCATTAGCTGCTTGAACACAAGTTCCTATCTTACCTGAGAATATGGTGTAAACATTGTGAGCTTCTTGTGTAACAATGGTTGGTCTTGCATCATCATGTTCTCTATGTGCTAATACAGTTCTGATAGTAAACATAGAACCAATGTGTTCTAACTTATCAAAGTCTTCAAAGAATTCCATACCAGCTTCTATGAATTTATTTATCTTAGTAACGTGTGGATTATGAACAACACCATTGTTTAGATATTCAACAATATGTTTATTTAACACCATCGGATAATCTCCTACATTAGTAGAATGTATTGCGTGTTCAACGTGTCCTAAAACATGATACCCATCTTTATATGGATCGAGACACATAAAAGGTCCATCCATTACAACCATACTTTTATTCTTATATTGTTCTGGCAATTTAACTACAGGTTTCTCTACCACTTCATACTGATATTGTATTGATTCATCTAATAACTCATTAATCTTTGCGTATGTAGCGATGACGACATAATCATAATCATCAAAATCTTCTTCTGTAGTATGTTTGTTAAGAACTACGTTAACTCCAACACCTTTCATCTTTTGTGTAACTTGAACTTTGAGCTTCTCACTATCGAATAACTCTTCTCCTACTTCTACAGTTAAATCAGTTCCATTAAATGGTTCGTGTAAGTTATACTCTAATCCCATCTCATCCAAAAACTTTGTGTATTCTCCACTTGACACCAATGAATCACGTGATGATATAGCATAGAAATGATTTACATCTCCATTAACCACACTAGCCCCATACTTTCTCTTGAATGATTTCAATCCATCTAAACATTCTTGTGCAGTCGATTTACTTCTTGGATAGTGATATCCTCTGTGTAACCTATATTGATTTATGTCTGAAGCACATTTCATTATACTATCTAACTCTTCGTGTAAAGTTACATTGAAACCTGATGTTGCTAATGCTACACTTGCTGTAGTTCCAAATATTCCACCACCCACTACCAACACTTTTGGATATACTTCTTTCTTTACTGCTTCACATAGTTTGATTGCATTTAATGTTCTCTTCTTGTTATCCTCAAAGTTAACAGTTGGACCTCCACCGTCTGGCCATTTTACCTCATCTAACATTACACAATGTAACATATCTTTTAATGGATTGTTATTTGGCTTTACATCTATCTCATCCCAACCATCAACTATCTTATGAAAATGAGGACCATTGAAATCATATATGCTATAATCAAATGTAGCAGTTCTACCATCTTTTAACTCCACTCTGAAATTAATTATTGTTCCATCTATCTTATAATCTACATCAGTTATACTTTCTATTTCAATATCATCTGAGCCGACCCATGTGTAGAAATGGTGGTATGCTAAGTTGTCAATAATATTTGCACTAAATGAACCATACTTGTACCACATAAAATCTACTTCACTATCGGTATCAATAGTTATGTTATCATGCCAATGGAATACATCATCTACATAAAGTTTAACACTAAAGAAATCAGCAAGAGAAAATAATGCTTCAGCACTTCTCTTGGTAAGTGTTAGTGGTTTCTCACAGAATACATTCTTCCTCTGACTTAACCAATACTCTACCTGTTCGTGGTGTAAATCATTTGGTGTGGCAAGGATAATCCAATCTGCATCATCGGGTGATACAAACTCAACACTATCCTTGATAGTATCTTCTATCTTACTACCAAACTTACCTTTTCCTATTATGGAAACTTTTACCAACTTACATCCCAATCTTTAAAATCTGATGCGATACAATCTATCTTATAATCTTTTCTACCACCAACTATTTCCATAATCTTATTGATAGCAGTATTTCTGATACCATTCAATCCATGAGTTAACATGAGATTGTCTGAACCCTTTTCACCCTTACGAACTTGTGATTCATTGTACCAAATATGTGCATTCATTTGTGATAGAACAACTATTGCTCTGACGACATCTCCTGTTATCTCACCCTTGTGTTCTTTAAGAATCATATCAATGTCGTGAACCATATCACTCATCTCTTTAGCATAATTCTTCTTGTTTTCTGGTATAAAAACCTCTTTTAACTGATGTATGCTAAGTCTATCTACCAATTCACCTAATGTTGGTAACCATTTTCGTTGTTTAGCCATTGTCTTCTCCTAATTTCTTAAATTTGTTTTGATTTTGTCCTAATACATTATCTAAATTATACTGACAAGTTTCATGATTTTGCATCCATCCACTATTGGATTTTCTTTTTTCTTTGTTAGTCTTCATATCTTTTTCACCCTTAACATATTCTCTTTTAAGTGGGTGGTTTCTGTTATGGACTTTTAATAAATTTCTGATTATAAACTGAACAAATGCAGGTCCCATTATCTGTTGAGTTACATTCTGAAAACCTGTATCTTCACCACACGACCAAACACCATGTGGAACATTACAACCATTTTTAATTAAGTCTGTAGATATAACTAATCCACTACCATCAAATCTTGGATATCTAATCATTCTTAAATCTACTTCTTCTGTTTCATCATTGATTGCATTCATCTCATCTATATTCATAGTATACCATATACTTGAAGGATCGTCTTGCCAAGTGTCGTGATGCATTTCGTGATAGGTAGCATTATCAAACTTGGGATGTTGTAGTATCTTCCAGCTATCATCCCACATCTTTCTAACACCATAAGTTGCAACGTATTTGTTTATGTTTTGTGATTCAGCATACTGACTAACTTGTTCTAATGATGCAAACAATTCTTCTGGCATCAAACAGTCTGACTCACCCCATATGATTAAGTCATAATCCATACAGTTATTGTAGTTTAAATCTCTACGATAGTCACCAATGAAATATGGCTTATCATTATCTTCATAATACTCTGTCTCCACTTCTACACCGCAAGCTTTTAAGTCTCTTTGTATAGCTATCCACTTTGATGTTATTTCTGTCTTTCTTTCATCAGTATCAAACTTCTCAAAGTATTCAGATAAATTTAAACAGAAATGAAACTTAACATTCTCTTTGTTCGTTACATACTTTAGTGCGTTTACACAACTATCTACAAACTCACCAACCATATCTATTTCAAAGAACATTACGTGTGTTCCGATTATATATTTTTTATTTAATTTCATAATTCTTTCCAAAGTTTTCCCAATATGTTTGCATCACTTGTGTTCTCATAGTCTTTTCAAATCCATTAAAATGCCACAACCAAGCAGTATCTACAAACATAAAATAGTTTAATATTTCTTTTCTCATCATATGAGTTAGATTCCATCTCTTTGACATCAACTCAAACTCCACATCTCTATTTACCATATAATTTACAGGCGTTTGGTCTGAACCTTTCTTTAATGTCTTATGTTGTAAATCTAATATCTGTTGTTCATTTGTTTCATAAAATGATGTTATAGTTTTACATAAATCCTTATGTTTTTTACCCATTAGTATTACACCACAGTTGAAATAAGTTTCCCAATCAACCCTTGTATCACTAAACATATGTTGATATCCCTCTATGCTTTCTTTTAACCAACCTAAGTTATCATTGTCAACACAGGCTCTGAACTTACCATTAGCACACTCTTCAA
>Ga0308010_1000974_pt1 | contig 16774 bp, 15 predicted proteins | sample Neamet129_FD_202368 | JGI IMG/M metagenome (GOLD analysis project Ga0308010, IMG submission 202368) | Marine microbial communities from water near the shore, Antarctic Ocean - #129 | ecosystem: Environmental > Aquatic > Marine > Unclassified | place: Southern Ocean | collected 2014-07-24 | reverse complement strand
GAGAAAGTATTTGCAAGCTTAAATAAAGATCAAAATTTAGGAACCATAACGATGGAAGAAGCGTTAGAGTTATTCTTGCTTCCGAAGACGTTAGGGATTTATGAAGATGAAGAGGTAATTGTGTCTAACGGACGTTTTGGACCATATATTCGTTTTGGAACTATGTTTGTTTCTTTAGATAAAGGAGAAAACCCAATGGAGGTTGATTTGCCTAGAGCAGAAGTGCTGATTGTTGCAAAACAAAAAGCAGATGCGCCAATTTATTTTCATGAAGAATTACCAGTACAAAAAGGAGTTGGACGTTTTGGTCCTTTCTTAAAATGGAATTCTATTTTTATCAACGTAAGTAAAAAGTACGACTTTGATAATCTTACTGAAGCCGATATTATTGAGTTAATTGAAGTTAAGAAACAGAAAGAAATAGATAAGGTGCTTCATAATTGGGAAGATGTCGAGATTCGAGTTGAAAAAGCACGTTGGGGTAGGTTTAATGTTTTAAAAGGAAAAATTAAAATTGAGTTACCAAAAACAACGGATATTGAGAAAATGACTAAAGCAGATGCAGTTAAAATGATCGAGGCTAAAATGCCAAAGAAAAAAGCTGCAAAGAAAAAAACTCCTGCCAAAAAAACAACAAAAAAGAAGTAGGGATTGTATATATTGCATTCGTAATAAAAAAAATTAATGAATCAAGATTATTTATCTCCAGTAAAAGAAGCTGTCTTAGCTAATTTAGAGCCGCAGTCGCTTTTGTGCTTGGGTAAAAATATTAGAATTCATTCTGAAGAAGAAGGTTTTCCTGATTTAGAGAATGTGCAATTAGCAATTTTTGGTGTTCAAGAAGATCGTAACTCAGAAAATAATTTTGGTTGTGGAGAAAACTTGCATTTTATCCGAAATAAGTTATATCAATTATTTCCAGGAGATTGGAAAACAGAAATTGCAGATTTAGGAAATGTTCTAAAAGGGAATTCTGTTACAGATACTTATTTTGCGGTTTCAGAAATCATATCAGATTTATTAAAAAAGAACATCATGCCAATTATAATTGGTGGTGGTCAGGATATTACTTACGTAAATTACAGGGCTTATGACAAGTTAGAACAAACGGTAAATATTACTGCTGTTGATAGTCGATTTGATTTAGGTGATTTAGAGGATGAATTAACCTCTCAATCTTATTTAAGTAAAGTAATTATGCAAGAACCAAATAACTTGTTTAATTACAGTAATGTCGGTTATCAGACATATTTTAATGCTCAGGAAGAAATTGAGTTATTAGATAACTTGTTTTTTGACTCTTATCGACTTGGAAAAGCAAAAGAATTAGAAAGTATTGAACCTGCTTTTAGAAATGCAGATATTGTATCTATAGATATTGGTGCGGTAAGACAAAGTGAGGCTCCTGCTAACAATAATGCTTCTCCGAATGGTTTTTATGGCGAAGAAATTTGTGCTATTTCTAGGTATGCAGGAATTAGCGATAAAGTGAGTTCTTTCGGAATTTATGAGTACAATTCTAAGTACGACAGCAATCATCAAACGGCTAATTTAATAGCACAAATGATTTGGTATTTTGTTGAAGGTGTTAACTTTAGGGTAAAAGATTATCCTTTTTCTGGAAAAGAAAACTATCAAAAATTTACAGTTTTAATGGAAAATGATGATCCATTAATTTTTTATAAAAGTAATAAAACTGGAAGATGGTGGATTGAAATAAATATTTTATCAGATAATAAATACAAAAGGCATGCGTTAATACCATGTACATATAATGATTATACTGAGGCTACAAAGCAAATTATACCTGAAAGATGGTATAAGGCAATGAGGAAGATGTTGTAGTTTGAAAAAATAATGAAAAACAATATGATAAAATACGGTTTCAAGATTGTTTTTTAGCAAAAAAAATAATAGGTTTACGGACTTTTAGTAAAGACAAAAATATAATATGAAGAAAGCAGCAATATTTGCACTTTTAATAACTTTTTTTTACAGTTGTGGTTCTAACGATAGAGGAGAACTAGTAGGTGTAAAATCTAAGAAAAAATGGTTCTCAGAAAAACCTTACGGAATGGCTTTAATTCCAGGTGGTTCTTTTACAATGGGTAAACAAGATCAAGATATTATCGGGACCTTGAATACTCCTACAAAGACGGTTACTGTAAGACCTTATTACATGGATGAAACCGAAGTAACAAACAATGAATATAAAGAGTTTGTTAGGTGGGTAAGAGATTCTATTGTAAGAACAAAGTTAGCCTATCAAGCAGAATTTGCAGGTTTAGGAGCAACTCCAGATGCAAATGGAAATGGACCTTCAGGAGGAATTCAGAATTATAAATTTAAAGATACAGTTGACAATGCTACTCCGTATCAAAAATACATGTATGAGAACTACTATAGTTTTGATACAATTCAACCATTAAATTGGGACGAAGAGCTTCTTTGGGAAACAGGAGATTTTCCAGATGTAGATTATGTAGAGGTTATGGATTCTGTTTACATCAGTAAAAAAGAATCTGTAGACGGTATTAGAACGTTTAATACAAAATTATTAAATTATAAATATTCTTGGTTTGATAGTAATAATGCTGCAAAGAAAGGTGGTGATAGAAAAGACTTTGTACAAACAGAAGTTTTAAATATTTATCCTGATACAACTGTTTGGGTAAAAGACTTTAATTATTCTTATAATGATCCGATGCATCAAGATTATTTTTATCATCAATCTTATGGAGATTATCCTGTAGTTGGTGTTTCTTGGGGGCAAGCAAATGCTTTCTGTAATTGGAGAACCAAAAAGAAAAACGATTATTTAAGAGGAACTAAAAATATAACACAAGTACCAAATTTTAGATTACCTACAGAGGCAGAATGGGAGTATGCAGCAAGAGGTGGTTTAGAATTCGCAACCTATCCTTGGGGAACAGGAAGTGCAACAAGTGATAGAGGATGCTTCTTAGCAAACTTTAAACCTGTAAGAGGTAACTATGCAGTAGACGGTGCTTTATATACAATGGAAGCAGAATCATTTAACGCAAATGATTACGGTTTGTATAATATGGCTGGTAATGTTTCTGAATGGACAAATACTGCGTACAATTTATCTTCTTACTATATGGCTTCAACAATGAACCCAAATGTAGAAGATAGAAAAAACAAAAGAAAAATTATTAGAGGAGGTTCTTGGAAAGATGTAGCATATTATTTAGAAGTAGCTTCTAGAGATTATGAATATGCAGACACAGCAAGAAGCTACATTGGTTTTAGAACGGTTCAAAATTACATAGGTACTTCAAATAAATAAGTTTAATATAAATAATAATATAATTTAAAAAAATATATGGCACAGTCAAAATCTTATAAAAAAACAATGAATTTCGTATACGGAATGGGAGCAGCAGTTGTAATTGTTGGAGCATTATTCAAAATTCAGCATATTAATTTAGATGTTTTTGGACTATTCAAAATTTCTGGAGGTTTAATGTTAACAATTGGTTTATTAGTAGAAGCAGCAGTATTTGCAGTATCTGCGTTTGACACACCAGAAGATGATTTTGATTGGGCAAAAGTATTCCCAGAACTAAGTACTGATGGTTTTTCATCAGAAGATAAATTAGGAGCTGATGGTATTTTATCTCAAAAACTAGATAATTTATTAAAAGAAGCTAAAATAGATGCTACTTTAATGGAAAGTTTAGGAACTAGTATGAAGAATTTTCAAGGAGCTGCAGAAGGATTATCTGCTGCTGCGGAATCTATCTCGTCAACAAACAAATATAATGAACAAGTTTCATTAGCAGCTGTTCAAATGGAATCGTTAAACGGTTTATATGCAGTGCAAGTAGAGAACACAAGTAAGCAAACAGAATTGAATAATGCTGTTGTGGAAAATACAGAAAAATTAAAAGAACAAATGGAATCTTTAGCAAATAACCTATCTTCTTTAAACGGAGTTTATGGTGGAATGCTTTCTGCAATGACAAACAAATAATAATTAGTTAAATTATAAATATTAACAACTTAAAAACTAATTAGAATGGCTGGAGGAAAATTGTCTGCAAGACAAAAGATGATAAACTTAATGTATCTTGTATTTATTGCGATGTTAGCAATGAACATGAGTAAAGAGGTCTTATCCGCTTTTGGTTTTATGAACGAAAAGCTTACTGAAAATAACGTTTCAACAACAACTAAAAATAATGAAGCGTATGCTAATTTAGCAACAAAAGCGAAAGAGCAAAATGAAAAATTTGGGAAACTTAATGACCAAGCAAATGAAATAAGAAAACATTCATCTGACTTGTATTCATATTTAAGTGAATTAAAATCCCAAATGACAACTGATATAGAGAATAAATCAGATTATGAATCTATGGATAAAACAGATTTTCTGGATACTTATTTCTTTAAGGGAGATGGGTTTACACCAGAAGGTCAAGGTTTTTTAGATAACATTAATGGATTTAGAACGAATTTAATAAACACATTAGGTTCTGATAGTAAATTTGTTTCTGCAATTAATAAAAGATTTAATACAGAAGATGTTGCTGTTCCTGGAACAAAGAAGACAAGAGCTTGGTTAAAAGCAAGGTATGAAGGTTTTCCTTTAGTTGCTTCTCTAACAAATCTTACACAAATGCAGGCTGATATTAAGAATACAGAAAGCGATATTGTTACAGATTTATTAGGAGGGAAATTAGAAGAATCACTTTCTTTAAGTAATTACAAAGGGATTGTAAGTTTAGATAAAACTGCATATTTTGCAGGAGAGAAAGTTACAGGTCAAGTAGTTCTAGGACGTTATGACGCAACTTTAGTTCCTAATAAAGTTCTTTTAAATGAAAAAGATGTTACTGATTTAGTTAAAGATGGCCAAGTTATTTTAAATATGCCAGCGGGGAGTGTTGGAGAGAAAACTATAAAAGGAACTATTTTCTTTACTGAAAATGGTAAGGAAGTACCTGTGGATTTTGAAAGCAAATATACTGTAATACCAGAACCAAGTAATGCTGTAGTTTCTGCAGATAAAATGAATGTGGTGTATAGAGGTTTAGACAATCCTATTTCAGTTTCTTTACCTGGTGTTGGAGACAATAACTTAAAAGTTTCTGCAACTGGTGGTAAATTATCTGGAAGTAGAGGTAAATATAGTGTGAGACCTGGATCAGGAAATACTGCAGTGATTAATGTAAGTGCGAAGTTAAGTAGTGGTAAAACAATTAACTCTAAAAAGATATTTAGAGTAAAAGATATACCAGCAGCAATGGGTTCTGTTCGTGGTCAATACGGTACAGTAAGAATGCCAAAGTCAGGTTTAGCAAATTCGCCAATTAGTGCAGGTTTACCAGATTTTATGTTCGATTTAAAATTACAAGTAAATAGTTTTAAAATAAAAGTACCTGGTCAATTAACAATTATTGTTAAAGGATCAAAGCTAAACGCAGCTGCGAAGAAAAAGTTGTCAAAAGCGAAAAGAGGAGATATTATTAATATTTACGATATTAAGGCATCAATTATTGGTAACTCATACAAGCTTAAGCAAGTATTGCCAGTTAGTATAGAATTAACAAATTAGAATAAAAAATTAGATTATGGGTAGAAATTTTTTAACACTATTTTTCTTTTTGATCACTTCAGGTTTGGTAAATGCGCAAGCTAATTTATTAAATGCGAAAGCTGTAAATCAAATAGGAGTAGAAAATGAGCAACAATTAGCTGCTGATAATGATGGGCCAATTCCTTATGGATATGTAGATGATAGAGACGTAATGTGGTCTAAAGTTGTTTGGGAATTTGTAGATTTAAATCAAAAAATAAACCTACCCTATTATTTCCCTATTGATACAACCAATATTTCTTCAGACAGAAGATCTTTATTTGATGTTTTATTAAAAGGAATTAAACAAGGAAAAATTAAAGAAGCATACACAGATTCTTTTTTTACGTCTAAAATTACACAAGATGAAATTGACACACGTTTGGTAAATATTCGTGACGAAAATGGGTATAAAGATACCTTTAGAATTCAAACGCAGGATGTTGAAGGATACATGTTAAAAGGAATGTGGTATTTTGATAAACGCCAAGGAGAGATGAAATACAGATTATTGGCATTAGCGCCAATGGGAAAGGATGTTCAAACGTTGGGTTTAGAGGATATTGAGGATGAAAACTTATATGAGTTATTTTGGATTTTCTTTCCAAATGCAAGAGAAGTTTTACATGATTCAAAAGTGTTCAACCCAAAAAATGCATCGCATCCAATTTCTTTCGACCATTTATTAAATGCAAGAAGATTTAGTTCTGTAATCATTAAAGAAGAAAATATTTACGGAAATAGAGCAATTTCAGATTATGTTCGAGGGAATTCTTTATTCCAGCTTTTAGAAGCGAATAAGATTAAAGAAGATATTAGAAATAGAGAAATGGATATGTGGAATTATTAATTTAGTTTCAATATAAATATTAAAAAGCGTTCCAAATTTTGGGACGCTTTTTTAGTTTAAAAGAAGTATTTTTACATGGTGAAGGTAGATTATATTATTGTAGGTTTAGGGTTGGCTGGTTTAGCTTTTGCTGAAGAATTAATAGCAGCAAACAAAACTTTTATGGTTTTTGAAGATGATTCTCAAACATCATCTTTAGTCGCAGGAGGTGTTTATAATCCTGTTATTTTAAAACGATTTACACCAGTATGGAATGCCAAAGAACAATTAGAAGTCGCACTTCCTTTTTATAAAAAACTAGAAGAAAGATTCAATATGAAATTTGATGATAAATTTGTCATCAAAAAAGTTTTTAAATCAATTGAAGACCAAAATAATTGGTTTAGTGCAACAGACAAACCTTTATTAATCGATTACCTAGATCCAAAAATTGATTCAGAAAAGAAGGCAGGGATTATTGCTGATTTTGGCTTTGGAAATGTAAAAGAAGCCGGAAGAATTGATACTAAAAAATTGGTAGATGCTTATAGATCTTATTTAGAGTCAGCTCATAAAATTCGCTTCGAAAAATTTGACCACCAACAAATAAAGTTTAAGGGAGATGAACTGACCTACAAAGATATTTCTCCGGGAAAAATTATTTTTAGTGAAGGTTTTGGAATGAACGGAAACCTATTTTTTAATTACTTGCCATTAAATGAAGTAAAAGGAGAATTAATTACAATTCACGCACCAAAATTAAAGGTTGACTTTTTAATTAAATCGACATTATTTGTACTTCCTTTAGGAGATCACTTTTATAAAGTTGGCGCAACGTTTAACTGGGACGACAAAACTTCAAATCCTTCGGAAGATGGTCGAAACGAATTAATTGAAAAATTAAAGAAGGTAATTGATGTTCCTTATGAAATAATAGATCAAACTGCAGGGATAAGACCAACTGTAAGAGATCGAAGACCATTAATAGGAATACACCCGGCATTTAAAAATCTAGCGATTTTAAACGGTTTAGGAACGCGTGGAGTCATGATCGCCCCAACAGTTGCCAAACAGCTTTTTAACCACTTAGAAAAGAATGAACAGTTAGATCCAGAAACGGATATTAATAGATTCGAAAAAAAAGGAAAAACAGCTTTTTAAAAGGTGTTTAAAAACTTTAAATTTTATTCCTGATAACTCACAAACATATTTATCCAAAGAATTCTTGCCAATCTTAAATTTATTGGAGCTAAAATTAAAAGGGCGGCAACAACAATTAAAAAAGAGTGTAGCAGGTTTAAATTAAAACCCAATTTAGCAATTAAGAAAGCAACAATAGAGATTGCTACTGTTATACCATAATTTACATACATAGCTCCAAAATAAAAAGAAGGTTCTAACATGTATTTTAAATTACAGTTAGGGCAATTTTCATGTAATTTTGTGACTTTTGTAGGGTGAAAAGTAAACCCATTTTTAAAGAAATTACCTTCGTGACATTTAGGGCATTTCCCTTTTGTAATACTATATAATTTTGTCCCTTTTTTAAACATGAAAAACTGTATTTTTTTAGTTAGTTTTGCAAACTATAAATTTAGGCAAAATTAATGTTAAACGTACACAACTTAACAGTTTCCTTTATGGGAACTGAATTATTTTCAGGAATTACTTTCAAACTAAATAAAGGAGATAGAATTGGTCTTATTGGAAAAAATGGAGCAGGGAAATCTACGCTTTTAAAAGTGCTCTCTAAAGATATAGAAAGTAGTGGTACAATGGCTTTTGACAAGGATGTGCAGATTGGTTTTTTAAGACAAGACATCGATTTTGTTGAAGGAAGAACCATCTTAGAAGAAGCATACCAAGCCTTCGAAGAAATTAAAGAAATCGAATTAAAACTCGATGAAATTAATGAACAACTAGCAACCAGAACAGATTATGAAAGTGAAGGTTATACGCAGTTAATTCATGATTTAACAGATTTAACTGAGCGTTATGAACTTCTTGGAGGTTATAATTATCAAGGAGATACCGAAAAAATTCTACAAGGTTTAGGTTTTCAAAGAGAAGATTTTGATAAATTGACCGATACTTTTTCTGGTGGATGGAGAATGCGTATAGAATTGGCAAAACTACTTTTACAGAATAATGATATATTATTATTAGATGAGCCAACAAACCATTTAGATATTGAATCTATTATTTGGTTAGAAAACTTTTTGAAAGGATATTCTGGCGCAATTGTGTTGGTTTCTCACGATAAAATGTTTTTAGATAATGTAACTAACAGAACAATAGAAATTTCTTTAGGTCAGATTTACGATTATAAAAAACCCTATTCTCAGTTCTTATTATTAAGAGCAGAAATTAAGGAAAAGCAAGTTCAGGCACAGAAAAATCAAGAGAAAGAAATAAAACAGAAACAACATTTAATAAACAAGTTTAAAGCCAAGGCAAGTAAGGCTTCTATGGCACAATCTTTAATGAAACAACTTGATAAAGTTGAATTAATTGAAGTGGATCAAGATGATAACCAAGCGATGAATGTGCGTTTCGCTATTTCTAAAGAGCCGGGTAAAATTATTGTTGAAGCAGAAAATATAAGCAAGAGTTATGGTGATAAACATGTTTTAGAAAATGTTGATTTACTGATTGAAAAAAATAGTAAAATTGCTTTTGTTGGTCAAAACGGACAAGGGAAATCTACATTGGCAAAAATGATTGTAGGTGAAATTCCGTTTGAAGGATATTTAAAGCTTGGTCATAATGTAGAAGTTGGATATTTCGCTCAAAACCAATCAGAACATTTACCACCAGAAAAAACCGTTTTAGAAATCATGGAAGACGCTGCAACTGATGGAAACAGAATGCGCGTAAGAGATATGTTAGGGTCCTTTTTGTTTGGAGGAGATGCTGCTGATAAAAAAGCAAAAGTACTTTCTGGAGGGGAACGAAATAGATTAGCACTCTGTAAGTTAATGTTGCAACCTTTTAACGTTTTAATAATGGATGAGCCAACAAATCACTTAGATATGGCCTCTAAAAACGTATTAAAGGAGGCTTTAAGAAGTTTTAAAGGAACGTTGATATTGGTTTCTCACGATAGAGATTTCTTACAAGGATTAACATCAAGTGTTTATGGCTTTAAGGATAAAGTGATTAAAGAGTATTTAGGAGATATTGATTATTTCTTAGAACAACATAAAATAGAAAACCTTAGAGAAGCAGAAAAAAGAACCGTTGTAAAAGTAGATAAATCTTCGAATAAAAAAGAGGCACATCAAATGTCTAGAGAGCAAGAAAAGGAGTTGAAAAAACTAAACAACAAACTCTCTAAAATAGAAACTGAAGTTGCAGATTTAGAAGGACAAATTGCAAAGGTAGATTTAGAATTAGCACAGAATTATGATGAAGTGTCTTCTAGACCAAGTTTCTTTGAAAATTACAAAGCGAAAAAAGCGAAATTAGATTCTTTAATGGAAAATTGGGAAAAGGTAGAAGCTGATGTTTCAAATTTTTCATAACTTGCTGTAATTTCATTTTCTGAAACTTCGAGAATAGTACCCTAAAATAATTAAATTATAAATTCCTGTTTAAACAGGAATGACAAACAATGAATTTCAACACAGTAGTAGCATCCAAAAATCAACAAGTTTTCCTTCCAATTTTGGAAGAAAAAAAAGTAGAGCTTTTTATAAAAAGAGAAGATTTAATTCACCCTTTTGTTTCAGGTAATAAATTCAGAAAATTAAAATACAATCTGCAAGAAGCTAAAAAATTGAAGAAGAAAGCCATATTTACATATGGTGGTGCATTTTCTAATCATATTGTGGCAACTGCAGTTGCAGGTAAAATAGCAGGTTTAAAAACTTTTGGAATTATTAGAGGTGATGAATTAGGTAAAAAACTTGAAGAAACATTAGAGGAAAATGCGACTTTAAGAGAAGCTCATAATAATGGAATGAAATTTCAGTTTGTTTCTAGAGAACAATACAGACAAAAATCTTCGTTTGGCTTTGTTGAAAAAATGAAGAATAAATGGGGCGACTTTTATGTGATTCCTGAAGGCGGAACAAATTGTTTGGCAGTTGATGGTTGTGAAGAAATTTTAAATAAAGAAGATTCAGAATTCAATTATATTTGTTCGGCTGTAGGAACAGGAGGAACGATTTCTGGTTTGATAAACGCATCCAAAAAGAATCAAAAAATAATAGGATTTCCTGCTTTAAAAGGAAACTTTTTATCCGAAGAAATTAAAAAATATGTAGGCAGAAAGAAAAATTGGAGCTTACAAAAAGCCTATCATTTTGGGGGTTATGCAAAATACGATGAAGAATTAATTACTTTTATCAATAATTTTACAGCCGAAACAGGCATTTTATTAGATCCTGTTTATACAGGTAAAATGTTATTTGGTATTTTAGATTTAATTAAAAAAGACGAGTTTCCTGAAGGAAGTAAGATTTTAGCAATTCATACAGGAGGAATTCAAGGAATAGCAGGTTTTAATCAAATATTAGAAAAGAAAGATCAGCAAATAATTAAGGTTATATGAAGTTAAGGGTTTTATTGTACTGTTTCTGTTTATTGATTTTATCAAGCTGTGGCTCTAGTCAAAAAACGAGCCAAAGAAAGAAATCCCCAGGTGTCGTTTTAAATGAATCAAAACCTAAAAAACTACCTTCTGTAAATCAAAAAGAACTTACAAAAAAGCTAATTAAGAAAAACCCTAGATTAAATAAACAGAGGTTAGCTTACATTAGAAAATATGCGGCAATTGCTGTTAAGGAAATGCATGAAAATAAAATTCCTGCAAGTATAACTTTAGCACAAGGAATTTTAGAATCTGGGAATGGAACAAGTGAATTAGCTTTAAAATCGAACAATCATTTTGGAATAAAATGCCATTCAGGATGGAAAGGAGAGCGTGTGTATCATGATGATGATGAAAAAGGAGAATGTTTTAGAAAATACCAATATGTAGAGACTTCTTATGATGATCATTCAGCATTTTTAACAAAAAGAAAACGGTATGCTTTCTTATTTAACTATAGAGCTAAGGATTATAAAAAGTGGGCAAAAGGGTTGAAGAAAGCAGGGTATGCTACAGATAAAAAGTATCCAAACAAACTGATAAAGATTATTGAAGATTATAAATTGTATGAGTTTGACAAGGTAAAAGAAAAAGGTTTTAACTATGAAAAACCAAAAAGGAATAAAACGGAAACAAAGACCTTAGAGACTACATATTATAAGGTAAAAAAAGGAGATACTTTATATTCTATTGCCAGAAAATTGAATATTTCAGTTTCTAAACTAAAGCGAGTTAATCACCTGAAAAATAATACTATTTCTATAGATCAAGTTTTAAAAACGAAGTAAACTTCCGTTTTAAACTTTTAACACATTAGAATTTTACAGATTAAATTGGTATAATTCTTCCCTCTTTTTATAAATATTTTTACGCTTATTTACTTCTTGTTACATCGATTGAATTTGATTTTCATCAAATTTGTGTCGAGATATTTTTTTAAAATTAATATATTTACAGTATTCACTTAAATTTTATTTTCACCCATAATCTAGTTTTAAAACACCTATAATATGCCTATTATTAAACCCGTAAAAGGAAAATATCCACAAATACCAGAAGATTGTTATGTCGCAGAAAACGCCACTATTGTTGGTGAAGTTTCTCTAGGTAAAGAGTGTAGTATTTGGTTTAATGCTGTTATTAGAGGAGATGTACACTACATAAAAATCGGTAACAAGGTTAACATTCAAGATGGTGCAGTAATCCACGCAACCTATCAAAAATCGCCTACAACTATTGGTAATAATGTTTCCATCGGGCACAATGCAATTGTACATGGTTGCACAATTCACGACAATGTTTTAATCGGTATGGGTTCTATAATTATGGATGATTGTGTCGTGGAGTCGAACTCAATTATTGCAGCAGGAGCAGTAGTTACAAAGAATACGATAGTAGAAAGTGGTAGTATTTATGCAGGCGTTCCTGCTAAAAAGGTGAAAGATATTTCTCAAGAATTAATTTCGGGTGAAATAAATCGAATTGCGGATAACTATCTAGAGTATTCTAGTTGGTTTAAAGAATAATATTTGGGCGTTACACAAGGTCGCGCTTTTCATTATATCTTTTATTCATGCTTCATAAAAGGATGCCATTTCAATCGCTAACGCGAAATTCAGCATAAAATTAAAACGAATCAACTAAAATTAGTATTTAGTTTTGCTCACTTTTTCCTTCTTGTTCCATTTTTCTTTTCTTGATCATCTTTTTTTTCTTGATCATTTTCATTCTTTTCATTCCCTTCATTTTTTTTCCTTTTTTCATCTTCTCAAACTTCTCAAATTGTTCTTTATTTAAGATGTCTTTCATCTTGTTTTTAAAAGCAATTTGATTGTCTAAATGCTTACTTTTCATTGCGTAAATTTCGTCTCCAGTAGGTCTCGTTCTTGCAATTCTATTTTCTTTTCTCTTTTGCATTACTGCCTTTTTACTTTTAATTTGCGCACTAATTACCGGTTTTATTTGGTTTTGTTGCTTTTCAGATAAATCTAAAGACAATGTCATTTTTTTAACCGCTAAATCTGTATGTTGCTCAACTGTTAATTTTGGTTTTTGATCCTTTCTTCTTTTCTGTGCTTCTGCTGTAAGTGTAAAAGCGAATACTAAAATCAAAATGCTTGCTATTTTTTTCATAATCTAAATGTTTAATTATTTTTTATGTTCACTTCTTTGACATTAAAATTTTTAAAAGGTTTAAGTTTGTAATTCAACTTAACAAGTGTTTAACATTTACAGAACATGAAAAAGCTTTTATTTTTTTTACTACTTGCCTCTTTTTTTACAAATGCTCAAGAAACAGTTCCTGTAGATTTAAGCAATCCACACGCAACTATATATACACATTTGTATTTTTTACAAGCCGATTCTTATCAACCTGAAAAAGCTGCTGCGACTATTTTAGGATTAGAAGAAAAAATAGCGATAGAAAAAGCCATTAAAATTAAAAAAATATTTGATGGTAAAGGTTTATTCATAGATGTAGACAAAGTGCCTAATGATCCTAATTATAACGATACTATTGGTTATTCTAGTTCGCATAAATATGTTTTATTTCCTCTAAGAATGCCTCAGATTTCTGTAGAGAAAATTGGTGATAATTGGTATTATTCATCAGAAACAATTGCAAACATTGATACGTTATACCAAGAAATTTTTCCTTGGTATACAGAAAGCTTACAAAAAATAATTCCGGTTTCTGGGCATAAAAAGTTCTTAGGAATAGAACTTTGGCAACTGATCGGTTTGTTGCTGTTATTTGGGTTGGCAACTATTATTTTCTTTATGATGAAGAAAATAGTTTTTTTGTTTTTACAAAAAATTCAACATCAAATAACCAAAAGAAATACAAATCTTGAAATAAAGAAAGTGCTTAAAAAGTTAGCGCATCCTATTAGTTTATTAGTTTCTTTAGCATTTATAGACAAAATTTTTCCATCATTCCAGTTCCCTTTATATATTAATACGTGGGTTTTCTTAGCGTTAAACATTGCGGGTACTATTTTTTGGATTTATGTTTTTCTTAAAATGGTGCAAGTAATTATGAAGGTGTATGCACAGTTTACAGAAAAAACGAAAGGAAAATTAGATGATCAACTCGTGCCAATTTTAAATAATTTTTTAAACGGACTAGTCATCGCTTTTGGTGTTTTTAAGCTGTTAGGATTGTTTGGTGTCGATACAACAACACTATTAGCAGGAGCAACAATTGGTGGTTTGGCATTTGCTTTAGCATCTCAAGACACGGTAAGAAACCTTATTGGTACCATCATGATATTTCTAGATAAACCTTTTCATATTGGTGATTGGATAGAAGCAGGTGAAGTTGTGGGTACAGTAGAACAAGTTGGTTTTAGATCGACAATGGTGCGTGCAGCAGATACTTCTGTGTATCAAATTCCAAATAGTAATCTGTCTGAAATTGTGATTAATAATAAAGGTTTACGTTTGTTTAGACGTTATAACACCAATTTAGGAGTGCGTTATGATACGCCTCCAGCGTTAATTGAGGCGTTTGTAAAAGGAGTGAGAGAAATTATTGTGATTCATCCAGAAACACGATCTGATTCTTACAATGTAGAATTTACTGGTTTTGGAGATTCTGCTTTATTGATTATGGTAAACGTCTATTTTAAAAGTTTAGCTTGGGGTGTTGAGCAATCTTCTAAACATAGATTACACATGGCAATTATTAAATTAGCGAGCGAATTAGGTATTGATTTTGCATTTCCATCAACAACGGTTACAATTGAGCAGTTTCCTGAGAAAAAATCAATAGCTTTAAAATATAATATAAACCAAGAAAAAATTGATGCTGCAATCCTAAAAGTAGTATCAGAATTTTCTAGTGAAAACCCATCAGAAAACGTATGAAACAATTCTTAAAATTTATTTTTCGTGTTTTTTTAGTATTGATCGTTGCCTGTGTCGTTTTCTTTTTTTGGGCTTCTTCACCAACTTTAGATGAAAGTGACTATGCTAAATTAATTGAAGTTGACAATTATAAACTTCCTGAAAATGATTCTGTTTTTAGCATTGTAACCTATAATATTGGGTATTTAAGCGGAATGACAAATAACCTTGCCGTTGAGTCACCTAAAGAATTATTTGATGATAATTTAGAGATAGTTACATCAGAAGTAAAAAAGTTGAATCCAGATATTATAGCTTTTCAAGAAATAGATTTTGATGCTTCTAGAAGTTATCATGTGAATCAAGAAGAAGAAATTTCTAAACTAGGTTTTAATTATAGAGCACAAACAATCAATTGGGATGAACGTTACTTACCATTTCCTTATTGGCCTATAAGTATGCATTATGGCAAAGTAGTTTCGGGTCAATCTATTATCAGTAAATATCCTTTAAAAGAGCAGCAAAGAATTGTTTTAGAAAGAGTTGCAGATGCTCCTTTTCATAGAGATGCTTTTTACTTAGAGCGTTTGGCGCAGGTTGTAAAGGTTGTTTTAAACGGAAAAGAAGTGGTGTTGATAAATATTCATTTAGAGGCTTTTGAAGCAGCAACAAGAGTGAATCAATTTGAAGAAGTTTTAGCGATATTTAATACATATAAAGATACATATCCAACCATTTTATTGGGTGACTTTAATTCAAAAGCAAGAGATAAAAAGGCCATTGTTCAAAAAATATTTGCAATGAAAGATGTTGGTAATGCTGCTTTTGATATGAATAACCTTGGGAATACTTTTAATTCAAAAGATCCTTTTGAAAGAATAGATTATATCTTCTATACTAAAAACTCGATTGAATATATTTCAGGAAAAGTATTAAATCAATTCGGTCAAGCTTCAGATCATTTGCCTGTAGAAATGAAATTTAAGTTGAGGTAAAATTAATGTTTCATTATCGTGTTTGTACAAGATTTTTTGCTGTTGTTAAGCACTAAAGTTAATAAATAATAACTGAATAGAAAGTCCGTGAGGGCTTTCCTAAATATGCCAAAACCCAAGCAATTAATTTTGTACGTTGTTAGCATCAGTTTTCTTTTTCCAAATCTTCAAGAAGATTATTAAGTCTATTTACCGGCTTAGTTCCTATGTTTCTATTTTGAATTACCCTTTTTATTGACTCTTTAAATTTTACTTTATCTATTTCAATATTATTGTTATTAATGTAGAATATTGCTGAGTGATTATCAAATTCTAATGCCAGTTCTACAATTCTATTGTTATACGTTTCTTCGTGTTCTTTTTCGTTGAGTGCCATATATTGTAAAAAGTGACTCTCATCTAATTTGAACACTATTAAACTATCTATTTGTTTTATTTCTGTTTCTGACTTTGGATAGTTGTTTATAATATTAAAATAAATTTCAGTACAAATATCTGAATCTGAAAGTTGGTCTGCACTCATTGTTGAATAAGTTTCATTGCGTTGCATTGCGTTTTCAAATGCCACCGAAGATTTAATTAAGTTCCTATCTATGAGAGAAAAGTATGCATATGTTCTTACTATTGGATTTTCGTGTTCGACTAATTTTATTAGTTCTTCATTACTTGCTTTGCTTTTCAGTTTTTGGAATCTTTGATATTCTTTGCTTTTTGTTCCAAATCCTACGTATTCACTTTCCATCATATTATTATTTGATATTTCGTCTACAAGACTATTTATGTCTGTACAAGCAAGACAAGCAAGACAAGCAAGACAAGCAAATAGGATAAATATGATTGGTATTTTTTTCATTTAATTGATGCTAACTTTATTGATATGGCGAGTTTTAATACTGAAACGAGTT
>Ga0308010_1000973_pt1 | contig 16777 bp, 14 predicted proteins | sample Neamet129_FD_202368 | JGI IMG/M metagenome (GOLD analysis project Ga0308010, IMG submission 202368) | Marine microbial communities from water near the shore, Antarctic Ocean - #129 | ecosystem: Environmental > Aquatic > Marine > Unclassified | place: Southern Ocean | collected 2014-07-24 | reverse complement strand
TATTAGCATTGGCCCTGTGCTTCATGACCGCTTTAGTGGGTATCCGGTAATACCTAAAGGCCCAAACCAGCGTAGCGCCTGCTTTGTGCTTGAAGATGTTTTTAACCACTGGCTACCTCGTCACGCCTTGCATTCGCGTTGGTGCTATCCAGAGAATGTCACTGCCGCGGGTAAAAATTTTGGCATGAACCTCTTATTAGGGCGCTCCATAGACAGTCCTACCACCGATGCGGAAGAACATCAGATCGCTGATGTTGGTGAGATGATGTACAACTCCTTTGGCGCCAATGCTTGTGTGGTTCAGGGGGCGGGAGATGACCAGGCAGAGGCCATAAAGAAAGACTTTGGTATTTTTGTGGACCTTTTAGTGAGTCACTTTAACAAACATGACTTTTTATTGGGTAATCGCGCCTGTCTTGCCGATTTTGCCTTGGTAGGACCTTTCAAAGCACATTTTTTACTCGACCCAGAGCCAAAAGCTTGGCTGGGTGATAACTTGGCTGTATTTAAAGGCTATGTCGATCGCGTTTGGCAGGAAGCTAAAGACGACGCCCAATGGTTAGCCGAGGATAAGCTCCCAGATACAATTTACCCATTATTTGACTATGCCCAGCGCACCTACCAACAGTTTGCTGCTAGCAGTATTGGCGCTGCGCAACGCGGTGAAAAGTTCTTTGATTTAGATGTTGGCTATGGTCCCTTTACGGCTAGATCAATGAAGCGCCTGGATAAGGCAAGACTGCATGTGCGCGAGGAACTGCTGCGTTGTAATGCTGAAGAATCGTCTATCTACAGTACAGGGATTCTGGACTATTATCTAACAGGCTGATCAAACCTGTTGGTTATCAATTCCCTACCTGTAAAATATAATTAGCTACAGCTAGCTGTGTTTCGGCATTCAGATAATTTTGTGCCGGCATCTCAGGGTAGTCTGCACGCATAGCGGTTGGTGCATTAATATAGTTAACTAGGGCCTCAGGGCGGTTAGCATATAACGCCTGAATCTCCGTAACCGATGGGCCAATTAACCGGCCAGCATAGGCATGACAACCAGTACAAACACCAAGGTAGGCAATCTCCCCGCGCTCAGTGGGGTCGATAACCCTGGGTTCCGCACCTCCAGCCAAGAGATAGGTGTCGATATTGTCGGTATTGGTAAAGTCGCAATCTTTAAAGTCACCAATGCCGACAGTTTTGTAGCGATGACGATTGATAATACAGCTGTCTTCGGTGGGGCCCATTTGGAAGATGTCGATATCTCCCGTATGTAGCTCGGTTAAGGCAAAGGCTTTGACTTCATCAATAGTGTCATAGCCGTTGTTGAGCATCACGTTATCGAGAATCATCACTCTATCAGGATTGGGATCAGACTCAGGGTCAAGAGTTAGATTAGCTGCATTGCCATGGTCGGTAATTAAAATGCCAGCGGTTTTGTGGTTACTGATAATATTGCCTTCGACCACGACGTCATCTGCGGCCATAATTAGGATACCCGTGCCAGCGGGAATACCCGAAACAGTCGAACCTGGTGCACCAAAGTTCGGGGTGTTGTTATCAAGAATAAAGTTGTTACGTATAATCACATCATAAGTGTCTTTGATGGGGAGGCCCGGGGTAATAAAGGCCAAAATGCCACCGGTGTTATTATGGGCGTTGTTGTGTTCAACAATAGCATGGCGGCTGTTTTCTATTTCAATGCCAGCCACACTATCAAAAACCTCGTTGTAGGCCACATGAATGTTATCGCTCATGCCCACATAGATTGCCGCGTCGGCAATGCCAGACACTATGTTGTGTTCAATTAAACCGTTTTTACCTAGCTGGGGGAAAATGCCGTAAATGCCTGTGTCGATAATAAGATTATTGCGAATCTCAAAATTATTCCCAGCCTGGCTCATAATACCATTGCCCTTGTAGTCAATAATTTTGAAGTTTTCAATAACAATGTTGTTGCCTGAATAGAGAATAGCGTCATTAAGTTTTTTCAAACCATCAAGGGTTGCACGCTCTCCTTCCACGATAACGCCAAGTAAATGTATGTCGTCTTTGTCTATATAAACTGTCTCTGAATAAGTACCTGGCATGACCTGAATAGTATCCCCTGGCTGTGCTAACTCAACTGCAGCCTGAATAGAGTCGCCGGGGTTAATTACATGAGTTGTGCCCTCAGTGGTCCGCATCTTAACTGCACCGGTCGACGCAGTATTTGCCTGTGGGTCTGCTACATAACCACCGCTGTAGCTTTTACCCCCCTGACTACTGGTAATCGTTAGTGGCTCATTACTGCTACCGAGATACCAGCCGATGGCAAAGGTGATGACGGCGAGGCTAATAGCCAAGATATTAAGTTTTTTCATGCGTATTCTCCATGTGCTTAAACGGTAGGCCAGACGGTAACTGCTTGGGCGTGGCAGGAATCAGGCTTTCATCGCTGAGTGTTTTCATAAAGTCTACCAGTTGATCAATTTCATTACTGGTTAAATTGGGCTCTGATATGTGCCAGTGTAACAATAAGTCTTCATCTTCGGGTACCGCATGACCGCGGCCACCGGTGTAAAACTCCGCCGCCTCACGTAGGGTTTCAAAACGGCCCGAGTGCATATAAGGCGCTGTTTGCGCTATGTTGCGCAGAGTCGGCACCTTGAAACCACCGCGTAACACCTTGGAGTTAAATGTTTCCTGTGCGCCAATATCTCGTGGTAGCCCTGCAGGTTCGGGGGTGCCAATAACGGCTACCTGTTGGTTGGTGAACAACGGCGGTGTATGGCACTGGGAGCAACGGGCCACAAAAGACCTAAACACATTTAAGCCAGCAATCTCGTCGTCATTTAAAGCGTCATGGTAGCCATGGGCATACCGGTCATAGCGACTATTCAGGGAGACAAGAGAGCTTTGAAAGGCGGTTAATACCGTGATTATATTGGCAACTGAAATAGCTGCAGCTTGCTTGGGAAAGGCCTGTTTAAAAAGTCGCTTATACGCGCTGACACTGTTCATGCTAGACATCAACTGTTCTGGCGTGTTGCCCATTTCATGGGCGCTAAACAGCGGACCAAGGGCCTGTTCTTCAAAGTTACTAGCTCGTGCATCCCAGAAGAAAGACGATAAAAACGTGCTGTTCCATAAGGTGGGTGCTGAGCGCTTTTGGACATGACCTTTAATACCCACACTACGACCCATGGCATCGCTAAACCCCTGATTAGGATTATGGCAGGTCGCACAAGAAAGACTGTTGTCGGCAGATAAGATAGGGTCAAAAAACAACAAGCGGCCCAAATCAATTTGCTGAGGGCTAAAGCCATCCCGAGCTTCGGGCAATGCAGTTTTCAGCCCACCAATACCGCTATCTTGAAGAGAGTCATAAAGCTGATACATGTGGCGAAGCGAACAACGATTGTCATCACTCAGGCTAAAACTGGGTGGGCAGGTGTCAGTTAACTCAATAGCGCCGAGTTCCGTGGCAGAGGCGACAGGCACGGAAAAAATACAGCAAAGAAACAGCACTCGGGCGATTAGCCAAGCACCATATTGGACTTTCTCTAGGAACATTTTACCCATTGTTAGACCTGAGTCTTTATTGTTATTACGCTTGTTTCTATTGGCGGACAAGTCGTGTGTTAGTCAGCCACTATATTGCCATAGGTCAGTGCATAAAGCTTTAGTGGTTGTTGGGTAAATATAGGATGATGTAGCTACTCAAAAGCTTCTAGATTATCCGGTTTGAAATACAAACTTATATAGGCTTTATGAATTATCTTTGGCCTCAAACATCTGAGGCTAAAGGCAACAATGGAGCTTATATAAACCCTAGATCCCTAAAAGTTTATAGCGTGGATATTAAATCAATCAAAGTTAGCCCCAGACTTTACTTGCTTATCATTAATTTGACGTCTATCTTCCACCGTCAGTTTGATTACTTTATTCAGTAGCGGAGTTACTACTATGTTTTTATCTACAAAATGGCTTTATTTGTTCTTGGTGGTTTTAAGTTTTGTGATGCCGTCGGCACCGATTTTAGCGAGTGAACATGAAGAAGCCGCCGATGAAGAAGTACCGAAAGTATTAGAAGAAATGGTAGCTGAATTTGAGATGAGCGCTGGCCTTTTCACCTTATATCGTGATCCTGATAACGGCTCGGTCTTTTTTGAAATTTCCGATGATCAGTTTAATAAGGAATACATCTACTCCGCATACTCTGAAAATGGTGTTGCTCAAGCAGGTCTATTTCGCGGTAATTATCGCGATCAGGCGGTGTTTAAACTGCATAAGTACTATGACAGAATCGAGTTCATAGAAGAAAACACTCATTTTTATTTCGACCCTGATAGCGCCTTATCGCGCGCCAGTGAGGCAAATATTAGCAATGCGCTGCTGGCCAGTGTCAAGATTGATGCGACTAGTGAAGACGGTCAGCGTTATCTAATTAATATGGATACGGTGCTGTTGAAGGAAGCATTGCATCAGGTTAACTTTCTAGCGGATCCTGATGAACCAGCTCACAAACAGTTTTCGCTAGGCAGATTATCCGAAGAAAAAACACGCTACGATGATCTAAAAGTCTACCCTGAAAATATCGACATTAGGGTGATCTACGCTTACGAAAATGATGAGCCTTACGTGTCAGGTGGCGATGAAATCACTGATCCCCGTTCGATATTGGTCAAACTCCAGCATACATTTCTGGAGATGCCAGAAAACAGTTATCGACCTCGATTTGATGATGCTCGTGTAGGTTATTTTAGAGATCAAATAACTGATCTTACTAGCCACTCAATCACGCCTTATCGCGATTTGGTTAATCGTTGGCATCTGGAGAAGAAAGACCCTTCCCTGGCAATTTCAGAGCCTATTGAACCAATTGTCTGGTGGCTTGAAAATACCACCCCGGACACTTATCGCGAATCTGTCAGACAAGGCGTACTTGCCTGGAATGAAGCTTTTGAAAAAGCTGGGTTTAAGAATGCCATTGTTGTAAAAGATCAACCTATCGATGCGACTTGGAATGCGGGTGACGTGCGTTATAACGTTATTCGCTGGACATCATCTCCGAATCCACCCTTTGGTGGCTATGGACCGTCTTTTACCAACCCAAGAACAGGACAAATTTTAGGTGCAGATATTATGCTCGAAGACATCTACGTTAGTAATCGGGTGAGGTCTGAAAGCATCTTTAGGTCAAACGAGTCGTCGATCACATCAGTAAATCAACGCGGCTTATCGGCTAGGCACTGTCTTGCAAGCTTTAATATTGCCCATGGAAACGCATTAGCCCGTGTAAGTGCTGCACTCGCAAGTGATAAAGCTGTTATGGGGCGAATGGTTCACGAATCTCTTTACGAGCTTACTCTGCACGAAGTTGGTCATACCCTCGGTCTAAATCACAATATGCGTGGCTCTCAGTTGGTCGGTAACGATAAGATTCATGATGCCAAACAAACTAAGGGAATTATCAGCGCATCCGTTATGGATTACAGTGCGGTTAACCTAGCGCCTCCTGGCCGTGAACAGGGTGATTTCTATACAACTCGGCCTGGTCCCTATGACGTATGGGCTATTCAATTTGGCTATGATCCAGATCTTGAGGGAGACAGACGGAAATCTCATCTGGCTCGGTCAGCAGAACCACAGCTAGCATTTGGTAACGACGCCGACGATATGCGTTCAGTGGGCCGAGCCATTGACCCTCTGATTAACATTAACGATATGTCATCTGATGCCATCGGTTATGCATCAGGCCGCTTTGCTCTTTTAAACCAATCTCTGGCAACATTACGAGAAAAAATGACTCGTCCGGATCAAAGCTGGGCTGAATTACGCAATGCTTACAAGGTCATTGCAAGCGAGCACCAACGGCAAGCGAGAGTTGTTTCTCGCTATATCGGCGGTATTTACATCGATCGAACTCTCCCCACCGCCAATACTGAGACGCCTGTGCCCTATACTCCGGTACCTGAAACACGACAAAGCGAAGCGATGGACGTACTCCATGAATCGGTCTTTGGCGTCAACGCCTTTCAGCTGCCCGACGAATTGGTCAGTCATTTGGCGATGCAGCGTCGTGGTTTTGACCATTGGGGTGAAACAGAGGACCCAAAGATACATGCTCGTGCATTACAGACACAGCAAGATGTGTTGAATCATTTACTGCATCCCGTGGTCATGGCGCGCATCACAGATACCGGGCTATACGGGAATACTTATTCACTTGAATCTGTATTATCAGATCTAACTCAGGCTATTTTTGAAGATGACTTACGAGAGGATACTAATTCGTTTCGTCAGAATTTACAGATTGAATATGTTGATAGATTACTCAGTATTGTTGCAGTAGGTGAAGAAAATCCTTACGACTATCGCTCACGCTCAGCGGCTTTGATAGAAATCGAGCGTATTGAAACCTGGATGAACCGTTACAGTGGAAGTGGCAATCCTGCGACAAAGGCTTCACGTAACTACGTCAATCATCTTATTCGGCGAGGTTTAGAGCGCACCTAATCGCGTGCTAAACCCCTCGAGCAACTGATACTTCTTGAAATGGATTTTGTGAAAATAGGCTTGCATCGATGACCAATGAACTTTTATATTACAGAGCTTGGCAGGCCTTAGAGGCATCCAAATTTTTTCTCCGGCTTCAACTACACTGCACGATCTGTTTTGCTACCAGAGTATCGATTCGTGCATCATCCCAACCTAGCTCATTTAATATATCTCGACTCTGCTCGCCAAGAGTTGGGCTGGGTAGGGCTTGTGAGGTAGCCGCACCGGCAAACTGCACTGGCGGGGTCGGAAGCGTTAGTCGGCCTAGAGTTTCAGTCACATAGGTTTCTAAGGCGCCGATCGCTTGTATTTGTGGATTTTCCATTAAAGTATCACGATGTTCACAGCGCGCACAGGGTATATCGGCGGCTTTTAGTATTTTAAGAGCTTTGGTCACACCGACGTCTTGTCGTGGTGCCTTAATTATCTGGTTAACCTTGTCCATGTTGCTTAACCGACTGCCCATAGTGGCAAAGATAGGGCCATCAAGTAGTTCTGGGTAACCGATCAAGTCAAGCACCACTTTCCACTCCGGGTCACGCAGAGGTGCAAGGGCAATGGAGCCGTCGTGCAAATTTAAGGTTTGGTAGTAGTCTGACATGGGTGACATGGGCACTACGTCATCGTCATGCAGAGTTTTGTGCATCATACCATCGGGCCACATAAAGGCTAAACAGGCGTGCAGCATAGATATGTCGATGTGCTGCCCTTCTTGGGTGGTCGCTCTTGCTACCAGTGCTGCGGTCGCTGCTTGGCACACGGTGTAGGCTGTAATTTTGTCGCATAACAAGGTGCGAATATAACTGAATTCGTCGCCGGCACCCTGTAGGTCGGTAAATCCGGTCATGCCTTGAATTACATGGTCATAGGCCGGCTCTCCTGCCTTGGGGCCGGTGGTACCAAAGCCCGTTACGGCAACATAGATTAGACGCGGGTTAATAGCGCGCAGTACTTCACTACCTAAGCCCAAGCGTTCCATCACGCTGGGCCGATAATTGTGCATCACAATATCAACATCCAAGGCAATAGCTTTTACTGCTTCAACACCTTCTGCGGATTTTAAATCGATGGCCAGTGAGCGCTTACCCCGGTTGCAGCTATGAAATAGAGCAGATATGCCATTTTTTTGATGACCCAGATGACGCATGGTATCACCCATACCTGGGGGCTCGACTTTGATGACGCTGGCTCCTTGGGCTGCCATAGTCATGCTAGCCATGGCACAAGTTACCATAGAAGATAACTCGAGAATTTTAAGGCCCGCAAGGGGCTGTCGCGCACTTGGTTTCGCTTGGTTTTTAATACCCTAAACCTCCTGCCCTTTATATCGGGCTATCTAATCTAGTTTTAACTTCTTTTATCATAAACGCCCACTAACTGCCGGCTTAGTGCCAGTAATTGGCCGTTGGGGTGACATATGGTTGCCTCGGTGTGAGCATAACCCATATCTGCTTGGACCGTTTTACATTCATAGTGAAGATAATCTTGTATTTTTAAAGCATCACGGGGTTGGATAAACTCTAGGTTCCATGTAATGGTACTGGCGGGTGCATGAGAGGTTAGCATAGGTAACACAGCCGGGGGCCATGCGTCGATAAGTACGAGCATTGCGCTGTCATTTAAAACCTCAGTGGGTTCTTTGAATCGCATCCAGCCACCTATTACGCCTTCACTGGCGCTGCTAAATGGTGGGCTGCCATTGGTAAATCGCATATCAAAATATTGAGCAAATTGCGGCGTTAGCTTAGGGTTTCGTGGAAACTTGGTAGCATCAGCGACACTTTTAGCGGGGCTTTTCGGCGCGGGTATTATCTGAATAGAGGATTGCCGTTTTGCGCCAAAGCAGGCGACGACTTGGGTTTTTACTTGATCATCTTGTAACAATTGCCCTTCAACTTGTATGACAGATTTGCCTTTCGAAAGCACCCTATGAGTAAACTGACAGGGCTGCTCTAAAATAACCGCTCCGCAAAAGTGAATGTTAATGGTTCGCAGATCAGCATCTGTTAGGCCGGTCTGTTGTTCGATATGGGTTAATACTAGAGCTGAGGTCAGTCCGCCAAAGGCATTACGTCCTTGCCCCCAGCTACTATCAATAGAGAGAGGTAAATCTTGTTTTACTAGATCTTGATAATACTCAAAGTTCATTGTCAGTCCTGTTTTATGAGGAAAATCAGCAGCGGCGAAGGATAACAATAAAACAGTTAAAACCTATACTTTTTATCACGTTTTTTCATGCACTCTTGACTAAATAATGATCGTATAATGATAGTCCCAAAACTTACTTTCTAAGGCCTTTCCATGACTACACTATTTTCTCAGCCGCTAAGCTTGCCTTGTGGTGCTGTGCTGCCAAATCGTTTAGCTAAGGCTGCGATGACTGAGGGTTTGGCTACCGCTGAAGGAATGCCGACAGAAGAACTTGAGCGTCTTTATGGGTTATGGAGTGACGGTGGCGCTGGTATGTTGCTGTCGGGAAATATTATTGTCGACAACGATCATCTCGAGCGCCCAGGTAACGTGGTCATTGATAGACCGCCTAGCCCACAAATGCATAATGCGCTAGCCCTTTGGGCAGCGGCCGGAACCCGTAATGGAAATCATTTTTGGGCGCAGATAAGTCATGCGGGGCGACAGACACAAAAAATAATTAACCCAAACCCTAAGGCGCCGTCGCCGGTCAAATTGGGTCTGCCTGGAGGTCAGTTTGGTCAGCCGGTGGCGCTTACGGTACTCGAAATAGAAGATATTGTACGCCGCTTTGGTGTTTGTGCTGCAGCTGTTAAAGAGGCTGGGTTTACAGGAGTACAGATTCATGCCGCTCATGGTTATTTGTTGTCACAGTTTCTTAGTCCACGCAGTAATCAGCGCAGCGACGAGTATGGCGGTGACCTTGCTAATCGCGCGCGGGCCTTATTGGCAGTGGTGGCTTCAGTTAGAACGGCTGTGGGGGCACACTTTCCAGTGGCTGTTAAACTCAATAGCGCCGATTTTCAAAAGGGCGGGTTTGCCTTTGAAGAGAGCCTTAAAGTCGCGCAGTGGTTGCAAGAAGCAAGTATTGATCTCATCGAAATTTCTGGCGGTACTTACGAACAGCCCAAATTACTGGGTATGACTGGTATGGAAGAGGAAGAGCAACAAAACGTGGCACAATCGACAATGATGCGCGAGGCTTACTTTATGGATTTTGCCATTGCTATGCGTAAAAAGGTGAGCGTACCATTGATGGTCACTGGCGGCTTTAGGCAGTGTGCGGCAATGGAACAGGCTCTTGACAGCGGTGGTGCTGACATCATTGGTCTGGGACGTCCTATGTGCGTTATGACTGACGCGCCTAATCAACTTATGGCAGGTTTAGGTGAATTACCGCGCTATGAGGATTCGCTATCATTATTTCCGGGGTGGTTAGCATGGCTAGGGAATCTAAAAGTACTCAAGGCTTTGGCTGGCTTTGCAGTGCAGTACTGGTTCTATGGTCAGATCGATTCTATCGGCCGCACCGGACTGGCAGACCCTCAATTAACAGTATTTGCAGCAACGAAAAAGACTATGGCTATGCAGAAAGAACTGACTCGTTAGACATCATTGATTTTGGTATTAGATTTTGGATCGACTAGTGGACATGGATGGCACCGCTATGACTAAAGGGTCGTTAATTGCGTGTATTTGGCTGTAGATTTGTGAGCTTAGTCCTAATATTGTATATGGCGCATGTGATGATCCGAAATAACACTAATTTGCCAAGCTAAACTGATAAAGGAATACCGATGAACAAAGCCAGTTTCTCTTTGATACTATTTTTTTGCACATCATTGGCTAATGCTGATTTTTCGCACATTTATATAGACCAATATCCCTTAAAAACGGTAGCAGTCAATAACATTGAGATCGCTTATCGCGAGATTGGGCAAAAAGAAAACCCCAAGGTACTCATGATTATGGGTCTGGGAGCCTCTAATCTGGTTCATGGTGATAATTTGGTGAGAGGCATTGAGAAGGCCGGCTACCAGGTTTTAATATTTGATAATCGTGATACGGGCGGTTCAACGCGCTTTGATGATTGGGGGCAACCTACCATATGGCTGCAATTGCTAAAAAACAGACTGGGTTTAAGGGTTAATACACCCTATACACTGGATGATATGGCAGCAGACACCGTGGGTCTTATGGATGCTGTTGATTATAAAGATGCGCACGTCGTTGGGTTTTCCATGGGGGGAATGATCGCGCAAAAGGTGGCAGCGCAGTACCCTGAAAGAGTGCGTAGTTTAACATCTGTAATGTCAACGACTGGTGCCAACCATCTCCCTAAACCAACCAAGGAGGCTCGAAAGGCATTGGCGAGCTTGGCATCTGGTGCAGCGGCAGATGAGCGCGCCAAAGCGTTGAGTGAGCGTGGCTTTTATCTGGATTCAATGCCTCGGCAGTATATGGCGATATTAGATGCAGGGGATCGCACCACGGAAACGTCAACCATTAAAGTCCATACATTGGTAATACACGGTGCAGAAGATGGCCTGATACCGCCTGCACATGGACAGCATACGGCGGAGGTTATCAAAGGCTCGGAGTTAGTAATTTTTCCAGTGATGGGCCACAATATTCCAGATGAGGTTTTACCCAAACTCCTGACGCGTATTACTGCGCACATAATGTCGGCAGATCTTGTCGGAAGCTAGCGTGAGACTCAGTATTAACTAGAAGATTAAGGGCAATTATGTATTACGGGGAGCGACTTAATAGTATTAGCCACCTAGTGGGGGCTGCATTGTCCTTGATCGCACTAGGTTCACTGTTGACGGTTAGTGTTCAGACTGCAGATCCTTGGATCATTTCCAGCTTTACTATTTTTGGTGTGTCGCTGGTCTTACTCTATACCATCTCGACCCTGTACCACAGTTTCCGACCTGATGGGTTAAAACGCCTATTTCAGTTATTGGATCATATTGCTATCTATTTTCTGATAGCAGGAACCTACACTCCGTTTATGCTTGTTAGCATGAGGGATGGTAGTGGTTGGTGGATCATGATTGTGATTTGGACGCTCGCGCTGATTGGTATTTTGAGCGAGATATTTTTATCAGGTCGTCGGGTCAAGGTTGCCCAATTAATCATCTACTTAGCCATGGGTTGGGCCTGCGCACTGGACTTTTCTGGATTAAAAGACGCGATGAATGTAGTTGGTTTTAATTGGTTGGTGGCCGGAGGTGTCGCCTACACTGCGGGCGTTATATTTTATGTAGTAGATAAAACCTGGCATTTGAAACATGCGCATGGTGTTTGGCACTTCGCTGTATTGGCTGGTTCAACCGCCCATTTCATTGCAATTATTGGATATGTTCGTTAAATATCTTAGGTCGCGGCAGGTATCTCCTCTTCTGCGTGCAAAATAGTACCAACAGGTGCTGCTGCTGCCTGTAGCGTACTCTGTACCTTGTATTCAGCAGGTAGAGCCGGAATAGTCAGAACACGCCAAATACTCATTACTCCCATACCCAGCAAACTCACCGCGATCAGTATAAAAAAGCTTTTTAATCCAAAAATTTGTAACCAAAATACCGCAGTGATAGGACCAGTGATAGATGTCAGGCCACTGATCAGAATAATAGTACCACTGGCAGGGACGATCTCTGCCGGACGCAAGTGGTCATTAGTGAATGCCACCACAATCGAATATAGCGAAAGAGAGCAGCCGCCAAATAAGAATACAAGCCCATAGAGCCATGGGGATGCACTATCCATAAAACTAAGAATAACGGCAAGAAAAACAGCAGCTAAGCTCGAAAAGCCGATTACCCAGCGCCGATCAATGCTATCTGACAGCTTCCCTAGCGGCCATTGTAGGATCATTCCGCCGGCCATCATGGCACCCATAAAATTAGCGACTTGGTAAACGCTGAATCCCAGCTTTGTTGCATAGACTGCGCCCATACTAAACAGAATGCTTGATACCCATTGCGACATTACGATGGCAATCACACCAACCCTTGTGCGAAACCACAGGTGGCTAATGGTCACTCGCTCTGTTTCTTCAATAGGCGGTGTTTGTACGATTGACAACAAAATCGGAACCGCAGCAACACTGACCATCACAGAGATTAGAATAAATAAGGTAAATTCAGTGGGGTCCGCCACATTAAGCATAAATTGACCGGCACAAATCCCAGCGAGCAAAATAGTTGTATACACGGATAAGATCTGGCCACGATTAGCGTTATTGGATGACTGATTGAGCCAGCTTTCTGAGACCACATAGATGGTTGAAAATGCAAAACCGGTTAGTAATCTCATCAGTGCCCAAGCCCAGGGATTAACAAATAGCGCATGTACCAAAATAGTGACTGATGCCACTGCAGACAGTGCGGCAAAAATACGTATATGACCGACGCGTTGAATCATCTTTGGGGTTAGTAGTGATCCCGCCAAAAATCCGGCAAAGTAGCATGACATTAAGAGTCCAATCAGTAGGTCGTCAAAACCCTCTAAAGCTGCGCGCACGCCTAACAAACTGCCTTGTACGCCAACAGCGAGACCGATAAGAGAGAGGCCAGCAAAGAGAGGCCAAATGGCGACAACGGTACGAACGGGCATGACAAAAACAGCTCTAATAATTTGGCGCCAATGTACTCTTAAAAACGAGTATTTCAAAGCATTACTTGTGTCTTATAGACAAAAATAAGATGATTATTTTACCGCCTATTTCGACTCAGTTTTAGGGCTTAATTGTTTGTGTGATTAGCCTTAGATATTAGGCGTAGTTTTGATTATTGTTGAGATTACTTTGCATTGCCCAAAAGCATATCCACAAGCATGTCAGCATGGGTTTCGATGACATCTTCATTGCGAGGATTGAATCCACATAGACGGTGCTTGGAAGGTCGCTATGAGTGTTTCAAAAGGACCTTTTGAGTTGTTTCAAGAGCAGGGTCATGATGTCTTTTTACAACAGTTAGACACTCATCTACAAGAAGGCTGGTTTAGCAATGAGTTAGCCCTACCCATTAAAGCCTATTTAACGAGGAAAGCGCCCTGATTAGGGAAAATCCCCTACCTTACTTCTCAGTCATTCCTTGTTCCGGTTCATGGTAATCGGTATCCTGCGCCTATTATTATCCAACTTGGATTTACTATGGCCGCGGTGGTTGTGTCCTTAATAGAACAGCAGGTTCGAGCTTGGCTCGAAAACTTTGTTGTGGGCCTCAACTTATGCCCATTCGCGGCACCCGTCGTATCGTCGGATGGGCTAAGAATAAAAATATGCGAGTCAACTGAGTTAGAGCAGATCATGCATACCTTTCTGGCTGAGTTGGATCTTATTCAGAGTACCTCGGAGTTGAATATTGCGACTACTTTGTTAGTTATCCCTAATGCATTAAATGACTTTGAAGAATATCTTGATGTTGTTGATCTTGCTGACACACTTTTAACGGATGCGGGTCTAGAGGGGATTATTCAGTTAGCCAGTTTTCATCCCAACTACCAATTTGCTGAAGAACCAGCCGAGTCGGCAAGCCATTTCAGTAACCGCTCTCCCTATCCGCTAATACACTTTTTACGCGAAGATATGATGGCTCGCGCCTTAGGTAGCTTTCCTAATCCAGAGACAATTCCGACAAAAAATATCAATATTTTAGAATCTATCGGTCGAGAGGATATTGAGCGACGTTGGGCCCAGCTAACAGGACCTAATCCAGAATGAAAGATTACGATGTCATCATTATTGGTGGCGGTGCTGCTGGATTATTCTGCGCTTTTACGGCAGGCCAGCGCGGCCAATCAGTATTGGTACTTGATAGTAGTAATAAAGTGGGTAAAAAAATACTTATGTCAGGTGGTGGGCGTTGTAATTTCACCAACTTGGATATTACCCCTGAAAACTATCTTTCGAACAACCCTCATTTTTGTATTTCAGCCCTTAAGCGCTACAACCAGTGGCAATTTATCGATCTTGTTGAGCAGCACCAAATTACTTACCATGAGAAAAGCCATGGTGAATTATTTTGTGATAATTCATCTAAAGATATTTTAAAAATGTTGTTTGATGAGTGCACGGCCGCCGGAGTGGTTATTGAGACCAAGTCGATCATTAGCCAAATTAAAGTTCAAGATGAGGGTGGCTTTACCTTATCGCTAAAAGAAAAGAGTTTTCATTGTCGGTCTTTAGTCGTCGCCTCTGGTGGCCTATCGATTCCAACCTTGGGCGCCTCGGGTTTTGGCTATGAAATTGCGGAACAATTCGGCCTTAATTTACTGCCACGCACTGCCGGCTTGGTGCCCTTTACCTTTAGCGATTGGGTAAAAGATCTGAGCGAATCAAACTCGGGATTGTCCCTGGACGTAGAAATGTCGGTCAATGGCATGAGCTTTCGAGGGAATTTATTATTTACTCATCGCGGCATCAGTGGCCCAGCAGCCTTGCAGCTGTCCAGTTATTGGAAGCCAGGCGAATTTATTAGTGTGAATTTATTACCTGGTCAGGATGCTCAGACACTATTACTTGGATTAAAACAGTCTAACCCAAAGAGTCTGTTAAGAAGTCTGCTGGCACCTATACTTTCAAAAGGGCTTGTTCATTCATTGGAAACTATTTATTGGGGTACGTATGCTGACACTGCGATTGCTGAAATTCCCCACGGGGTTTTGCAGTATATTGCAGATACGCTGAACAACTGGCAATTAAGACCCTCAGGTACCGAAGGTTATCGAACCGCCGAGGTAACCCTGTGTGGCGTTGACACCGACCATATTTCATCAAAGACCATGGAGTGCAAGAGTCAACCTGGCTTGTACTTTATAGGAGAGGTACTGGATGTAACGGGCCATTTGGGCGGGTATAACTTTCAGTGGGCCTGGGCTTCTGGTTATGCAGCAGGAACCTACGTATAGCGCTATTTGCGGTTTGACTTAGCTTTTCTGCGCCGGGCTGCCGCTTTATCTAAACGCAGTTTCTCGCGTTCGGCTTTTTCTGCCTTAATAATCTGCACTTGCTGCATTTCTAAGTCAATAACCTCGGGTGTTTCGAAGGTAATTTTACCTAGTATTCCAGCACGTAACTCGTTAATGAAAATAGTTGAGACACGCTCTAGATCAACTCGCCCACCAGCACGGAGACAGCCGCGTTGGGCACCAATGATTTCTAAGAGCTGAAGAGGTGATTCGGGTAGTTGGTCAAATTTAAATCGTTCCCGCAGTCTATTGGGATATGCAGCGAGTAGATATTCTGCAGCGAAAAAAGCGACATCATCATATTCCATAGCGGTATCTTTTATCGCCCCAGTTGTGGCTAGACGGTAGCTACCTTGAGGATTTTCTATTTTCGGCCAAAGGATTCCTGGCGTGTCCAATAGCATAATGCCATTACGCAGGTTTATCCGCTGTTGACCTTTGGTAACCGCTGGTTCGTCACCGGTTTTGGCAATGTGCTTACCCGCCAAGCAGTTGATCAGCGAAGATTTCCCCACATTGGGAATACCAGTCACCATCACTAGTGTATTGCGGCCTTCTTTTTGTGGGGACAATTTATTAATGAGAGCAATAATCTGTTTGCTGGGATCACTATTTTGCAGATCTAGTGCCATGGTCTTGGTATTGTCTTGCAATTCAAAGTGATCCTGCCATTGGCGAGTAGCCTCAGATTCTGCAAGATCGGTTTTGTTGAGTAATTTAATGCAAGGCTTTTCCGTACAAAGTTCCTGTATGAAGGGGTTCGAACTACTAAAAGGAATGCGTGCGTCGAGAACTTCAACCACGAGGTTTACCAGAGGTAAACTCTCGATCATTTCTTTGCTGGCCTTGTGCATGTGGCCGGGATACCAATGGATAGACATGTTAGTCTCGATGGTTAGTTATTGATTCAAATCATATTGAAATAACAGTTTACCAAAGGCAGATTTGGAAACATACGCTATTACCGATATCATGGAATTAATAATCATAAAATGCATCTAACGCAATCTCCCATTATGCGAGTTAACGGTATAAATAATAGTCAACCGATTGATGATTTTTGCGTTCTTTAATAAGCAAATATTTATTTTAAAATCCGCTTAAAAGAGATTTAAATGATCCGTAACTGTGACGACCATATTTTATCACGCCGAGATTTCCTGAGAAGAACATCCTCTTTCGCGGTAGCATCTTCTCTGGCTGCCAATTCACTGGGTTTAATGGGGTTACTCAATACCAGTCAAGCCTTGGGTAGCGCCTATGATTACAAGGCTCTAGTATTTATCTTTCTAAA
>Ga0308010_1000971_pt1 | contig 16839 bp, 15 predicted proteins | sample Neamet129_FD_202368 | JGI IMG/M metagenome (GOLD analysis project Ga0308010, IMG submission 202368) | Marine microbial communities from water near the shore, Antarctic Ocean - #129 | ecosystem: Environmental > Aquatic > Marine > Unclassified | place: Southern Ocean | collected 2014-07-24 | reverse complement strand
GAAAAAAAGCCGAGGAACAAGCCGCATCGTGACCGATGCGATTACAATCCAGAACCCGCGCAATCGGGGTGGAAGCACCGGTCACGTATTAGCGAAACGCTCGGTCACGTTCACCGAAATCCGCAACAACTTCAGGAACAGGTCGCCCTGCTGCGCCACAAGTTGTTCTCGCCCAAGTCCGAGCGCAGCCCTGAAGACGCCGACTCACCGCAGTTGGCCATGTTCAACGAGGTCGAAGAGCTGATCGAAGCGGCCGCTGCGCCAAGCGAAGCCGAAGCCGAAGCCGAAGCCGAAGCCGAAGCCGAAGCCGAAGCCGAAGCCGAAGCCGAAGCCGAAGAAATCGTTGCGCCGGTCAAGCGCCGTGGCAAGCGCAAGCCGTTGCCGGCCAACCTGCCGCGTGTCGAGGTCATCCACGACCTGCCCGAGCACGAGCTGACTTGCGCCTGTGGCGCCTGCAAACAAGTCATCGGCGAGGAGACCAGCGAGCAGCTGGAGATCATCCCGATGCAGGTGCGGGTCATCCGCCATATCCGCAAGACCTACGCCTGCAAGGCCTGCGAAGCGGCGCCGATCACTGCCGACAAGCCGGCCCAACTGATCGAGAAGAGCCTGGCCAGCCCCAGCGTGTTGGCCATGCTGCTGACCACCAAGTACGCCGACGGTATCCCGCTGTACCGCTTCGAGAGGATGCTCAGCCGCCACGGCATCGACATACCACGCCAGACCCTGGCGCGCTGGGTGATCCAGAGCGGTGAACAGCTGCAACCGCTGCTCAACCTGCTGCGCGACAAGCTGCTCGAATACCCCGTTTTGCACTGCGACGAAACGCGCCTGCAGGTGCTGCATGAACCGGGACGCGATCCCACCGCGCAGTCCTGGATGTGGGTACAAAGCGGTGGACCACCGGATAAGCCGGTGATCCTCTTCGACTACACCGCCAGCCGCGCGCAGGAGGTGCCGCTGCGCTTGCTCGACGGCTATCGCGGCTACCTGATGACCGACGACTATGCCGGCTACAACGCCGTGGCCGCGCAAGAAGGCATCGAACGCCTCGGCTGCTGGGCGCATGCGCGGCGCAAGTTCGTCGAAGCGCAGAAGGTGCAGCCCAAGGGCAAAACCGGCCGTGCCGACATGGCGCTGAACCTGATCAATAGGCTCTACGGCATCGAGCGTGACCTGAAGGACGCCTGCGATACCGAGCGCCTGGTCGCCCGTCAGCAACGCAGCCAGCCGCTGCTCGATCAACTCAAGACCTGGCTGGACAAGACCCAGCCGCAGGTCGTCGGGCAGACGGCGCTGGGCAGGGCGGTGAACTACCTGGCCAGCAACTGGAGAAAGCTGGTGCGCTACGTCGAAGGTGGACATCTGCCGATCGACAACAACCGCGCGGAGAACGCCATCCGCCCGTTCGTTATCGGGCGCAAGAACTGGCTGTTCAGCGACACGCCCAAGGGTGCCACGGCCAGCGCACAGATCTACAGCCTGATCGAAACCGCCAAGGCCAATGGCCAGGAGCCTTACGCCTGGCTGCGCCACATCCTCGAACGCCTGCCGGCCGCCAATAGCGTCGAGGATTACGAAGCGCTGCTGCCGTGGAATTGCTCGCCAGTGAGCGCATCCTGACAGACCCGCCCCATCAGCAGTAGGTGGGGTTTATGGAGCGGTTACGCATGTGTCATCACGAGCAATGGTTATGCAGCAGAAAACGAAGCGACCAGTGCAGTTCGAAATTACTGAGCAAACACGGTCTGCTCTCGCGGCCTGGATACACCAAGCCCAGCTCCGTAGCCAGGACTGCCTTTTCCCGAGCAGGCTGCACACCTCAGACCATCTATCCACTCGTCAATACGCTCGTATCGTCAAAGGCTGGGTGCAAACCATTGGCCTTGATCCGGCCATGTATGGCACTCACACAATGAGACGTACAAAGGCATCACTGATCTATCGCAGGACAAAGAACTTGCGGGCCGTTCAACTTCTGCTTGGCCATACGAAGCTGGAGAGCACCGTTCGATATCTTGGGATTGAGGTCGACGACGCCTTGGAAATGGCAGAGCAGACCGAGGTTTGACCATGTATAGCGACGGTCGAAGTCAGGCCGTCGCTAACCGGCCAGAAGCTGCCTTTTGATACGGAAAAGAATTCTGCATGTGGGACTGGGTTAAGTCCTAACCCAGCCCCGCTTCGCATGACTCAGATTACTCGTTTGATAGCGATGTAATCGCCCTCGGTGCGCAGCGTAACGGTCACAGGTTTGTTGGTGCGATTGCGCCAGAACCAACCGTGATTACCGTCAAAGGCTGCCTCCAGCACACCCTTATCTTCGGGTGTGGCGCGTCCCTTGCCATAGCCATGGTAGAACTCACGCGGTGCATTGTAGGGGTCGCCATGGGTGTCGTAATTCACCACGCCGCCATTAGCCGTCCAGAAGTAGTTGACCTTGGTGCCCTTGAGCATCTCCACTTTGATCTCGGCGCCCTGGCCGGGAGCTAGGGAAAAGCTCATTTCATGCTTCTGTCCCTGCTTTTCAGGCTCCACCACCTCGGCCGCTGCTGGCTCGCTAACCACAACAGTCTCAGCTGCAATCTCCACTGCAGCAGGCGTAACAGGCGCAACGGCACTGACAGATGTTGCGGCATCCGCAGCGGCCTCTTCGGCCAACTGCAGTTTGACTTCGGCCATCTGGGTCAAGCCCAGCAGTCGGCCGGCTCCAGTCGGATCGATGGCGTATTCCGCCGGCATAACCACAGTCACCAGCAGCACGGCGGCGGCGATCAGCGCCAGTACGGTTGAGCGCAGCAGCTGGCGGCTGGTCGGCAACTCGCTCTGGGTTGGAAGTTGGCTATTGAACATATTGAAAATTCCTTACTGAGAGACGATCAGGCCGGTGAGCTGGTAACCCATCAAGAGGAAACCGGCGCTCATCATGGCAACGTTGGCGGTGTAGGCATGGCGCCAGAAGCTGGCGGTACGCCGCCAGTAGCCCATGACAATCAGAATGGCGCTCAAGGCCAGGAGCTGGCCGATTTCAACGCCGACGTTAAAGGCAATCAGATTGGGAATCAGGCCGTCGGCCGATATTTCGTATTCCTGAATCTTGGTCGCCAGGCCAAAGCCATGCAGCAGACCGAAAATCAGCGTGGCGCCTTTGGTATTGGGCTGATAACCAAACCAGCGCTGAAATGCGCCCAGGTTATCCAGCGCTTTGTACACCACCGAGAAACCGATAATGGCGTCGATCACATAGGCGCTGATGCTGACTTCCGCCAGGACCCCGAACAACAGCGTCACGGTATGGCCCACCGCAAACAGGGTGACGTAGAGGCCCACGTCTTTCAGGCGATAGAGAAAGAAGATCACCCCAAAGAGAAACAGCAGGTGATCGTAGCCGGTGATCATGTGCTTGGCGCCCATATAGATGAACGGCAGCAGCATCACCCCGGAGCTTTCCTGGATAAAGCCCTTGTCGCCCTCGGCAACAGCATGGGCCAGTGCCTCAGGCATACCGAGAAACAGTAATGCCGCGAACAGCAGCAGGAGTAACGAGCGCGTCGGACGCACAACAGATGCGCCCATTGCGCTCATAGATAGCGAATGCATGGTTAAGTCCTAAATTAAAGGGAGCTTGAGCCGCACAGCGGCCTGTATCAGAGAATGAAGCTGGCCCGTGGGGGCCGCTCAATCAGAAAGAGCGGGCCCGTAGGAAAGAAATAGTGCGGAGCTTCAATCGGCAAGCGGCCTTCTGACACGGCATCAAGGCTGAGCAGGCTGCTCAGGTGCGGCGTCTCATGTACATGGTCTGCAGTAAGCGGGGAATGGAAATGATCGGAACAAGCGGCGCAGGCAAAGGCGCCGTCGCCGTGCGCATGGAAATGCGCATGCTCATTGTCGGCCAAGACGGACTGAGAAGCCCCAATAAATAGCGCAGAGGTATGCCCGGCCCAGGCCATCAGAATGGCAAGAGCAAGGGCAAAAATAACCTTGGCACTGATGGGTTTACTGAGCATGCACTGGCTCGGTTGAGGCTTGAATAGTGAGTTTTTTGACAGGGCTGCAGGTTTGCCATATCCCCCCCAGGGGGATAGCATGCGAGGGTAATTCATCGACGCACGAGACTCAAGGCATGAGCGAGCAGGCACACGCCCATCAGCACCAAAGTCATAGCGATATCATCAAAAGGTTGAAGCGGGCTGAAGGCCATCTGCGCAGCATCGTCGGCATGATGGAGGACGGTCGTCCTTGTGTTGACCTAGCCCAGCAATTGCATGCGGTGGAGAAAGCAGTCTGCCAGGCCAAGCGCACCCTGATTCAGGATCATATCGATCACTGCCTTGAACATGCCGTAACTGCGGCCAGCGAGCGTGGCGAGAACACCGCGCTGGACGACTTCAAGCTGATCACCAAATACCTTTGAGCGACTGCCGCCAGCCCTGCGGAGGCTGACATGACCTGGATTTTTACCAAGTACCTGATCACGGCTCTGGTCGTGATCCTGGTGTCTGAAGCCGCCAAATACAGTGACCGCATCGGTGGGCTGATCGCGGCCCTACCGATGGTCACTGTCCTGACTCTGATCTGGTTGTATGTCGAGCAACAGCCAGAACTGAAAATCGCCAATCATGCCTGGTACACCTTCTGGTATGTAATTCCTACCCTGCCGGCACTGTTGGTATTTCCGCTCCTTTTATCGCGATTGGGCTTCTGGTTGGCATTGGCAGGCTATGTAGTCGCTACGGGGCTCTGCTTTGCTCTGTTCGCAGTGGTGATGCGACGCTTTGGCGTGCAGCTGCTGTAAGGCTGAAGCGTACTAATTGCTCCGCTTGTCTCACTGTTTTTCCTGATATCCCGCGTGACTGCAACTCCAGAAAGAGATGGATTTATTTCATGGGGCAGACTGTCTGCTTTTGGCCGACTCCGGCCTACCACAACAGGCAGAAACCGGCCAGAAGCGGCCGTTAAGTATTTGTGAATGAACCAGGACCCAATGACATTAGAAATCGGGTTGATATTTCATCTCTAACAATCATGACGGATTCAGCAGTTCATCCAGAATGCCAAGGCCAAAGTGGCGCTGGAGCGTGACCGCAAAGAACTGCTCGGCAATGTCTGGCAGCTCGGCATACAGCTGCAGGGTGCCGTTGAGCAGCTCGTCCTGCACAACAACGGCGGGGAGCAGGGCGATGTCGCCGGAGTCACGTGCCAGCAGACGCAGCATGGCCATGTCGTCAACCTCGGCGCAGATGTGCGGGCTCAGGCCGTGGCTGTTGCAGTAGACCTCAAACTGGCTGCGAATATCACTGCTGCGTCCCGGCACAATCAGGCGTGCCTGCTGCAGGTCAGCTGGCAAGGTGAACGGCGCTAGCCCCTTTCGGGGCGGTCCCACCAGACATACGCTTTGCCGGTCCAGCAGGCGGCAACGCCAGGCTCGTTGGCCATCTCCACTGACCGCCTGGTTGGTCAATACCACATCCAGTTTGTGCAAGGCTAGACGCTCCAGCAACTCCTCCAGGCTACCGGACTCCAGGGTGATACGCACCTGCGCACGGCCGAGAAAGGGCCGCAGCAGATTTTCCTGAAAGTTACGCGACAGGGTTGCAACGGCGCCGATTCGTAAAGGCTGGATGTCCTGCTGAGCGCCTTGCAGGGTCATCTGCAATTCGCTGCCCAGGGCAAAGATGCTCTCGGCGTAGTCCAGCACCAGTCGTCCCGCTTCGGTCAGCGTCAGGCTGCGACCGCTGCGAATAAACAGCGCGTGGCCCAGCTCGTCTTCCAGGGTGCGGATTTGTGTGGACAGCGCCGATTGCGACACATGCAGCGAGTGGGCAGCGCGTGTGAGGTTGCCTTCCTTTGCCACGGCCCAGAAGTAGTGCAAGTGGTGAAAGTTGAGTCGGCGCACGCTGGATTCCTAAAAAGAGAATGATCCATTCATATCAATCTATTTTTAATACTTCAAGCGCTACGGGAGACTAGATCCAGTTGATGGATTAGGAGCTACGCCCGTGCCGATCATTCTCCCGCCCCTGGTCGAACTGTTGCCCTGGGTGTATGCCCTGACGCTGATTCCAGCCAGCCTCTTACACACTCGCGAGCACCTCTGGTGGTCGGCCCGGGGTGCCGGCTACCTCGGTTTGAGCCTGGTTCTGGCGGCCTGGCTGCAGGCGGCTCTTAACGAACAGAATGATGATCGACTGGGCCTGGCGATGGCGGGTTTGATCAGCCTGCTGGCGTTGGTGATCATCGACTATTCCCGGCGCTACCTGGAGGGCGAGCTCGGGCAGCAGCGTTATGTGCTGGCCTTGCTCGGTACGCTGGCGGCAGTGGCCACCGTTGTCACCAGCACTGATCTGATTGTGCTGGTCGGGGCCTGGATTTTTTCCAGCCTGTTCCTGCATCAGCTGCTCACATTTTACCGCGACCGCCCGCAGGCCCTGGTGGTGGCGCACAAGAAATTCCTCGCCAGTCGCCTGGCCGATGTCTGTTTGCTGCTGGCTACCGGATTGCTAGTGCGCGCTGGCGGTGACAGCAGCATCGCGGTGATTCTCGACGCCGTGAACAGCCGCCTGCAGGCCAGCGGCCAGCTCGGTTGGGACCTGCAACTGGCGGCGTTGCTGCTGGCCCTGGCGGTGATCCTCAAGTCGGCGCAACTGCCGGTGCATGGCTGGCTGATCCAGGTAATGGAAGCACCGACGCCGGTGTCGGCGCTGCTGCATGCCGGGCTCGTCAATCTTGGGGGGTTCCTGCTGCTGCGCTTCGCGCCGCTGTTTTCCGCCGCCGTGCCGGCGCAAAGTTTGCTGGTACTGGTTGGCGGCCTGACCGCCGTGATCGCCGCGTTGGTGATGATGACGCGCATCAGCATCAAGGTCCGCCTGGCCTGGTCGACCTGCGCGCAGATGGGTCTGATGCTGCTGGAGTGCGGCCTGGGGCTCTACGAACTGGCCCTGGTGCACCTGCTGGCACACTCGCTGTACAAGGCCCATGCCTTCCTCGCCGCTGGCGAGACAGTGGCCCAGGCGCGCCAACATGCCCTGCAGCCCGTCGCTCCGCTACCGGGTTTGGGCGATCTGCTGTGGGCCCTGCTGCTGGCCGGCCTGGCGCTAGCGCTACTGCAGGGTGCATGGACCTGGCTTATGCCGACCCACGAGCTGCCTCTGGTAGCCCTGGCCATTCTCGCCATCGGCCTGGCCCCTTGGTGCCTGCGCCGCGGGCAAATGTTGCAGGGGCTGAGCATGTTCGTGCTGCTGCTGGCGGCCTACCTGCTCTGGCACCAGGCCGCCGCCTGGATTCTGGATACCCCGTTAACGCAGGCGCCGCTGCTGCTGACCGGGCTGGCCCTGCTGCTGTTTGTCGGCCTGTACCTGCTGCAGGCGCTGATCCTGGCACGCCCCCAGGGCGCACTGTCGCAGCGCCTGTATCCGCTGGCCTTTGCCGGCTTCTACCTGGATGAGTACTTCACCCGTCTGACCTTCCGCCTGTGGCCGGTGCGTTCGCCCCAGCCCCTGACTTCGCCTACTGGAGATCGCCCATGACTGCGCTCGAACACTTCGCCAGCCTCGACCGGGATGCGCTGCACGAGGCTGCGCGTCAGGCCTGTGCGCGCATCGCCCCGACCTGGCCACTGGACCGCATGATCGCCGTCAACCCGCTGTGGGAGCGGCGTGAACACGCCTGGTCAACCGTTGCCGCAGAACTCTGGCAACGTGCCGGCAGCCCGATGACGCTAAGCGCCGCAGACTACCGGAACGCCTGGCAGGAGGGCCGCATTGGCGCACATCACCTACAGCAGGCCCTGGCTGAACAGGCTGACACTTGGACAACCGCGCAGTTGCTACAGGCCCTGGAGATGCCGCCGGAGGTAAAAAACGGGCTGCCTCTGCTGGAAGACCTAGCCGATCTCGGCATCCCGCTACCGGGTTGGCCGGTGCTGATCACCCAGCAGATTGGCCAGTGCTGCGCCGCCTGGTTTGACCAAGAACAGGCCGACTGGCGCCCGGATGCCGGCGCCGGGCTTTACCAGACCTGGCGCAGCAGCATTCTGGCAGACAGAGGGGTGAGCGTACTCAGTGACTGTCGCGACCTGCATGGGCGCATTGACGAGCTGCCATTGCAGCCATACGCGGCGCTTGAGGCCGCGGTGCAGCGCCTCGGGCTGAGTGCCGAGGACTGGGCACCCTGGTTCGACTGCCTGTTGCTGCGCAGCCTGGGGTGGGCCTCTTGGTGTGCGTACAAGCACTGGCAGGCCAACCTGCAGGGGCAGGATGACCAGACCACTCTGGAGTTGCTGGCCATCCGCGCCGCCTGGGAGTCGCTGGTGGATGATCGCCAGCGCGATGCGCAGAGCCGTTGGCGGCGTTGGCGCTCGGCCTGGCAGAACGGTTTGCAGCAGCCCCCCTCAGCCGCCTGGCAGGCCTTGCAAGTGTGGCAACGGGCCGACGAGCTGGCCTGGCAGGAACAGCTGCAACAGAAACTTTGCCGGGCGGAATCGGCAGCACCGCTGCAGGCGCCGCTGGCTAAGCTGTTCTTCTGCATCGATGTGCGCTCCGAACCCCTGCGCCGGGTCCTGGAGCAAGTCTGCCCCGAGCTTGAGACCGGTGGTTTCGCCGGCTTCTTCGGCCTGCCCATTGCTTACACGCCGCTGGGCACCGCCGCCACTCGCCCGCAGTTACCAGGGTTGCTGGTACCACAGCTGCAGGTCAGCGATAGCAGCGGTGATGCCGCGCAGGATGACCACCTGGCGCAGCGCCGCCAGGCGCGGCTGGCCCGTCAGGGACGCTGGCATCAGTTCGAACGCCTGCCGGCCTCGACCTTTACCCTGGTCGAGAGTATTGGCTTGGGCTATGCGGGAGCGCTGCTCGGGCGCACCTGTGGCCTGTCCTCGGGTACTGAAGAAGCACATCGCAGCGGCTTGCGTCCTGCAGAGTGGCAGCAGTTGCACCCGCAATTGCCAGCCCTGTCGCTGACCGAGAAGACCGATCTGGCCGCGCGCATTCTCCAGGCTATGGGGCTCAACGGCCCGGTCCCGGCGCTGCTGGTGCTGCTCGGGCACGGCAGCCAGAGTGCCAACAACCCCCAGGCGGCGGGGCTCGACTGCGGTGCCTGCTGCGGCCAGAGCGGCGAGGTCAATGCGCGCCTGCTGGCTGGCCTGCTCAACGACCGCGAGGTGCGCATCGAACTGCGCCAGCGCGGGCATGACCTGCCGGCTCACTGCCATGTGCTGGCCGGCCTGCACAACACCACCACCGACGAGGTGCAAGTGTTTGCCCACGCGTCGATTCCGGTGGCCCTTCAAGAGGACTGGCTGCGCGTGCGTCAGGCGCTGGACCTGGCCGCTGCCCAGGTGCGCCAGGAGCGCGCGGCCGGGTTGGGCCTGACGGCGCTGCAGGGGCAGCCGGTCAAACTGCTTGATCGGCTGCGCCGGCGTGCCCGTGACTGGTCGCAGACCCGGCCTGAATGGGGCCTGGCCAATAACGCCGCGTTTATCGCCGCGCCGCGCGCGCGTACTCGCGGTGTCGACCTGCAGGGCCGCGCCTTTCTGCACGACTACGACTGGCGCGAGGATGCCGAGGGCGCTGTGCTGGAGCTGATCATGACCGCGCCCATGGTGGTGGCGCACTGGATCAACCTGCAGTACTTCACCTCGACCACCGACAATGCGCGCTTCGGCAGTGGCAACAAGTTGCTGCACAACGTGGTCGGCGGGCATATCGGCGTGTTCGAGGGCAACGGCGGCGATCTGCGCATCGGCCTGGCCCGCCAGTCGCTGCACGATGGCCAGCAGTGGAGGCATCGCCCGCTGCGCCTGCATGTGGTGATCGAGGCGCCGCAGGCCATGATCGACCGGGTCATCGACAACCACCCCGTGGTGCGCGACCTGGTCCTGCATGGCTGGCTGTACCTGCTGCGCATGGATGGTCAACCCGCCCAGCTGGAGCGGCGCACCGCAACAGGCTGGCAACCGCTGCCGGGAGCCTGATCGATAATGGCCGCGCCTATAGGGCACGGCCTTGTCACATCTCGGTCAGTCCGCGCCGCCGGCTTCGCGTAGCGCAATCGGGTAGGAGGCGGGGTCGCCCCCGCCGTCCTCCCACACCACCGTACATACGGTTCCGTATACGGCGGTTCCTGCCTACTGACAGACTGCGTCAGCGAGCTTGGTTCCGTTGATGTGTCGCCTGTGGTAACTAAGCGCCCAGACCGGCCCTCGGAGTTTCCGACTCCTACCTCCTGATGGTCTCGACCGCCGCTGTTCACGACGTTTCTGCTTTACGCTCCAACAGAGAGCACACCTGACTATCCACTCATGACAGGTTCAGCCCTTCATCGCTCCGGTTCCGAGCAACTACTACGGCCTCTGCTGACTTCTGTTCGCCCATCCCGCCACCTCTCGGTGCCGGTAGCACGTGGCAGGCCAAACAGATCTCCCAGGGTAATTCGCGCGACCTTCCTGCTTATGCCTGTCGGATTTACGTCGTAGCGTTCCGTGCAAGTATCGGGCTTTGGCAATCGTTGCTACCTCACCCCGCTACGCCGCCTCTATCCGCTTCCTGTTCGTCAGGCCAGCATTTTGCCTCGGGCTTCCTTCAGATTCGCAGTCGCCCGCGACACCCTTGCCTCTGGCTAACACTTCCCCTTGCCGGGTGTGTAGAGGACTTTCACCTCCAAGTCGTCCAGTCCACCACCACAGTGAACCGAACAGCGCCAGTCACGGCGCTACGCGCCATGCCTGGCGCACAACAAAAAAAGCGCCTCGAAAGGCGCTTATTAACCTGGCAAATAAATAGGGCATATTAGATAATCTGTCTCCATGAAAATAGATGCCCGTAAACTCAGCCCCCAAGAACAACGTGAAAAGCGCTCCACGGCCCTACGCATGCGTGAGCAGGGTTACACCTACAAGGCTATTGGCGAAGCGGTTGGTGTTCACCCCCGCACTATTGCTCACTGGGCGCAGGTCGCAGAACATAAAGGCGAAAAGGCTGCCATAGCCGGCGGCCAGCGTGGTGTGCGCCAGGGTGATCGCCGCAGTTTGAGCTCCAGCCAGGAAGTGCTGATTCGCACCTTGATGACCGATAAGATGCCCGACCAACTCAAGCTCGGCTTTGCGCTCTGGACGCGTGATGCGGTGCGAGAACTGATCCGCCAGCGCTGTGGTTTTCTCATGCCGGTTCGAACGGTTGGTGAATACCTCAAGCGTTGGGGCTACACCCCGCAGCGCCCACTGCATCGGGCTTATCAGCAGAAACCTGAAGTGGTTCAGCACTGGCTGGATAATGAATATCCACGCATCGCACAGCGGGCCTGGGCTGAGAATGGTGAGATTCAGTGGGGCGACGAAACCGGTATGCGCAGTGACAGCCATGCTGGCCGCAGCTACGCCCCTATTGGCGAAACGCCGGTGCGCCTGGTCAGCGGCAGTCGTTTTTCCACCAACATGATTTCCACCGTGACCAATCGGGGCAAACTGCGCTTCATGCTGTATCGGGAAACGCTGACAGCCCCAGTGCTGATTCGCTTCCTGAGTCGCCTGATTCGCGATGCTCAGGGCCGCAAGGTGTTCCTGATTCTCGACAACCTGCGCGTACACCACAGCAAAAAGGTGAGCGCCTGGGTTGGCGACCGCAAAGAGCAAATCGAACTGTTCTTCTTGCCGGCCTACGCCCCGGAGTTGAACCCTGACGAGTATTTGAATTGTGATTTGAAACATCAGGTTCGCACGGGCTTGCCGGCGCGTAATCAGGACGAACTGGAAAGGCGTGTTCGCTCGGTCATGAGACGATTGCAATTACGCCCTCAAAGAATCCGTTCTTATTTCCGGCATCCACGTATCGCCTACGCAGCATGATTTGGTGTATTTGATTGCCGGGTTAATAATAAGTAAAAGATGTACGTGCACCTGAACTTTTTAAGTCGGTGCCGACTCGGGTTTATTCGATTAATAAATGTCGCTTGTCACGGGTCTGCTAATTATGAGTTGCAGAAGTTCTCCTTCGTCTGGGCAATATTAACGCGGCAATCAAATAGCACATCTCAAACATTCACAAAAAACCATTAAATTCAATAGCTTATGGATATAAAGATTGATCGCTACTTGCCCTGTTAAATTGCCGGGTTAATAACCAACCACCGACGCAATCTCTTGCGGTCAAGGAATCTTCCAGATTCAGGGGGGGGAGTGTGGAGCTCGGGGTGGGTCGAATGCCCAAGCCGGGGGAATGACCCCACGACTGTAGGAACAATGGTAAGGGTCATAGTTCAATTTTCGAGCAGCCGTTCGTCGACTTTGGCTCCCGACTCTGTGATCTGTTGAGCATTTTTTGACCGGAAAGCCCATTCTGGTGGCGTCTGCCGCTTTTTCGGCGCCGTTAAGTCGGCGCGACGGACGGTATCGCACCCCGGGTGGGCGTCGAACGGGTCGTAAAATTTTCTTGACGATGGGCGCGACGGTTCCGGTCGTCGAGGGCTGCGTCGATATCCCTTGTCTTGAGCGGTAAGGCTATTTCCTTGGGCAGGTTCATGTGTTAAGAAAAACGCACAAATCACCCTCCCACGTTGTTCATCTCAGGAAACCTCATGTCACTGCGTATCTGCATCCTGGAAACTGACATCCTCCGCCCCGAACTGGTCGACCAGTACCAGGGTTATGGCCACATGTTCGAGCAGCTGTTCGCTCAACAGCCGGTCACGGCAGAGTTCAGTGTCTATAACGTGGTGGAAGGGCATTACCCGCCCGATAGCGAGAAATTCGATGCCTATCTGGTGACTGGCAGCAAGGCGGATTCTTTCGGCAGCGATCCCTGGATTCAGACCCTCAAGGAGTATCTGCTCGAGCGCTACAAGCGCGGCGACAAGCTGCTGGGCATCTGTTTTGGCCATCAACTGCTGGCGCTGCTGCTTGGCGGCAAGGCCGAGCGTGCCGAACAGGGTTGGGGCGTTGGCGTGCACAGTTACCGTCTGGCAGGCAAGCCTGAGTGGATGAGCCCGGCTCTGGACGAACTGCAACTGTTGATCAGCCACCAGGATCAGGTCACCCGCCTGCCGGAGAAGGCCACGCTGCTGGCTTCCAGTGACTTCTGCCCGATTGGCGCCTACCACATCGAGGATCAGGTGCTGTGCTTCCAGGGGCATCCAGAGTTCGTTCACGACTACTCGCGGGCATTGCTCGATCTGCGCCAGCAGCACCTCGGTGAGCAGGTCTATCAGCAGGGCGTGGACAGCCTCAAGCATTCGCAGCAGGGCAGTGCAGTGGCTGAGTGGATGATGCGCTTTGTCGCTCAAGGCAAGGAAAGCAAGGCCTGAGCCTGATTCGATTCATGAAAAAGCCCGGTTTTCCGGGCTTTTTCATGCCTGCTGAGTGAGTACGAAGTAAGGCTGTTGGCGCTGATGGAAAATTGACCCACCCTGCCGATTGAAATTTGACCCAGGGCGGATTGCTGATTTTGTTACCAGCAACTGTGGATAAGTCTACCAGCGCAGCTGCTGTTGCCCCCACTCCTTCGCTAGCCCAGTTCAGCTGTTGAAGACCTGCCACATGCAGCCATGCAGCAGGCCGTCGTCACCATGAAATCAGAACGACTCATCGTCCTCCGGTTCCTGGCCGCCCTTACGCTTTCGCTCCCGTGATTTGATCTTGGCCTGGGCCGCCAAGCTACTGTGTTGCAGGCGATAGGACTCGTTACCGGTTTCGACGATGTGGCAGTGGTGGGTCAGCCGATCCAGCAGGGCGGTGGTCATCTTGGCGTCGCCGAACACGCTCGACCATTCGGCGAAGCTCAGGTTGGTGGTGATCACCACGCTGGTGTGTTCGTACAGCTTGGACAGCAGGTGAAACAGCAACGCACCGCCAGCCTGGCTGAACGGCAGATAACCCAGTTCGTCGAGGATGACCAGATCCATGCGCAGCAGTGCCTGGGCGATCCGCCCGGCTTTGCCGTCGTGTTTTTCGCGCTCCAGCAGATTGACCAGATCGACCGTGGAGTAGAAGCGCACGCGCTTGCCATGCCGGGTGATGCCGGACACGGCCAGTGCGGTGGCCAGGTGGGTTTTGCCGGTGCCTGGGCCGCCGATCAGCACCACGTTCTGCGCGGTGTCGGTAAAGCTCAGATTGGCCAGCTCGCTGATCAAGCGAGCGTCGGCGCTGGAGGCGCTGAAGTCGAAGCCGGCCAGATCGCGGTGCATCGGCAGCTTGGCCATGTTCATCTGGTGGCTCACCGAGCGCATGGCGCGATCTGTGTGCTCTTGTTCCAGCAGGTGTTCGAGCAGCCACTTGGACGAGGCTGTGTTCGACTCACCCTGTGCAGTTAACTCCGCCCAGGCCGTGGCCATGCCGTGCAGGCGCAGCTCCTTGAGTTCCGCCATCAAATCACGCATGACCGACCTCCTCGGCCTGGCCACGCAGGCGGTCGTAGCGCGCCGTGTTAGCGACGGGGGCTTCCTTGAGCGACAAGTGGGTTTCGACGCTGGGTGGTGGTTCGGATGCTGTCAGCCGTGCCACGACATTGAGGATGTGTTCGGCGCTCAGGCTGCCGCTCTCCAGTACCAGCTCAACGGCTACCAGCACGGCATCGAGTCCGGCGACCGGTACGGCAGCCAGGACTTGCGCCATGATCCGGTCACCGCCGGCATGACGCCCCAGACCGTGCTTAAGCTGACGCAGCGGCGCTGGCAGATCAGCAAAGGGCGCTCCGTTGCGCAGCGCACCGGGCTTGCGTTCGATCAGCGGGAGGTAGTGCTGCCAGTCGTAGCTGACCTGTTCGCGATCCAGCAAGCGCGCATGGCTGGCAATCAGCGCATCATCGGCCACCACCTCGATGCGGGTCGGATACAAACGGCTGCTGACCCACTTACCCGCGTACTCACACGGCACCGAGTAACGGTTGCGCCCGACACTGACCAGGCAGGTGCTGGAGACCCGCGCAGGCCGCTCGACGTAACCGTCGAATGGCGCTGGCACAGGCATCAGTTCAGCGCGCTCCAACTCCAGCACTTCGGCCACACTCAGCCCGCTGTATTGAGGGTGCGTCAGCTCGTTCCAAAGCGCGCGGCAGCGCTGGCCCAGCCAGGCATTGAGTTCCTCGAAGGAGTGAAACTGGCAGTCCTGGGCGTCTAGCCAGATACGCCTGCGGCTGTCTTGCACGTTCTTTTCAACGATGCCCTTTTCCCAACCAGCGGCGACGTTGCAGAAGTCCGGATCGAACAGGTAATGCGCGCACATCACCGCAAAGCGCGCATTCACCGCCCGGCCTTTGCCCTTATTGACCTTGTCGACGGCGGTCTTCATGTTGTCGTAGATGCCCCGGCGCGGCACGCCGCCCAAGGCGCCGAACGAGCGTGTATGGGCGTCAAATGCGGATTTCGGTGAACGTGACCGAGCGTTTCGCTAATACGTGACCGGTGCTTCCACCCCGATTGCGCGGGTTCTGGATTGTAATCGCATCGGTCACGATGCGGCTTGTTCCTCGGCTTTTTTTCGGCGCAGCGACTCGCCTTTCATCGTCAGCCGGTAGGCGTTGTGCACCAGGCGGTCGAGGATGGCATCGGCCAGGGTCGGGTCGTTGATCCAGCCGTGCCAGTGCTCGATGGGCAGTTGGCTCGTCAGGATGGTGGAGCGGCTGCCAGCGCGGTCGTCGATCACCTCCAGCAGGTCATGCCGGGCTCCTTCCTCCAGCGGGGCTAGCGCCCAGTCGTCCAGCACCAGGACGTCGACCTTTGCCAGCTGTTGCAGGGTACGGCCGAAGCTGCCGTCGCCATGAGCGATGCGCAGTTGTTCCAGCAGGCGCGGGGTGCGCAGGTACAGGGTGCTATAGCCCTGGCGGCAGGCCTGGTTGCCCAGGGCGCAGGCCAGCCAAGTCTTGCCGGCGCCGGTCGGGCCGGTCAGCAGCAGGTTGTGTTGCTGGCGGATCCAGTCGCCGTTGGCCAGGCTGGCGATCAGGCGCTCGTCCAAGGCGCGACCCGGGCGGCGGTCGAGATCTTCCAGGCAGGCGTTGGCGTACTTGAGCTTGGCCTTCTTGCGCAGTCGCACCAGACGCTGGTTGTCACGCCAGGCCAGTTCGCGGTCGAGCAGCAGGCCGAGGCGTTCATCGAAGCTCAGGCTGTGGCTGGCCGGCAGCGTCCATTGTTCCTCCAGCGCGCGAGCCATGCCTTCCAGGCGTAGCTGGTGCAGTTGATTCAGGGTGTGTTGCGGCATCATCGAACAGCTCCTGTTGCGGGGGTTGGTAGTAGTCGGCGCCACGGACGTTTTCGTGGTGCTCGGGTAAGGCCGTTTCAGCCGCACGCTTGGGCAGCGGCTGCTGATCCAGGCCTTGCTGGAGCAGGTTGCGCACGCTGCGCCCGGTGAAGGCGCGCAGGTGTACGGCCCGCTCGGCAGCGGCTTCCAGCCGTGCATTGCCATAGCGGCGAGCCAGCGAGAGCAGGCCGAGGCAGGCGCGGTAGCCCATCTCCGGGTGCGGCTTGTGGGTCAGTTGGTGATCGATCAGTTGGCGCGTGTAGGGGCCGATCCGCTCGCCCCAGTCGAGCAGGCGTTGCGGCGTCCACTCACGATGCGCCTGGTGCGCTGCGGGCATGTGTTCGCGCTGGGTACTGTAAGCGCCGCGTCGCCCCAGCAGCAGGTGGCTGGCCACCCGCCGGTTGCCATGCAGCACTTCCAGGGTGTGTGCCGTCAGTCGCACGTCCACGTTCTGCCGGGCCAGGGCGGAGGGCACGCTGTAGAAGCTGCCATTGACCTCGACGTGGTAGTCGATGTGTTCTGTGGTCAGCCACAGAACACATCTTGTGTGGCCTTGCGATTTCTGTGGCCTTCAGCCCGCGGCACGGCCTCGGTTGCAGGGTGGCGCGATCTGTAGGCCA
>Ga0308010_1000968_pt1 | contig 16862 bp, 9 predicted proteins | sample Neamet129_FD_202368 | JGI IMG/M metagenome (GOLD analysis project Ga0308010, IMG submission 202368) | Marine microbial communities from water near the shore, Antarctic Ocean - #129 | ecosystem: Environmental > Aquatic > Marine > Unclassified | place: Southern Ocean | collected 2014-07-24 | reverse complement strand
GAATATAATTTTAGAGATATTTATTTAGGTTTACATTATCGATTTAGAACAGGTAAATTTACAATTACTCCTGGATTTTCAGTCCATGCTTATGGAAACAAGAACAATCAATTTGGGGAAACATCAAAGGATAATTTTTTGAGGCTATTACCTGATTTTGAAACACGTATTCAACTTAAGAAAGGAGAGTCTTTAACCTTTAGTTACAATATGCGTAATCAATTTACAGATATCACAAAATTAGCTCAGGGATTGGTTTTGAATAGCTACAACAGCATACAGTATGGTGAACCGGATCTTCAGAATGCTCTATCACATAATTTAAGTTTGTTATACAATAGTTTTAACCTTTTTAATTATACTAATGTATTTGCAAGAGCTTCTTACTCTAGTAATATTGAACAAATCCGTAGTCTAACAAATTTTGAAAATGTAATTCGCACGAGTACTTTTTTCAATTCAAATTTTGCTGACGAAAATTTTAATTTTTTCGGACGCATTCAAAGAACATTTGGTAAAATTAGAACGAGTTTCAACACTAGCTTTAATTATAATAAAATTAATCAATTCGTTCAACAGCAACAATCTACGAATGAAGGATTTACCCAAACATATACACCCGGAATAAGAACTAATTTTAGAATTGCTCCAAACGTTAGTTTTCGTTACAGATACAGTTTGGTTAATAACAATCAAGGAACACGACAAACTAAGTTTATAACAAAAACACCGTCTATAGAGTTTGATGCTTTTATTGTAGAAAAAATTACGTTTATAACTAATTTTAGTTACGCGACACAAAATCAAATTAATGGTGAAACTCAATCTTTTCAAAATTGGGATGCCAAACTTTCCTACAGAAAAAATAAAGATGCAAAATGGGAATATGTTATAAAAGTGACCAATATATTAAATATTGATTCTCAAATTAGAAATAGCGCTAATAATCTATCTGTTTTAAATTCCGAAACGTTTATTCAGCCTCGATTTTTGACCTTTAGATTTGTTTATACTCTATAGAATCATTTACTAATTAAAGCATATTACGTTTAGTCAATTTTTTATATGCAATACCCAGTAGTATGAAACATTTCTTTTAAAACAAAGTAGCTTTCCAGAATCCCTATATTTTCAATTTTAGAAAGCTTAATTCGAACAAATTGATGATATTCATCTAAACTCTCAAGATTTATTTTTAAAAAAAAATCAACTTTGCCAGCCATGTGATAACATTCTTGAACTTCATTAAGTCCATTGATTTGACTTTCGAATTTATCAATAAATCCTTCATTGTGATAACGTAAGGAAACCATACAAATTACTGTTACAGGTCTGTGGATTAATTTTTTATTTAAAATAGCTACATACTTTTTAATATATCCCTTCTTTTCTAGTTTTCGAGTGCGTTCATAAACTGGAGAAGCGCTAAGATTTAAAATTTCCGCAATTTCCTTAGTTGTTCTCCTAGAATTTTCTTGCAATATTCTAAGAATTTTTAAATCAATTTGGTCTATAATTTCCATAGGACAATGTTTTTTACTTTCAACAAGACTAAAGTAAATCATTAAAAGTAAATATCTTTGACAATATTTGATTTTAAAGATAAAAACACTCATATTTTTAATTATTAAAGATTATATGTGTTTATAAGTAGATTTATTTATAATTTTATTTTTTACCATAAAAACTATTATGGAGCAAGAAAAAATATTAATAACTGGCGCAAATGGGCAATTAGGTTCTGTTCTTGTTGGGAGATTACAAGAAAAACATGGAGTTCATAATGTAATAGCAACTGATTTACGATCGAACAAAAATTTTATTGGAATTTTTGAATTTTTAGATGTTTTAGACCTAGAGAAATTGTCAAGTTTGGTGCTTAAATATAAAATCACTCAAATCTATCATTTAGCTGCTATTTTGTCAGCTAGTGGAGAAAAATCTCCAGTTCTAACTTGGGATATTAACACAAAAACTTTTTGCAATATTTTAGAAACTTCATTAATAAATAAGGTTAAGAAAGTATTCTTTCCAAGTTCAATAGCTGTGTATGGTAAAGATGCTCCAAAACATAAAACGTCTCAAAATCATGAATTAACTCCATCTACAGTGTATGGAATTAGTAAAGTAGCAGGAGAAAATTGGGCAAAATATTATTTTGAAAATCATGGGTTAGATGTAAGATCGTTAAGGTTTCCAGGGATTATTGGATATCAATCACTGCCAGGTGGAGGAACTACAGATTATGCTGTGGACATTTATCATAAGGCGATTAATGGAAATGATTTTGAATGTTTCTTAGCTAAGAATATGATACTTCCTATGATCTATATGCAGGATGCAATTCGTGCGATAATTGAATTGATGGATGCCCCAAAAAAGTGTATTAAAATAAGAACTTCATATAATATAACAGGAATGAGCTTTTCTCCAGAAGAATTAACTCTGTCTATTCAGAAATTTTATCCTAATTTCAAAACATACTATAGACCAGATTTTAGACAAAAAATTGCAGCCAGTTGGCCTTCGAGCGTCGATGATTCTTGCGCAAAAAAAGATTGGAATTGGAATCCTTTATTTTTAATTGATGATATGACCGAAACAATGATTAAAGAATTAAAACGGAAAGATAAAATTTAAAAAATGTACGGACCAATAAAGGAGTATTTACAAAATGAATTGCAACAAATAAAAGATGCTGATTTATATAAAAATGAACGTATCATTATAACCAATCAAGATGTAGAGATTGAATTGAATACCGGTGAGAAAGTGATTAACTTTTGTGCAAACAATTATTTAGGCCTGTCAAATAATCCTGAAGTAATTCAAGCAGCAAAAGATACTCTAGACTCACACGGCTATGGAATGTCATCTGTTCGTTTTATTTGTGGGACACAAGACATTCACAAGAAATTAGAGCAGAAGGTTGCTGAATTTTTTCATTGTGAAGACACCATCTTGTATCCTGCTGCATTTGATGCCAATAGTGGAGTTTTTGAACCTCTTTTAACAAAACAGGATGCTATAATTTCAGATTCTTTAAATCACGCTTCTATTATTGATGGAGTTCGACTGTGTAAAGCTTCTCGTTATCGCTATGCAAATAACGATATGAAAGAATTAGAAAATCAACTTATTGAAGCCAATAAGCATCAACATCGATTTAAAATAATTGTTACTGACGGAGTTTTCTCAATGGATGGAATTGTAGCTCAATTAGATAAAATATGTGATTTAGCAGACACGTATGATGCTTTAGTACTGGTAGATGAATGCCATGCCGCTGGTTTTATAGGTAAAACTGGAAAAGGTACAATTGAATTAAAAAATGTTTTGGGAAGGGTTGATATTATAACAGGAACCTTTGGAAAAGCCTTGGGTGGAGCTATGGGTGGCTATACAACAGGCAAAAAAGAAATCATTGAAATTTTACGTCAACGCTCTAGGCCTTATTTATTTTCGAATTCACTTGCCCCTGCTATTGTTGGGGCTTCGATAAAAGTATTAGAAATATTATCTAGAGACACTTCTTTGCGTGATAAACTAGAATGGAATACAAACTATTTTAGAAATGAAATGGAAGCTGCAGGCTTTGATCTTGTTGGAGCAGATTCAGCTATTATTCCTGTTATGCTTTATGACGCAAAATTATCGCAAACAATGGCTAATATGCTAATAGAAGAAGGTATTTATGTAATTGGATTTTTCTTTCCAGTAGTTCCGATAGGAAAGGCTAGAATTAGAGTACAACTTTCATCAAGTCATGAAGTTGAACATCTTGATAAAGCAATATTAGCATTCACAAGAATAGGAATAAAACTAAAAGTAATTGAACCTAAAAAAGGAGACTAAAATCAGTATGATCCTATATTATTGTCCTACAATATTAACAGATCTAGTTTAAAATAATTGTTGGTATTTGACTGCTTGTTTTGTTAATAGCTTTCACTTTTTCTTTTATTTCAGCCAATAGTTTTTGCGCTTCTTTAACCTCCGATTCAAGACTAGTAGTCCTTTTATTTTGAGCTATTGTAGGTGGATTTGTCGTATTATCTATAGCTCTCATTAAAGATCGTATTTCCTCTCTTAATCTAGGTCTTTGTCTGTAATTCATAACAGGAGAGGGACGTTTAAGGGTTTCATTTAAAAAAGAAAGACTGTTTTCATGAAGTGATCTTGTGTCAAGAATTAAAGACTCCCATTTATTATTATTTAACAATTTGAGTTTAGTCTGCAAATCATTTAATTGAATATTTATTGAAATAACATCATCAATGATTTTATGAGTTTCAGATTGAAGATCTCTTAAACTCAACAAGGACCTAACTTTTTTCTCATAAAAATTCTGACTCATTCCTATTCTGGGATCTCCTAAAACATTAATATTAGAACTTTGTTCAACACCGCTTGTTTTTATGGACACCGTATAAGAGCCTGGAGCAACTTTTGGGCGAATTAATGAAGATGAAAACCCTTCTTTTATAGAATTTTTTAACGGTATTGCTCCATCATATCCAAGATCCCATACTATTCTATTTACACCTCGAATAGCTGTTGAGTCAATTAATGTTGTAATTAGTTCCCCTTTTTCATTCTTTATATGTGCAGTTATGCTGTTAACTGGAGAATCATTAAGGTAGTAGTTGATATAAGCACCATATTCAGGGTTTTTGGCTTTATAGGTGCGATCTCCCAAATTCTCAATTCTCCAATACATATTCCAAAGAAAAGCTTCACGAACATTAAAAATTTTCAATTCTTCAGAACTTGCAGAAGATAATTCTTCTATAGGACGAATATCATCTAAGATATATGCTCCTCTTCCGTGTGTTCCTACTATTAGATCTCTATCCCTAGCCTGAATTCTAATATCACGAACAGAAACATTGGGGAGATTGTTATTGATTTTTTCCCATTTTTTTCCTAAATCCCAACTTGCATATATACCATGTTCCATCCCAGCAAATAATAAGTTTGGATTATGTGGGTCTTGACGAACTACTTTTACATAGTCGTCATTTGGGAGTTTTTCAGAAATCGATTTCCAAGTTTTTCCAAAGTTGGAGGTATGGAAAATATATGGTTTGAAGTCATTCATTCGATGTTGGTCAACAACAACGAATGCTGTTCCAGCATCATGTTCTGAGGCATGTATTTTTGAAACCCACGAAAAATCAGGAAGACCTTTGATATTGTCTTTTACGTTTTCCCAACTCTCACCACTATCTAATGAAACTTGAATATTCCCATCATCAGTACCTGCCCATAATACTCCTTTTTGAACAGGAGACTCTGCAAGATAGAGGACAGTACAATGGAATTCAGCAGCGGTGTTGTCTTGATAAATTGTTCCTCCTGAAGTTTTTTGTTTTGATTTATCATTAGTAGTCAGGTCTGGGCTTATAACTTTCCAGCTGTTTCCCCTATCATTTGATCGAAAAACAACATTTCCAGCCATATAGACAACCTCAGGATCGTGAGGAGAGATAAGCAAGGGGGAGTCCCAATTAAAACGATATTTATGAAATTCTATAGCATCACCAGCAGAACCTGTAATAGTTGGGTACGGATGGATATTTTGTACATTACCGTAGCGAGAATCTACAAGAAAGGGAACTCCACCTTGAAGGTTTGTATACACTTTATGTTCAGCTCCAGGTATTGGGACTGCGAAATATCCATCACCATATGCTAATCCCTTCCAGTGTCTTTTTAATATTCCAGCTTCATAAAGAGAATTGCTTGGTCCAACCCAGGTTCCATTATCTTGAAGTCCACCATATACATTATACGGCTGTTGATTATCCACAGCCAATTGATAAAATTGTGAAAGCTCAATATTATTTATAATTTCCCAACTATCTCCACCATCAAATGATCTTTGAAATCCACCATCACTTCCGTTTAATATGTAGTTTGAGTCAGAAGGATCTATCCATAAAGCTTGATGGTCTCCATGTACTGTATTTGCTATTCTTTCAAATGTTATTCCACTATCTACTGAACGGCTTAAACGTCCAGAAATTGAAAAAAGAACATTTGGATGATTGGGATCCACGCGAACATCACTATAATAAAAAGGTCTAAAATTGATGTTTGGATCATCATTAACCATTTTCCAATGATCTCCTCGATCCTGAGAACTAAAGACTGTTCCACCTCCTTCAAATTCAGTAATTAGATAAACAATATTAGGTTTGCTTTGAGCGATGTGAATACCAGGTCTTGCCATATTAGTTTTTGGAAGACCATCCATTATTTTTTCCCAAGTTTCTCCGCCATCTATAGTTCTAAATAGTGAAGTCTCTTTTCCTCCATCATCAAAGCGCCAAGGCTTTCTTCTAAAGGTCCACATTGCTGCATACATAATTCTGGGATTATCATTTTCCATTGTAATGTCAGCACAACCTGTGTCCTTATCAATGTATAATATTTTTTTCCAGCTTTTACCACCATCTTTAGTTTTAAACACACCTCTTTCTTTGTTTGGCCCCCACTCTTTTCCTAAAGCACAAACACAGGCTATATCAGGATTATTTGGATCCACCACAATTCTTTTAATACGTTCTGTCTTTTCTAAACCTAAGTGATCCCAATTTTCACCACCATTAATAGAGCGGTATACTCCCCACCCGTAGCCGACACTATTTCTTGGGTCACCCTCTCCTGTTCCAACCCACAAAACATTCGCATTAGAAGGTGCAATTGTTAATGCCCCTATAGAATATGCGCGTTGTCCTTCAAATATTGGAGTAAAATTCACCCCCCCATTGACAGTTTTAAAAATTCCTCCATCAGCACCACTTACGTAAAATGTACTTTTATCGCCAGGAATTCCGTCAATATCCGTTACTCTTCCACCCATATTTGCTGGACCAATCGCCCTCCATTTATATTTGCTTAGTGCAGAAGAATTTTTAAAATTAGTCTGAGAGTTGATATTAATGGGAACTATTATAAGTAGACAAATCAAGTATGTGAATGAAAAATTGGAATAAAAAAGAATTTTCATAGTATTTTTTTAAGTGAGTTGACAATATTATTTATATCTGTCGTTAAGTGCGAATACTGTTGATTTATGATTGATTAGTACACTATATTACTAAAAAGTATTTAAATTTTTTAGGGATTTAACATTTTTTTAGTAATTTGGTATTTCAAACTTAAAATTAATCATATGTCAAATCAATTTAAAACTTCAATTGCAAGTTTATGCAAAACGGTTTTTCTTATAGGTTTTATGTTTCCAGTATTTGTTTTTTCTCAGCAATCAATTTCAGGGAATATAACGGATGCCGATACAGATGAACCCCTTTTAGGAGTAACGATTTTAATTCAAGGAACGAAAAAAGGAACTGTTTCGGACTTTGATGGAAATTATTCTATTACTAATCTCGAAGCTGGTGATTATGTATTGGAGTTATCCTACACTGGATATAAAAACTTTACTCAGGCTGTTAACGTTGGCTCCTCAGATCAAGAAGTTTCTATTCAAATGGAATTTTCTGCTTCCCAACTAAATGAAATAGTTGTTACAGGAACAGGTGCTCCAATTGCACGTAAAAAAATAGGGAATAGTATTGGATCTATTTCAACAAGTAAATTAGCAGACCTGCCTATTAATTCTTTTTCAGATCTTTTACAAAGTAGAGAACCTGGTATAATTGCATTTCCATCAGGAGGTTTAACAGGTGAAGGAGCTCAAATAAGAATTAGAGGTAATGCTTCATTATCTCAACTAAACGAACCTATTGTAATAGTTGATGGAATTCGAGTTGACCGAGGTGGTGGTTACGGTGGTGGTTTTGTAAATTCAGGTGGAGGGTCTCCTTCCCGTTTGGATGATATCAATCCAGAATCTATAGAGAGAGTGGAAATCCTTAAAGGTGCTTCTGCAGCAACCCTATTCGGAACTGAAGCCAGTAATGGTGTAATTCAAATTTTTACCAAAAAGGGTAAAAGTGGAATTCCAAAGTTTGGTTTTAAAGCAACACAAGGTTTTATAAATTATCCCATTGGTGCTGTTCCAGACAATACAGGCTTTACTAATAGCGCTTCAAGAGCTACAGAATTAACTGGTCTTCTTGGATATAGTGTTAAACCTTATCAATTACTTTCTTTTAACGCTATGGAAGATCTTTACGAAACTGGCGTTCAAAATTCAATAACTGCCGATGTTTCAGGTGGAACTAATATAATTACTTATTTTACTTCGGTTCGTTATTCTTACACAGACGGTCCATTTGGTGGAAAAGAAAGAGAAGGATATTTAGAAGGCCAGGAGACACAAGCACAAGATATTGACAGATTAGCTCAATTCAATCTAAATTTAAATATCAATCCAAATGATAAATTTAGTCTTCGATTGACACAAGGATTTACATCTAGATTTAATGCTACAGCCGAAAATGGTAATAATATTTATGGAGTTGGATCTTTAGCACAATTTAGTAAACCGGAGCTTGTAAAAGATAATAATTCAACGGGTACAATTGCATTTGCCACTGTGGACGAGACGCTTCAACTTTCTTTTGGTTCAAAAGTAAATAATTACAATGGGAGTATAGGATTAAACTATTATCCCATTGACTGGATTAAAATCGATGGTACATTTGGACTAAACTTTGTTAGTCAATCAAGTACAAATTTCCAACCTTTTGGTTGGAACATTGACGGTTTTTCTGGGAGTAATCCTCAAGGACAGTTAAGTGCTGATACAAGAAATTTCTTAGCTCAAACTGCTGAGCTTAAAATTATCCTTGATAATAAGATTGGAAGTAACATTACATCCAATCTTATATTGGGTGGACAATATGTATCACAGGAAACTAAATTAATAGGAGCTCAAGGAACACAATTTCCTGGACCAGGTTTTGAGGTAACTTCAGCTGCAGGAGTTTTAAATATTTTTGAATTTTTTGAAGAAACGAAAAATGCAGGAGTATTTGCTCAAGAACAGCTCGGATTTAATGATAACTTGTTTGTGACAGTTGGTGGAAGGTTAGATGCGCATTCTGCATTTGGAAGTGATTTTCAAGCTGCGTTTTATCCTAAGATATCTGCTTCTTATATTCCTTCCGATTCTGCTAGTTGGTCAAATATTGGCCCAGTAAGCTCTTTACAACTAAGAGGATCTTATGGGTGGTCTGGTCTTCAGCCGGGTGCATTTGATGCACTAACTACATATTTAGCTTTAGCTTCTGCTAGTGGTGCAGGTATTGCACCAAATAATCTTGGAAATCCTGCTTTAAAACCTGAGATTTCTAAAGAATGGGAAGCTGGTTTTAGTGCTGGATTAATCGATGATAAAGTAAATTTAGAATTTACTTATTTTGATCGTGTTACTGAAGATGCATTATATGCGAGACAATTTCCCTTATCTGGTGGATTTCGAAATCCACAATTAACAAACATTGGAGAGTTATCAGCACACGGTATGGAAATAAGTCTGAGGGGAACAGTTATTAGAACTAAAGATCTTCAACTTAACCTATTCGTTAATGGTGCATATTATAAAGATAAGGTTGTCAGTTTAGGCGGTGCTCCACCACTAAAAGTAGGTGGATCTTATCCAAGATATCGTAACTATTTAAAAGAAGGTTTTGCTCCAGGTGCCAACTTTGGTGCTCAGCTATTAGAAGTTGGGGCAAATCAACTTCCTGTTGATATTGCAAATTCGGATGGTCTTCCAGATACTAGAGATCAATTACTTTCTTATTTTAATGGAAAAACACCTGACGATGTTGGAAGTGTCCCTACATCAATTGGAACTGGAAAAGTTCTCTTAAGAGATGATGATGGTGATGGAGATTACTTAGATCATTATCTTGGTAAATCAACACCAGACTGGACAGGTGCTTTTGGAGGTTCACTTTCATACAAAAACTTTACTCTTAGTACTACCTTTGAGTACAAGGCTGGAAATTTTGTGATAAACAATTTGACAGATGCATTTCGCCAAGCTAATGGTGCGATTGGACGTAACTTGCCATCATCATCTCGAACTGTAAGAGATTATGCTACAGGAGGGGTTGATGCTAGTTTTAATCCTCAGAACGACCCAAATGTAAGGGTTGATGCTTTAGGAGATTGGGTGAATAACACGTTAGCTTTATCGCCTTTTTCAGGTCTAAATACACTCGAAAAGGCTGATTTTATTAGTTGGAACGAGTTAAGTTTAAATTATAAATTTACAGGAGGCCTTTTAGATACCTTTAATTTTGATAGAGCTACTCTAGGAGTTTCAGGAAGAAACATAGCGATGTTTACAGGTTACACTGGTGTAGACCCTAGAATAAACTTTATCGGTAGAGGAAGTGGAAGTGCACTGAGCCAAAATTTTGGACAAGGTATTGCCGCTTTTGGATGGCCTATTCCAAGACAAGTAATGATTACTCTTAAAGTAGGATTCTAAAATGAAAACAATAAAAAACACTTATACAATGAAAAAAATATTTCTTTTATTATTACCTAGTTTATTGTTTGTTGGTTGTACTCTAGATGCTGACAATCCCAACAATTTACTAGAAGAACAGCTTAATATAACAGCATTTCCTCCCATGGTTAATGGTCTTGAAGGTGTTCTTGTTAGGGCTTATGGAAACATTCTTGCTCCCTATTCTGTAGCGAGTGATGAAATGATATGGATAGGTTCACGTGATGCATGGCAGCAGCTAAATTTTGGAAATGTGGACAATATTAACAATGAGTTTATTGATGGAGCTTTTTTTCCTGTGAATGAAGCTAGATACTGGGCTGACGCCGTAATATCTAAAGGTGAAGAATTTAGTTCATCTAATGCATTCACCCCATCCGATAAATCTGATTTAGTTAGAGCATACTGGTACGGAGCAATTATCTATATTGTTATTGCAGATATGTTTGATGATTTTGTTGTTGGATCGGTTAAAACAGAAGGTAGTCCCCCAGTTGGTGCTGCAAATATGAGTTCTTTGTATGATACTGCAATTAGTTACTTAGATAAGGCGTTAGCTTTAAATTCAGGACTTACAGCTCCTCTTAAAGCGACCAAAGCCAGAGCTCATTTTTCAAAGGGAATATGGTCTAAAACTAATCCTGTTAACACAGCAAGTCCTCTTGTTAGTTCTTCAGCTGCAGCAGCTTTAGCTCAGGAAGCTTTAGCCGCATTAGGCGAAGACTTTTATGTAAACTTACTAACTTCTGGCTCAGCTCCACAGACCATTGGTGGTTTAGATATCGCAGGTGAAGTAAACGATCGTCTTGAAATGAGAATTTCAGACACTTATGTTATTTCTTCTGATTCAAAAAGGCCTGATGCTTATACTGATGATGATCCTTCAACTACAATTTCTTTAATGGATCCCATTGATAACATAGCAGATCCAGCACTTTTCAAGCTAGTCGCTGATTTTACTATCGCGCAGCTCTATCCAGAATATCCAGTAGTTTCCGGAAGAGAAATGCACTTAATAATTGCTGAAAATGCACTAGCAACTGGTGATAATGCTACGTTTACGACACATATTAATAAAATCAGAGCACTTGACGGATTAACTGATTATTCTGGTCAGATTGACGCACAAGATCTACTTGAGCACTCAAGAAGAGTTAATCTTTTCCTTCAAGGTAGAAGATTGGCTGATCATTATCGCTTTGGGAAACCATCCGAATATTGGATTTCTACCTCTCCTGCGATAAATTCTCCAGGTTCGTTTTTTCCGATCACAATTTCTGAAATTCAATCAAACGACAATATAAATTAGGATCCAATTGAATTATAAATTAAAAACCCTTCAGAATATGAAGGGTTTTTTTATTGTAAATTTTAAAAGTTACACCAAGTAAAAAAGTTTTAAGTTCCATCTATGAATCAATAAAGACAGTTTAATTAAATGTTTATAGAATCAATGGAATTAAATAAATCTAAATCTAGTAGGTGTTATTTTCAATAAATAAAAACAGAAAAAATGATTTCACAGATTTTATCATAAACGATTATGGATTTAATTAATAATATAATCAAGAATATTTAAAAGAATAAATCAGCTTTTATTTTTTATAACATTTCCCTTTTTTATAACTAAATCAACATCTTGTAACAAAGAAATGTATCTAATAACGTCGCCTTTAACAGCAATTATATCTGCCTGTTTCCCTGGAGTAATAGTACCTACTTTATCAGACACTCCCATAAAAACAGATGGCCAGTAAGTTGCAGACTTGATTGCCTGCAAAGGAGAAATCCCCAATTCATTCACCCAAATATCAAGTTCATTCCATGTACTTTGAGAATGGAATTTCATGGGTACTCCACTATCAGTTCCAATTAAAAGGACAACACCGGTATTTTTTAATTGATTAAACTTTGTTTTTAATGTTGGCTTTCTAATAGGGGTTAACTGAAAATATGGAAGTTTTCCAGGATGTTTAATGGAGTTTTGAATATCTTTTATAATGTGATTTGGTAATCCCAGATGCCAACTAGTATTGTCTAAAATTTCAGAATTTTTAATGGTATAGTCATAGTTATATAATACTTCTATTGTAGGTGTCCAAAAAAGAGGTCCTTTATTCATTTGAGCAGTTCTTTCTTGAATTAATTGGATTATATCAGCAGGATATTCAGGAGCAGATGATAAGCCAGTGTGTTCAAAGTTGTCTACCCCAGCCTTTAAACCCAATCTTATCTCATCAGGTCGATGGGAATGAGCAACAACTTTTAAATTGTTTTTATGGGCTTCGTTAACAATTGCTTGAATTTCCTCAAAACTCATCTGATCTTGATCAATTAATTTTATACAATCAACTCCTGCTTTTGCTAATAACCTTATCTTTTTCTTTGCATCTTCTGGATTTTTAATTCCCCATCTAAATGCTTCTGTACCTGGATAAGGATTTTTTTGGATAAATGGACCGCTAACATACATTGTAGGACCTAGAATTTCTCCTTTATTTATTTTATTTCTAACTGAAATACTTGCTTTCAACGGAGCACCGAGATCTCTTGCACTTGTAACTCCTGCCATAAGCAACTGATTTGCGGAAGAAGGCATTATTACTTCTTCAAATTGATCTATATAGGTTTTATCCCAATGCGTATAGTCAGAATGTCCGTTAAGCATTAAATGGACATGCATATCCCATAAACCTGGCATAACTGTCATTCCTTCTGTGCTTATAATCTTAATTCCTAGTGGAACTTCCAAAGTGGCAATAGTTCCAACGCTAATAATTTTCTCACCATCCAAGAGAATAACACTATTTTTTATTGGATCATTTCCAAAACCATCAATGAGGGTGCCGCCAACAAGCGCAACTGACTGAGAGTTAGCAATTAAAAAGCTAAATAGTATACCAATATATAATGTTTTTCTAATCATTTTCTTTATATTTAAGTATTTTAATAAATTCATTATGACCTCTTTTATGAAACGTAAAGGCTTTTTTGTTTTAATATTAAATTTAATCTTTTTCACCTTATTTTCTTGTAATCCTAAAAGGAATTCAATTATAAAAGTAAAATATTCAAGTGCTTTAGGTAATGAGGGTTTTGACGGAAGACTTTTAGTTATTATTAGTAAAGATGTCAAAACAGAGCCCAGGTTTCAAATCAATGATTCAGATAAAACAGCTGTAATTATTGGTAAAAATATTCAAAACTGGATGCCTAACTCCACTGAAAGTTTTAATTCTGAAACTCTAGCATATCCAATTGATGAATTGGGAGACCTTCCAGATGGAAACTATTATATCCAGGCAATATTAAATAAATATGACACATTCAATTTATCTAGTGGTTTTGAGGTTCAGCTTCCAATGGATCAGGGCGAAGGGCAAAAATGGAATATTAGCCCAAAAAATATTTACAGTAAACCTATGAGGGTGAATTTATCTAATAGTGCTAAATCCATTGAAATAGAAATAACCGAGGAAATTCCATCAATAGAACCTGAAAAGGACACAAAACATATAAAACACATTAAAATCCAAAGCAAAATTCTGACCGAGTTTTGGGGTAGACCTATGTATCTTCAAGCAAACGTTCTTATTCCAGAAGGTTTTTCTAAAGAAAGTGAAATTGAATATCCATTGATGGTTTTTCATGGTCATTTTCCTAAAACAGTAGGAGGGTTTAGAACAACTCCTCCAAGTGCCATAAAAAATGATAGTATATATAGTAGTCGATTTAACATAACAGGATATAAATATATTCAGGAAAAAGAGGCCTTTGACTTTTATCAAAAATGGATATCAAATGATTTTCCTCGTTTTTTAGTGCTTGAAATTCAACATCAAAACCCCTATTATGATGACTCGTATGCAGTGAATTCAGCCAATATTGGTCCTTATGGGGATGCTATAACCTACGAGTTGATTCCTCATATTGAAAAAATATTTAATGGTGTTGGTAAGGGCTGGGGTCGTTTTCTTTATGGAGGCTCAACTGGTGGATGGGAAGCCTTAGCTGCTCAGGTGTTTTACCCTAAAGAATATAATGGTTGCTTTGCTGCTTGCCCAGACCCCATTGATTTTAGAGCATATACGGTAATAGATTTATATAAAGATAAAAACGCATATTACAGTGAGGGGGACTTTAAAAAAACTCTTAGACCAGGAATGAGAGACGGAAAAGGACGTATCAAAACTTCTTTAAAAGATATTAATAGAAAAGAACATATCCTTGGAAATAAGAGTAGATCAGGCGATCAGTGGGATATCTGGCAGGCGGTCTATTCTCCTGTTGGAGATGACGGATATCCAAAACCTATCTGGGATAAACTTTCAGGCGAAATTGATATAGAAGTAGCTAATTATTGGAAAGAAAATTATGATTTAAGATATATTATGGAGCGTGATTGGGATAAAATAGGTTTTGATTTAGTAGGTAAAATCAATCTTTATTGCGGTGATATGGATAATTATTATCTCAATAATGCGGTTGTTTTAACTGAACAATTCCTCGAAAACAGATCTAATCCCTATTATGATGGGGAAGTCGATTATGGAAATAATGCAGAGCATTGTTGGAATGGAGATCAAGAAAATCCAAATTATATATCAAGACTTCGATACAACACCTTGTATTTGGATAAAATTCAAGAACGGTTAAAAAAAACAGCTCCTAAAAATAATAGATTACAAAATTGGAATATTAAATAAAAAGATATCATTTTATAAAACTCACAGTCATGAAAAAAAGTATACTAATATTAATTATTCACATGCTAATTATTTCTCCACTATACTCTCAGGAATTGTTTGGTGGACTTGCAGCAGGCCCATATAATAAATTAGTTATTAGAGGAGCTATGGTCATTCCAGGTCATGGTGGACCTCCGGTTGGACCTTATGATATTGTTGTTAAAGGAAATAAAATTACTGATATGATTCCCTTTGATCCCGTCACAGCTAAAAGAAGAGGAATCGTAAATAGAGAAGAAGGAGATAGAGTTATAGACGCGACAGGTAAATACGTAATGCCCGGCATGATTGACCTTCACACTCATTTAAGAACAGAGCCAATGCCTCTGGAGTATATTTATTATTTAAAATTAGCTCATGGAGTAACAACTATGGTTCCAGGTTCGGACAGAGGACTAATTCCCGGAATGAATCAGGCTAAATTGAGTAAAGAAAATAAAATTCTTGCACCAAAACTTTTTCCTATTTGGTCTTATGGTGCAACTACAAAATATGATAAAATAGCTCTTGATGATCCGAAAAATACTCCTGATGTAGTAAAAAAAATGTTTGAAAATGGTGCTCACGTTGTAAATGCAGGAAATTTAGGATGGAGTCAAGAACTGCTAAAAGCAGTTTGTAAAGCGGTTAAAGAAAATGGTGGAATCACAACTTATCATATACCTCCCAGTACAACTGCAGTGACTAAAGCTATAGATGCTGCAAGATTAGGGGTTACAATGATTGAACACCATTATGCCTATGCTGAATCTGCATTGGATAGACAGGTTCAAGATTTTATTCCGACTTATAATTACAATGATGAAAACGAAAGATTTAGACAAGCAGGTAAGGTATGGTCTCAAACAAATGAAAAAGTTTTACTTAATGAAATTGCAGATTCATTAGTATATTATGGTGTAACAATGCTTCCAACTCGAGTTGTTTATGAGGCTAATCGAGATATTCTCAGAGCACAAAGCTTGCCTTGGCATAAAAAATATACTCATCAATTATTAATAGAAAGAAATGGTCCAGACCCAAATTATCACGGAGCTTATCATTATGATTGGACAAGTGATGATGAATATTATTGGTCTAATGCTTTTAATCTTTGGGGAGATCTTATTTTTGAGTTTAATAAAAAAGGAGGTAGAGTGGCTTATGGTACAGACGATAGTTATATTTTTGCAACTCCTGGTTTTTCTAATATAAGGGAATTACAGCTTTTAAGGGAAACAGGAATGCATACACTTGAAGTGTTAAAATCGGCAACTTTAAATAGTGCTTTAACCCTTCGGCAAGAGAAATTAGGCTTAGTTCGACCAGGATATATAGCAGATTTAATTATTGTAGAAGCCAGCCCTTTATATAATCTAAGAAACATGTATCAGTTTGGAGCTTTAACTGAGGATGTTAACGGCAATATGATAAGAAAGGGAGGGATTTTACACACCATTAAAGATGGAATTGTAATTGAAAATCAGAAGCTAATGATCGAAGTTGAAAAAATGGTTAAAGAGTCTAAGAAAAACGCATTACCCTCTGCAATGGAGGTCCCTTTTATTATTAACTAATTTAAGACTGAAAAGCACCTATTTATTTTAGTAAGCCCAGCGTATAAAAGTTTTATTTTCTGATATTTTTAGACAACATAATTTAAAGTGTTAGAGTCTACAGTAAAAAAAAAGATTGTA
>Ga0308010_1000962_pt1 | contig 16915 bp, 20 predicted proteins | sample Neamet129_FD_202368 | JGI IMG/M metagenome (GOLD analysis project Ga0308010, IMG submission 202368) | Marine microbial communities from water near the shore, Antarctic Ocean - #129 | ecosystem: Environmental > Aquatic > Marine > Unclassified | place: Southern Ocean | collected 2014-07-24 | reverse complement strand
TACCCCCCTACAGATGTTATTGATGCAGTTATATTAGTGTTTGATTTCGTCATTCGGCGGCTATTCTATCTTGAATATTAAGTGAAGATAGGATTTTTTTTAACAAAAAAATCCTAAAAAGTTCTGATGATAGTAATAATTAAAAAGAGAAATCTCTAAGCTTCTGCAGACTCTGTCTTGTCTACTAGGACCTTTCCTCTGTAGTATAATTTTCCTTCATGCCAATGTGCACGATGGTAAAGGTGATTTTCTCCTGTAGTCTTACAGGTAGCTATTTGCTGATCTGAAGCCTTATAGTGTGTGCGTCGTTTATCTCTCCTTGTTTTTGAGATTTTTCTTTTAGGATGCGCCATTTTATGCTATTTTTTATAATAAATCTTTTAATTTGTCCCATCTAGAATCGTATTCTGATGGTGTCTCTTTTTCTTTGGGCTGTAATAATTTTAATCTTTCTAAAATATCTGAATTTAAAGATCCATCTTTTATTCCTGGATGAATTTTTTTAAGGGGAACTGAAAGGATAACCATTTCATATATATATTGTGAAATATCTATTTGATGAGTGCCGTAAGGTAAAATTAAAATTTCATCACTTTCATCACTATATATTTCTCCAAACTTAACATGTAAATTAAGATTACTTAACACGGGCATTTTAAAGTCTTCCGTGGTTAAATCACATGGGACTAAAATATTGCCATTTGTGTTAAACAAAAAATTTAATGTTGTTTGTTGTTTATCAAGCTCAAGTTTAGTTTCTAACTCAACACTTTTAAAATCAAAATAATCAAAACCTTCAAAGAACTTTGTGTCAATATTAAAATTAAAATTATGGCTTCCACTTTTTAAACCTGCAAAATTAATCACAAAGGGATTTAAGCCAATCATTACATTAATATTTGAGCATGCAAATTTAGTTTTTTTTTTTTAAAATTTGACTTTTGTTGTATTTATTAGAATAAATCAATTTAATCGATGTCTACATCTAAAAATTCTAATAGACTCCAATATTGCTGCTTTAAAAGAATTTGGGTTTGCAATTCCTTTTCCAGCAATATCAAAGGCTGTTCCATGGTCTGGAGATGTTCGAATTAGATTTAAGCCTGCCGTAAAGTTTACTCCATTTCCAAATGAAAGGGTTTTAAATGGGATAAGACCTTGATCATGATACATTGCAATGATAGCATCGTATTCTCTATATTTTTCAGAAGCAAAAAAACCATCTGCAGAAAATGGTCCATAAACCTTATTTATATTTTCATTAACTTGATTGATAGTGGGTTTGATAATACAATCATCTTCAGTTCCAATTACTCCATCGTCTCCACAATGAGGATTCAGTCCTAAAATTGCAATTTTAGGTTCTATAATTCCAAAATCATATTTTAAACTTAATAGGACTTGATTTATTTTAGATTTTAATCGTTCAGCAGAAATCATTTTAGAAACTTGATTTATTGGAATATGGTCTGTGACAAGTGCAATTCGTAAATGATCAGCAACCATGAACATCAATGAATTTCCCTTGAAATTTTCATTTAAGTAATCAGTATGTCCCGGGAATTTAAAGTTTTCTGACTGGATTGATTTTTTGTTTATTGGTGCTGTAACTAAAGAGTCAATATGCCCCTCTTTAATCGCCTTTACGCACCTACTTAATGACTCAAATGAAACAGCGCCTGCTTTTTCACACTGAACTCCAAAATTGATTTTATAGTCATACTGGGGGGTTTCAAATACGTTTAAAGTTTCTTCCTTTAAGTCTTCAATATTATCAGTATAATTAAATTTATTGATATTTTTAAAATATTCGTTTTGAAAGTCAACGATATTTCTAGGCGCAAAAAGAACAGGCGTTATAAGTTTATAAAGGCTTTTATCTTTAAAGACTGAAAGAATTATTTCAAGCCCAACTCCGTTGGGATCTCCAATTGATAAACCTATTTTTATTTTATCCATTGACTGCTTTTAGTTCTACTTGAATTAACTAATTTTACAATCAAAGGTAAATAAATTAAACCGTCATGTTTACAGGAATTATAGAGAGTCTTGGTGAAATACAATCAGTTAATAAAAGCAAAGCAAATATTAATATTAATATTAAAAGTTCATTAGCAAATGAATTAAAAATTGATCAAAGCCTTTCTCATAACGGTGTCTGTTTAACGATAGTTAATGTTTCTAAAAGTAGTTATTCTGTTACTGCTATAAATGAAACATTACTTAAAACTAATTTGAAAAACTTGAAACCAGGAGACTTTGTGAATCTTGAACGATCAATGAAAATGAACGGTAGACTTGATGGACATATAGTTCAAGGACATGTTGATCAAACTGGCACCTGTACTTCAATAGAAAACTATAATGGAAGCTGGGTCTTTAGCTTTGACTTCAACCCTGAGTACAAAAATATTACAATTGAAAAAGGTTCTATAACAGTAAATGGTGTAAGTTTAACTGTTATAAATTCTAATAAGAATAGTTTTTCAGTTGCCATTATTCCATATACTTATGAAAATACAAACTTTCATAAATTAGTTAAAGGAGAAATTGTTAACTTAGAATTCGATGTTTTGGGCAAATACATTGCTAAAATGCATCATTTATACAAATAAAAACTTCAATTAACTTATAATTCAAATTATGAATATTCTAGAGCTTTCTACAATTCTTCTTCTTCTAGCATCAGTTTTTTCAATAATTAACCTAAGGCTTCTAAAGCTTCCTCAGACAATAGGTCTAATGATTCTTGCAATCGGACTGTCTATTAGTGTATTAGCAATTGGTCTTATTTCTCCTAGTTTTTTAGAAACTGTAACAACTTTGATTAAAAGTTATGATTTTGAAATACTCTTAATTGATGTAATGCTTCCTTTTTTGCTTTTTGCTGGAGCTATTAGTGTTGATGTTCATGAATTATTAAAAGATAAAGTAACTATACTTTTACTTGCAACTTTTGGTGTTATTTTTTCAACATTTGCTGTGGGTTCAGGTGTTTTCTGGCTAGTAGAACAGCCTTTTTTTGGACTAAACGAATTGGGCTTAAGCTATATTGACTGTTTATTATTTGGGGCATTAATAGCTCCTACAGATCCAATTGCTGTTCTAGCAATGGTAAAGAAAATGAACTTATCGTTAACTACAGAAACTCGTATTGCTGGTGAGTCTCTTTTTAATGATGGCATTGGTGTCGTTATTTTTCTTACACTCTTTAAAATAAGAAAACAAGGGATTGATAATATATCAATAGGATCTGTAAGTGAATTATTTGCAACTGAGGTTATTGGTGGAATTGCTTTAGGAGCTTTAATTGGCTACTTAGGTCTTAAACTTGTTAAATATATTGAGAATGAACATGTTGAACTTGAAGTGTTGATTACCCTTTCCCTTGTGTTGTTGGTTTCCATTGTATCTCAACAATTTCATGTTTCAGGAGTCCTAGGGGTTGTGGTTATGGGACTATTCTTAAACAGAAATGTTGATACTGATAAAAAAGAAGATGGAGTTCAAAAAGCAATGGGTGAATACGTCTATAAATTCTGGCACTTGTTGGACGAAACTCTTAATGCTATTTTATTTATTTTAATTGGACTTGAAATAATTCCAATATTTCAAAATTTTGATTCAAGCTATTTTATGATTTCTATATTAACTATTGCTATTGTAGTTATTTCTCGAGGTATTGGTGTTTGGATACCAATTAAATTTCTTTCATATTTTAAAGATTTTGAGAAAAACACTGCAATGATCATTACTTGGGGAGGCCTCAGAGGAGGCTTAAGTATTGCTCTAGCTCTAAACCTTCCTGACGAAATAGGTGAAGGAAAAAACCTCATATTATTTCTAACCTATATGGTTGTTTTATTTACTATTCTGGTTCAAGGACTGACTCTTAAAAAAATAGTTAAATAGTTTTAATTTTAGATAACCTGTACTATATTTGATAACCTAAATAAAGCTGTGACAACAGCTATGTGTAATTTAAATTTGAAAGGAGGTGTCTTATGTTTTATTATAATTATTTAAGAATGAAAACACAGCAGGCGCCGAATTATTCGATACTGCTGTAATGTTTCTTATATTCTAATAAAGCAGGTCGATGGACCTGCTTTTTTTTGAATAAATTTGTCTAATTTTTAAATCTTCTACTGACTTTTAAATGCTTTAAGTTTTTCGGTTAACTTAGGAACTACATCAAACGCATCAGCTACTATTCCATAATCTGCCGCTTTAAAAAAAGGCGCTTCAGGATCATTATTAATGACTACTTTAACTTTAGAGGCATTTATTCCAGCCAAATGTTGAATAGCTCCTGAGACTCCAATAGCAATATATAAGTTAGAAGCTACCGGTTTCCCAGTTTGACCAACATGCTCACTGTGAGGCCTCCATCCCATATCAGATACTGGCTTTGAACAAGCTGTTGCCGCTCCTAACGTGGAGGCTAGATCTTCAATAAGATGCCAGTTTTCAGGCCCTTTAAGTCCTCTCCCTCCAGAAATTACAATATCTGCATCTGCAATACTTACAGATCCAGAAGCTTTATCTAAAGATTCAACTTTAATTTTAGAATTCTTTGAAGAGACAGTTGTGTCGACTATCTCAGGCTGTGATTTGTTTTCGTGGATCCCATATGAATTATTTGATACACAAATAATATTTATTAAACCTTTAAGAGTAGTATGATTGAAAGCTTTATTTGTAAAACATGATCTTTTAACGATCAAAGGGTTCATGCTTATTGGAATAGAAACAACATTTGATGCTAGTCCAGCCTTAAGTTGAACTGCTAATAAAGGTGCCATATATTTAGAATCAGCCGTTGAGCTCAGAACCAAAATAGACAATTCCTCTTTTGTTGAAAGTTCAGAAATAGTATCTGCATAAACTTGAGCAGTGAAATCATTCATTGAAGAATCCTTTATTGACAGAACCTTATCTGGCCCATAATTTGCCAGTTCATTCGGATCTTCTGCATTAATAGAAATTACTACTAGCTTCTGATTTGAATCATTTGCTAATGCTCGACCATATGATACCGTTTCAAATGCACTTTTTTTAAATTTTCCATTTTGACTTTCTGCGTATACTAAAATTGCCATATTTTATAATTTAAATAACTTTTGCCTCGTTGTGTAAAAGACTTATTAATTCATCTATATTTTCTGGATCTATTAATTTAACACTTCCTTTAGCGGGAGGTTTTTCGAATTTGTCAACACTAGATTTAGACGAACTGTCTGCTGGCGAAATAACATCTAGAGGTTTTTGTCTAGCTTGCATTATACCTCTCATGTTGGGAATAATAAGATCTGACTCTTCAACTAGCCCTTTTTGTGCGCCAATAACTACAGGTAGTGAACAACTAAGTGTTTCTATGCCTCCATCAATTTCTCTTTTTGCAGTTATTTCATCTCTATTTACGTCTATAGACATACAATTTGTTACAAAAGAAATATTTAACATTTGTGCTAACATACCTGGAACCATTCCGCCATTGTAATCTATAGATTCTCGGCCACATATGATTATATCAAAGCTTTCTTTTTCACATAGTGATTTTAATTGTTCTGCAACACTGAATCCGTCTAAAGCTTTTGCGTCAATCCTAACAGCTTTATCAGCTCCAATAGCTAAACATTTCCTTAAAATAGGTTCACAAGTAACATCTCCCACGGTAACAACTGTTACGGTTGCTTGATTTTTTTGCTGAAACCAAATAGCTCTTGTTAAACCAAATTCATCATTTGGATTTATAATAAATTGAACGCCATTAGTATCAAATACCTCATCATTTTCAACAAAATTAATTTTTGAAGTCGTGTCAGGAACATTACTTATGCAAACTAAAATATTCATTTTATACTAATTTTATTTAGCTCAAATTTACAACAAATAATATTAAATTTAAATTTAATATTATTAAAAAAAATAATTTCATCTACTAAATTTCCCTTTGTTTAATAATGATTTTAGTATATTTAAGGGCTTGAAATTTATTATAATGAAAAATAATTTATTTGGAATCATCAAATCTTAAAAGAAAAAGAGGCCGCCCAAGCTTAGCTCAAGAACTTGATATTGATCGGCTGTTAACCATAGCACTTGATCATTTTTCTAACTTTGGATTTGAAGGTGCTCAGTTAAAAATAATTGCAGAAAAAGCAGGAATAACTAATTCATTGATTAGCTATCACTTTAAAAACAAAGAAGAATTGTGGAAAAAATCTGTCGACCATCTAGCGAAATCAATTGTTGAGAAATTTGAAGCAATTCGATCTGAACTTAAGGATACAGAAGGAGTTCCTATGCTAAGGTCATACACAAGACAGCTAATTTACTTTTCTGCAAAAAATCCTCCTTTTTATAAACTAACCTATATGGAGATGGGAAAAAATAGCTGGAGATCAGACTATCTTATAAATTCGATTGTTGAACCGTTAACTTTAATTGGACAAAGCGCACTTAACAAGGCATCTACCAGTCCAAATTTTATAGCCATACCTCAACCAAATTTTGTTAGTATAATTTTTGGGGCTTGTTGTAGCTTTTTTATGCTTACAAGACTAATAGAGCATCAGTATGATATTAGCACTTTTGATCATGAACATATCGAAAAACATGCAGATCTTGTAAATCAGATTATCTTTGATTCTTTTGAATAATTGATAGTAAAGACTATTTATTTTCTTTTTTCTTTTTTAAACTTTTTGCTTTTTGTTTGTAACGATACTTCATCATGAAAATATGATAGTTTCGTTTGGGCTTGACACGATCAGTTTGATAAAAATATCTAAAAGTCCACTTACTGCCTTTAACTTTGTTGCTACTTCCAAACCCGTATCTTATTTTCTGTAGATTTTCTCCTGATATTTTTTCAATAAACTCAACAGAAAAATATGGGTCCCAATCCCAATTTTTAATAGAATATTCAAATGCTGATCTAACCCTCAAATACTCTTTAAAATCATTTATTTTATCCAAAGAGGTTCTTTTTTGAAATGCTACTCTTATAAAAACCTTTATCGGTTTAAGCTTTAATTCTTTTTCAAGTGCTAATCTATATCTCCATAAATTTTCAAAGCCCTGAATCTTGCCTTTATTGTCATTTTTTGAATAGTATCTTAATTCTATTTCAAAATTTAAATCTTTGGAAACAGAATAATCTGTGCTAAATTCTGTGATATAACTGTCTACAACATTAAGATCTTCTTTTAGTCGATAGAGCTGAGAAATACTAAATGAGAGTTTCTCTTTTGATTGATAAATGTATGAAGCAGATGACCAAAACTTTGATTCAGTAAGCTCCTGACTCAAAACGAAACTAGAGCAAAAAAATAGTATTGAGAAAAGTGTTTTATTCAAGACTTTTATTGAAGAATACATGAATTTGAATAATTTTAGATTTATAATCTATCTTAAATATATTATGATTTTGAACAAAAATATTATGCTCTTTAGCAATATCATCTATGGCCTTGTTAATCTTATTACTCATTTCTTTATCTTCTAAAGGAAGGTTTAATATTATTTTATTTCTTGTGTATATCTCATCTGCATGTAATAAATATTTTTCCGCAAACAAAACAGATAAGCATACTGCAACATTTATTATAATTAAAGTAATCCATCCAAAGCTCTCAGTTGTCAGAGCATTGATTACTGACAACCCTATGGTAACAAATAAATAAGTGATTTCCTCAGGAAGAACAGCCTCGGTTCTGTATCTAATTATACCAAAAATAGCAAAAAGTCCAAGAGCCATTCCAAAATTAAGATCTATTTGTCTTAGAGTAAAACATAAAAAAAACACAATTACACTTATGATAAAAAAAGTAGAGATATGTCTGCTAATTTCCTTACTGTAATGGTTTATTATTTTTATCAATATTCCAACAAAAAAAAGATTAAACACAAACCTGAAAAGCATTTGAGCCCACTCATTATTTACTAATTCCAATTGATCCATAATTTTACATGATATATAAGTTTATTAAATTTATAACTTTAAAATTATAATTTATAAAACAATTTATTAATATTACAGAAGTTATAAATACTTGAAATGAATACGTTTTTACTAAAAGAATTTACGATTAGTTTTTTTGTGCTTGCTACTGTATTCACTTCATGCTCAAAAAAAGACACAGATAGTTCTTCTATTAATTCATTCTCAATAGACCAAATAGAATCTGATTTACCTTATGTAAAAATTACAACTCAAAATTTCATTCTGAATGAACCTAAAGTTATGGCAAATATGGAGATTTTTGAAAAAGGTGAAAGAACTTTTTCAAGTCCAATTGGAATTGAATATCGTGGGGCCTCCTCTTTTAGAATGTCCAATAAAAAATCATATGGGATTGAAACCTGGGATGAATCTGGAAATGATATTAATTTAGAAATATTTGGGTTTCCTAAAGAAGAAGACTGGATATTAATGGGACATGTTTTTCGAAGTCCTGAAACAATCTTTGATCCATCGCTAATGCGTCACTATATCGGATATGAACTATATAGAAATATGGGAAATTACTCAAGCAGATCAAAGTTTGTTGAACTTGAAATTGGAAATAATACTGGGGCAGCTAATTATCAAGGTGTATATGTATTTATGGAAAAACTCAAACGAGATTCAAATAGAATAGATATTGCGAAACTAAAGAGTGATGATAATGACGCCGAATCAATAACTGGAGGGTATATTCTTAAGATTGATAAAACCTCTGGATCTGATGTTGCGCTTGAAAATCAACCTTTAGAGTATTATGAGAATAATTGGCAGGATGATGCTAGTTATAATGAGAACATTAGTTTTAGATCTAAATACGATGTTAATGGCAACAATATTGAATCAATAGATCCATTCGGACCTCCTTATCATCAATATCAATACTTAGAAACTTACTTTTTATATGAATACCCAAAAGCTGATGAAATCAGTTTAAATCAAAGAACATATATCCAAAATTATATTTATGATTTTGAGGCTGCTCTAGCAAATGAGGATTTTAGTTCAAACAGCCGAGCGTATATGGATTATATTAATCTCGATAGTTTTATTGATTTTTTTATTATTAATGAAATAACTGGTAATATTGATGGTTATCGATTGAGTACTTATATGCATAAGGATCGAGGTAAGAAATTAAAAATGGGACCTATATGGGATTTAAATATTGGTTATGGTAACTCAGACAGGTTGCCTCTGGATGATTGGATTGCTAACTACAATAATTATGTGCCTAATGATGCATGGCTTGTGCCTTTTTGGTGGCAAAAATTTTTACAAGATCCTATTTTTAAAACAGCTCTTAAAACAAGATGGCTAGAACTAAGAGGTAATACTCTTTCAACTGAGACTGTTTTAAATCTTATTGAGGAAACTAGCCAATATCTGATTGAAAATGGAGCTGTAGAAAGAAATTACACGAAATGGAGTGGCATTCCTGTTGACTACCCTAAAGCTATTAACGATATTAAAACTTACTTGAATAATAGACTTTTATGGATGGATAATAAAATAAATCAGTTTTAAAACTGCTCTATATCGTGTGCTGAAGTTAGATCTTTTAAGTGTTCTTTTGCTACATATGCAAATACAGCTTTTTCTTTATTTTTTATTAATGCCCTGACTGCCTCTGGAAGTTCCTTTTCATTTCTTTCAGGATTCATAATACAATCTTTTAAATACGGATAAATTTCAAGTCCACTAAAATTAAATATGTTCATGCTAACAAGAAGTTGATTCGAACTGTTTCTGAATGAATCATGAATTTCTACAGGAGGTTTTTCAACTATTTCTTTTAAAAAACCTTTATCATCCAACTTAATAAGAGCGAACTTTGTAATTCTTTCTTCTGGAAATTTTAAATATGATCGATCGTAAGCTATTATAGAATGGGGTGAATTATTATGATTTAAAAGTGATTTTAATACATTTGCAGAGTAAAGATTATCCGCATTACAAACTGTAAATCTTTCTTTTAAAAGTTCAGGAAATTGGTCTAAAGTCTGCTGTATACCATCCGCTGTTCCGCTTGGTTTTTCTCTACCTTCAGGAATGTTTTGTGTTGGTAAAAAGAATTTAAGTCCTTTTATTTTTGGGTGACAATTATTAGACTCTATCCATTGGTGAAAAGCCCTATTCTCAGTGGAGGTTAAAATATATACATTTTGATAACCTGCCTCTTTAACATTAGAACATAAGTAAAAAAGTAGACTTTTATTTTTACCGTCTAATGGAATTAATGTTTTATGCTCCAATGAAGCAACTTCTTTGACCTTGACTGATAAGTCAACTTCATCTAAAGTTTTTTTCATCCTAGAGGATGCGCCAGCAGCCATTATAATTATATTTTTCATATCTAATTATTGATTTATTAAAGTTACTTCAAACACATCTTTAGCTCCTGCTTTTAGAAACGCATTCTTCACTTTAGAGATTTTATCTGGATTTACCATTGCAACCATGCATCCTCCTCCTCCCGATCCAACAATTTTTGATCCATAGGCTCCTGCTTTAATTCCTTGCTTAATCTGATTCATTATTTTTTCAGGGGTATTCTTAATTTCATTTGACAATAAAGCTTGATGTAAATTCATTAATTCTGATAATTCATTTAATGATTTACTGTTTTTTTCTAATATTTTTATTGCTCTTTTTGTAATCATAAAGTTTAAAATTGTTGCTTTCCAATAAGGACGAAGATTACTAGGAAGGCAGTCTTTGAATTTTATATAATCTGATTCTTTAGCATTCAAAAGAATGAAGGTTTTGTCTTTTTTTTGAATAATTTCAATTGCTTTATGAGAATTTAATTTTGCGTCTTTTAAAACACCTAAAGTGTTTTTAGGAATTCCAGAGTCAATAACTAAAAGTGATCCCAAATCACCTTTAAGATTCATGTATGTTTTTTTTAAAGTATCAATTGCTAATAATCCTCCGATAGATATAGTGTATTGATCCATAATCCCACCAGGTTGATTAAAAAAATCTACCTCTGCTGAAACAGCCCATTTTGCAATTTGTAAATCTGTTATGGATTTCTCATTTGCAAATGCACGAACCAAAAACCTTATCCAGCCAACAACTAAAGAAGAGGAGCTAGATAGTCCTGCGTTAATGGGTAAGTCTCCAGAAACATCAATCCTATATCCTTGATTTGGAATAATACCTTCTTTGCTTAAGACATAAAGTACCGACTTGAAATAATCTCCAGGTTTTATTGTTTTTGGATCATTACTAAATTTGACTTTTATTGATCTTTTAAAGTCAAGTAGATTAATTTCAAAATAAGAGGGTTGAATGGGTTTACCCTTTATGAATATATATCTGTTAATAGTACCTGCAATGACAGGAAGTCCAAGATAATCCTGATGATCTCCATAAAAACAAATTCTTCCTGGAGTTGCAATTTTAATCATATTAATGATTTACAATTATTCCTCATGCAAAAATTAGTAAAAAAACCCGAATTAGATAGGGGTTTTTAATATAATTAAAAGTTTAGTTGACTCTTTTAAGCGCTTGCCATATTACCCTATAGCTAAATCCGTCTGGATTATACTCATTCATTTTTGATTTTTCAACAACTGAATCTGGAACAGATAGTCCACTAATATGACTCATTGCTCCTTTTAAAGTTTTAAAAACATCCCAAGTCATTACTGTAGAAGAATTTTGGTTAGCTGGATATATTCTTGATCCAACTCCCCAAGCAACCATGTCTGATGTTTTCATATGGCTTTTAAAATAGGGCTTCCATAATTTGGTGTTCTCTGAAATGAAACCACTTAAGTCGTCTGGTTTTGCATAATTCCAAATGGCGTATTTGCCTTCTTCACCTGAATCTAAGTTGTCTTCAATCAAGTACCTTTGTATCATAAGTGTTTTTGAGATTGGACTTGTTGAAAATCTATCAGAGTCTGGACCTAAAATTTTTGGTGCATTTTGCCAAACTTTGATTGCATTCAAATATTGATCTATATTTTCATAGACATTTACAAAAGCATGAGTTGCTTCATCTTCCTTATAGTTAATCATTCCTGCATCAAGTCTTTTATGCAGTGACCAGCTTGATTGATGACCATTTTTAATTCCATCTGAAACTACTTTAGACCAGTAATTCATTTCTAAATTTTCAAACTCATCCATGTTTTCAATTGGGACATGTCTAAAAGATATTTCATACACTCTCTGAGAAAATGATAACGTGCTAAAAAGTATTGCCGCTATAAATATTATTTTTTTCATTATTTGATTTTAAGATTTAAAATTCAATTTAATGCTTTTATTTTAAAAGTACCTTTTGCAAGTTTTAATAAAATGTTATTTTATTTATAAATGATTTCTGTTTTTATTATACTTGTATTATGAATTACTCTTTTTACAAACTGAAAAATTTATTTATTTTCCTTTTTTTTCTCTTAATTCAGGTTTCATGCCTTAAAGACGATAAAACTTCCAATGAAATACTTTTGGATGGAACAACATGTTTACTAGGAAGTGACAACAATACATACAATTGCTCAATGGTTAAAAATAGATTGTCTAGAGAGTTTATTGTATATGTTCCGGATTCCTATTCTACACAAAATTCAAATGTTCCTCTTTTATTTAGCTTACATGGTTTTACAAGCTATGCTAAATGGAACATTCAGTATACTGGGTTTAAATCTTTGGCAGATGATAATGGATTTATTGTAATTTATCCTCAAGGAACACTCTGGAAAACTCGTCCAAGCGAGAAAACTGGATTCTCATCTGAAGGGGATACTCACTGGAATGTTGGCTGGACTACTGAATTAGGTGAAACAAGTACATCAGATGATATTGGGTTTATTGATGATTTAATTGAATGGTCTTCAAATAATTATAAGATTAATACAAATAGGGTTTATTCTACTGGAATGTCTAACGGAGGATTCATGAGTTACCACTTAGCTTGTAATTTAAGTTCAAAAATTGCAGCTATTGCTTCAGTTACTGGTTCAATGTCACCCCAAACTTTTAATAGCTGCACCCCAAGTCACCCCACTCCAATACTTCAAATTCACGGTCTACAGGATTATGTTGTTCCTTATTCAGGTTTTTTTGGTCTTTGCGAACCAATGGAAGATGTGATTAATTACTGGGTTGATTATAATTCCTGTAATAAAACTTCAAATGATACAACTATTGCTGACTTTAGTGGTGATGAATACGGTGGGATCCATAAAACATATGAAAATGGGCAGAATAATGTTTCTGTTGAGTTCTATTTGTTAGACAGAATGAGTCATGACTGGCCAAGAACTAATGGTCCAAGTGATTATGAAACCTTTGATATCGATGCTCCGTCAATAATTTGGAGTTTTTTATCAAAATATGATATAAACGGTCTTATTGATTAGATTCTGATAAAATATTGTTTATCAAGAAAATATGAGGAATTGTTACTGATACTACAAAAGAATAAAGTATTCTATAAAAATTCTCTCCCATTATTTCACCATACGAAAATAAAAAAACTAAACCTGCAATTGAGACTGCCCAATAATATCCGCTTTTTTTCAAATACAATAAAATGGTTTTTTTAGACACCTCTTTGTATAGATAATCAATCTGATCGTTTATTGACGGGATAGAATGCCATATAACAAAATAAGAAGCAAAAGAAACGATTAAGTTCGTGTTGTAAAACAAAACATATATCACAAGTAGATAAAATAACTCTTTTGGAATAAAAAACTTTAAGTTCTTAAAGTCTATAATCCATAATAAAGCTGTTAATCCCATAAAAACAAATAAAATAATTTGAATTGGAAATTGGTTTATTTCACTCCCTATCAAAGGATTCAATATATTGATTACCGACTCTTTATTGGTCTCTATCATAAGTAAGAATATTACCATTCCATATAATGAAAAATGCCAAAACTTCAATTTAGAATTTGAAAGTTTTTTGTGAAAATGTTGTTCTCCAAAATGGTAACTGCTGATTAATAAAAAAGTTATAAACCCTATTAATGGTAAGTTATAAACTACCAAAAAGGCAGTAAAAGCAGTAAGAATATACAAAAAAATAATGGCTGACTTGATTTTAAAAGATGAGGTATTTAGTTTAGTTGTTATTAAGGTAATATCACACGCTCCATGGCCTAATCCTAAAGATAAAATAAATATACTTGCAACAATTATATCAATATTTGAAAAGGAATAAAGTGATATCCATATGATGAATATTGATGATATAATTTTGCCTTTAGATAGCATAAATGATAGTTTATGGTTTGATATTAAAAATATTTTGTTAAATTACGTCTCAATACTATAAAAAAAAACAATTATATGAACATTTTAAATTTAATAATCGAGGGTGCTCCGATCGAGGACCTAACGACTTTTACATTCTTTATTGGATGCATGGCTATGATGGCTGCATCTGTATTTTTCTTTCTATCTATGGGTTCTGTGGATGACAAATGGAAAACTTCTCTTTTAGTTTCAGGGTTAATTACTTTCATTGCAGCAGTTCACTATTTATACATGAGAGAGTACTATATGGAATATGGACAGTCTCCAACTTTTTTCAGATACGTAGACTGGATACTTACAGTTCCTTTAATGTGTGTTGAATTTTATTTAATACTAAAAGCTGCTGGAGCTCAAAAATCTCTAATGTGGAAAATGATAATTCTTTCTACAATAATGCTTGTAACTGGTTACATTGGTGAAGGATTACACGCAGATGACGGTCAGGCTTGGTTATGGGGTCTTATTTCAGGAATTGCATATTTTGCAATTGTATATGAAATCTGGATGGGTGGTGCTGCTAAACTTGCTGCTTCTGCAGGAGGTGCTGTACAATCTGCTCACAAAACTTTATGCTGGTTTGTATTAGTTGGTTGGGCAATTTACCCAATTGGTTATATGGCTGGTACTGAAGGATGGTATAGTGGAATTTTTGGTGGACTAGACATGGACGTTATATATAACGTTGGTGACGCTATCAACAAAATTGGATTTGGTTTAGTTGTTTACCAATTAGCTGTAGAATCTAAATAAGAATTTTTTTAATTCAAAAAAAACCCTCGCAAATGCGAGGGTTTTTTTTTACTTATCCTTGAAGAAAAATAAGTTCATACTCTATATCTAAATTGTTTTCCATTTTAACGAGCATAAAGTCTGGAAGATCTATTTCAAAATCAGAAGGTTTTAATTTAAAACTTCCTTTTAGTGTTATCTTTTTGTTAGTTTTTTTCCAACTACCAGAAGCATCTATATTCTTCTCTATGCTATGAAATTTAATTTTTCCATTCACGGTGAATATTTCATCTTTTATAATAAATGCATCTCCAAAAAAACTTACATCTGGGAATAATAAAGTTTCTAAAATTTCCATTGCATGAGAATCTCTAGATGAATTTCCGCTATCAAAATCTTTAATTGCAGAAATTATTGCTGTTTTTACAGGCTGATTATTTTCCATAATTAAAATACCCTTAACGTTTTTACTTTTTCCAGACCATTCATGTAAAATATGTTTTCCTTCATAGGAAATATAGGATTGTTCAGAACTAAGTATCCATTTTTCTTGAGATATTTTTTGACAATTGGAATATGCTGAAATCAATAAAAAAAATATAATAAATCTATTCATAAATTAAAATTTAAAAACTAAAACTGCTGTTGCAAAGCTCCCAAATAAAGTATAAGCAGATGCCTTATGGGCCCCCCTGTCTCTATCAGAAAAGTAATTTGTTGAAAGCATTGCTGAAAAATGAATTGTTGCTAAAATCTTATGAGCCTTGATAGAGTTTAATCCCTTAACTTTTTTGTTAATAAGAGGTGGCGGTGCAAATAAAGAAAGTCCAGCTCCAGTAAAATATCCGATATTAACAATTTTACCCATAGTTTTATGCGTATCATAAAGGCTGTTATCCCCATTATATAGTTTACCTCCAATAAAGCCTTGAGCTATCATTGCTAAAAGTGTGGTATAGCCTATAACTTGATGTGTTTTTAACATGACCCTTCTTACCTTGAGTTCCTTTTTCCTCATTTCTAACGATAGAGGAACTATTCGCGCCTTCCTGAAAACACCTTTATTTCCCCATAAAAGTCTTTGAGTAAAAATCATTCTTTCAGGAAGTAAAGGCAGTTCACTTTTTTCCTCTTCGATAATCATACTAAACAAGTCACTTTCTGATTGAGCTTTCATTTGAAAAGAAAGCAAAAGTGTGATAAGAATAATAAAAAAATCAAGTTTATAGAATTGTTCTTTTTTCAATTTAATTTAAGGCTTGGTAACTGTTAGAGTGTTTCCAGTTTTATTAACCGAATAGCACTGAAGTGGTCCGCTATTGGTTCCTTCACTAACACAATCTGTTGGATATGAGTTGTTATGACGACCACAAACAAAAATACTTTCAGAGGAATTATAAGACCATGCATTTCTTGCACCTTGATGCGGACAATAATTATTAAATGCCAAATAAGAAGATCCTGTTTTAACCAAAAGCATTCTTTGAGCAGTAAAATTCATCCATCCTTGATCTCCCAATAAGTCAAAAGTGGGATGTAAAAGGTCAATTTCAATAATTTTTCCTTTAACAAGATAGCCGCTGTCACCGTCAGATGTAATGACTTCTGAAATACCTTCTTCAGAATCTTTAGAGCATCCATCCAAAAAACTTACTCCTAGAATAGCCATAGCAACAGTTGGACAGGTATTGTTTAAAAACTCTCTTCGCTTTATTTTTTTCATAAAAATTAACTTGCATTAAAATTAATACATTTAATAGTGGATTTAAAGTTTTATTTAAACTAAACTCACTATGATATCTATTTTGATTTTGATTTTTAAAAAAAGTTTATAATTGAGAGAAAAGTTGAGTTTTCTTGTTATCGATGGATGCCATAAGATTAATA
>Ga0308010_1000957_pt1 | contig 16948 bp, 18 predicted proteins | sample Neamet129_FD_202368 | JGI IMG/M metagenome (GOLD analysis project Ga0308010, IMG submission 202368) | Marine microbial communities from water near the shore, Antarctic Ocean - #129 | ecosystem: Environmental > Aquatic > Marine > Unclassified | place: Southern Ocean | collected 2014-07-24 | reverse complement strand
CATGCATTATCCAAGCTCGATTGGAGGTGCAAATTGGGGAGGGCCTGCAATCGATCATTCGCGAAATATTCTCATAGCCAATACCATGAATTTGTCTAGTACGATAGTTATGATACCGCGAGAAGACTGTGATAAAGCTATTAAGGATCTAGCAAGGGATAGTGTTCAAACAAGATTCTCAGCATTAGAATCTAATATGGGCACACCGTATTGTACGCTCAGGGCTTACGGATTTATGTCTCCTTTAGGAGTTCCATGTACAAAACCACCTTGGGGCAACCTAACCGCAATTGACTTAAACACAGGTGATCATTTGTGGAGTATTCCTCTTGGGACCTCAAAAGATCTAGCCCCATTCCCCTTTCATTGGATAAAGGGAGCACCTAATATTGGGGGCCCGACAGTAACGGCATCTGGGGTTACCTTTATCGCTGCCACAAGTGACTATTATTTAAGAGCCTTTAATACTCAAACAGGAGAAGAGTTAGCAAAGTTCAGGCTTCCAACAGGAGGACATGCAACACCTATGACCTATAAAAATAAAGAAGGGCGTCAATTTGTTGTTATAGCTGCGGGAGGACACTGGGCGGTTGGCTCACCTGCTTCAGATCATCTTATAGCTTATGCGCTTCCAGAATAGAGACCTATATGTGAAATAATAAAAGGGATAATAGAAATATTTAAATAAATACTTTAAGGGAAAGGGGAATTGACATGAATAAAAGTAGTATAGTTAAGAAGGTTTCTGATTATGAAATAAATACAGAGGCCGGCGACATTGTTAAAAATACTAATAAAATGGAATGGATAGAAGTTGGTGGTGGGTCTAGATTCAAGGTACTTAGGGCCTGCAAGATAACTGGTGATTGGGCTCTATATGTGCAAATGGATCCAGGAGCAAAATTTCAAGCTCATCGACACCAGGGCTGCGGAGAGTTTTTTGTAACAAAAGGCGAGTTAATTTATGACGTTGGAAGCGCCCCGGCCGGTACTTATGGATTCGAACCAGTATTTGCTGAACACTTTACAGCAGGCACTGAAGTGTTAACAGAAATGTATTTTAGCGGAAGGGGGGCTGTGACTTATTTTGATGAAGACAAAAATATTGATTGGATTTTAGACTCTGAATGGCTTCATAAGCTAGATCTTGGTGAAGTTGAGTTAGATGTTGGCCCTAAGTCTTAAACTATAAATGCAGCTTCTCTAAAAATCATAACTGCTAAAGCTATCCAGCTTAACATAAAAAGACAGAATCGAATCCAAACAAGGTTTAATGTTGCCTGGAGAATTGAGTGAATTACTCGAATAATTAGATATATCCATGCACAATATAAATGAATATTATCTGTATGCCCTAAACCCCAAATAACAAATGACATTGCATAAAATATAGTTGGTTGTTCAAAAAGATGATTATAATTATCTGCAACTCTTTCAACCTTGCTTGGAAAAATTCCTCCGATTGAGGATGGGTGAGAAAATTTTTGAACGTCCACACCATCTTGTTCAAGTTTTTTTGCTGCCGGTAGCCTAGTGGCATACATCCATATCATCATTACAAAGGATAATAGGCACATTAAAATAACTGGTTGTAATATTAGATCGTTCATTAGATTCTCCAATTCTTATGGTATAAAATATCTTACGAATAAGTAAGGCTGTTACAAACTTAAAACACAATGCTTTTATCAGTTTATTGACAGTTATTAAAACTCAAGTAGAATTTTGTTATTATGAGGAGGAAAATCTAATATGGCAATCAACGGTTTACATCATGCAGCTATTTCAACACCAGATATTGATAGGTTAATGAACTGGTATAATAAAAATTTTGGGTTTGAGGAGGTGGCGCGATCTAAATGGCCAGCTGGATCTGAACAAATTGATGGTGTTGTTGGTCTAAAGAACAGTTCTGCAAAGCAAGGTTTTTTAAAGTGTGGAAATATTATGATTGAATTTTTTGAGTATCTATCTCCAGAACCTATGCCTATGGATAAGAATCGGCCCGTCAATAATCATGGCCACACGCACGTATGTATTGATGTCACTAATATTAATGAAGAATACGAGAGGTTGTTAAAAAATGGTGTTAAATTCCATTCACCGCCTCAGGATTTTGGTGAGGTTAAGGCGACTTATGGCAGAGATATCGATGGTAATGTTTTCGAGATTCAAGAAATTATTGCAAAGGATCACCCTGCAAGAGTATTTTAACAAATTCCTCGGGAATATTAATTATGAAGAATAACTTAATAACTAACGAAACATTACTTTATCTTTTGCAGGATGTGTATTTCAATAATATTGATACTGCAAAAGCCGATCTAGCAGTTGAAGCTATGCACGAGTCAATTGAATGGATACATACTCAGGTTTGGGAACATGATGGCCATAACAGTAGCTATGTAGATAATTTGAATGGCCGCAAAGCCGTTAGAGACTTTTTAACTGAAAGGGTTAGTGAGATGCAAGTTGAGGGGATTGTTCATAAGGTAAATAAGGTTTTAACTGATGGAAAATCTGGCGCATTTCAAGCAAGTGTAATAGGTATGGACGGAACTGAGAAAGCATTCTTTGGTTGGGTGGAAATAAAAGATAAAAAAATAAGTTCGTACAGAGTAATGCCTATATAAACTAATTTATTTACCAAAAACTTTTTCACCTAAATCTAAATCTTTTAATTTAAATTTCTGAACTTTTGTTGATGACATTGGCCATTCGTTAACAAATACAATATACCTCGGAATCTTAAAGTTTGATATTTGACCTTTACAAAACTCTATAAGATCTTTTTTGGAAACTTTTGAACCATACTTTTTTTCAATAAATAATGCCGGAACCTCACCCAAATGATCATCATCAATACCAACTACCTGGCTGATCATAACTTCTTCATGGCTATCAAAATATGCTTCAATTTCTAAAGCAGCTACATTTTCACCACCTACTTTGAGCATATCTTTTAACCTTCCGTGAAAACGAATGTACCCTTCTTTTGTTAAGGACCCAATATCACCGCTTGAAAACCAACCATCTAATGATAATGCATTTTCTGTTGCTTTTTTATCATTTAAATAGCCAGAAAAAACATGCCTTCCTTTGATTTCAATTAAACCTTTTTCTTCAGGTCCTAAAACCTCTTTTGTTTCAGGATCTAAGATTCTTATTTCAGCACCCGGCCAAGGCTTCCCACATGTTGATAATCTACTTTCTAAAGAGTCTTGAGGAGAACCAAAAGATGTAACACCCCCAACTTCGGTTAATCCATATGCTGAAACTAAACTAGCTTGAGGAACTTTATTTTGAAAAGATCTAAGGGTTTCTATTGGCGCAACATTATTAATTATTCTTAGATTTTTAAGATTTTCTGGTAAAAAATCTTGGTGATTAACTAAGGCAACCATTACTGCAGGAAAGGCAGGAAAGGCAATCGATACATTATTTTCTATAAGTACTTTCATTGATGAATTAGCATTAAAATGAATAGTTGAAATAAATGGTGATTTTGAAATTGTACATGCCATAAAAGGTAATATTGATGACATATGAAACATTGGAAGCGGATCCCAAAAAACATCTTTTTCATTCATGTTCCATCTATCGACCATTGCGTTTGCAACATAAATTAAACTTGCATGACTCAGTGGGCAGCCTTTTGGATTTGCTGTTGTTCCAGAGGTATACATAATAAAAGCAGGATCATTACCTTCACCAATAGGATTTTCATGAGTTTTATTATCTATTTCTATACTTTCAAAATCTTTAAAGTCTTTAAATCTTTTATCTTTAGATCCACCTATAATATAAACGTTAGAAAGATCTTGAGGTTTTCCTTCTGGTGAATCATAGACAGAACTTATTAGGTTAGAAAAATTTGTTACCTCATCTGAATCTGAGCTGGTAAATAATGTCTTACAGCCACTATCATGCATTACATAGTGAAGTTCTTTAGCTTTATAGCGTGCGTTAATATTTACAGGAACAATGCCTGCATACATGGCTGCATACATAATAGTTAAATATTCAATTGAATTGAATAAAAGTATTCCCACTCTATCACCTTTTTTTAGGCCAAGAGTTTTAAACTTTTTAGCATATGAAGTTATAAGCTCTGAGAATTCTAAAAAACTTAATGTTTTATTATCAACGGTTAGACAGTTTTTTTGAGAAAATTCATTTTCAAATACCGTAGCTAGATGTCCTAAATTTTTAACATTCTCTATATTCATAAACTTTCCCCATATCCAACCTTCACAAACAAATAATTTACTTGTAAAGTAAAAATATTCTAGAAGGGATTAGCTCTAAAAGAAATAAAAAAAAATTAACTTAGGGAATAATTTATGATTAACATTGGCCTTATTACAGCAAAACAAGCAGAGCTTAGGCCAAATGCCTGGGCAGTTTATGATCAAACTTCTAACAAAAGAATAACATTTTTTGAACTTGATGAATTAGTAAAAAAAACTGCGAATGGCCTTCTTAGTCTTGGCCTAAAGAAAGGCGATAGAGTTTCAATGCTTTCACAAAATTCAGTTGAATTTTTGGCTTTTTTCTTCGCCTGCGGAAGAGTTGGTTTAGTTGCGCATGCTTTAAACTGGAGATTATCTGGTCAGGAGTTGGTTAATATTATTGAAAATGGTCAACCAAAAGTTGTTATTGCCCAAGGACAGTTCCAGAAAGTATCAAAAGAAATTCAAAAAAAAGTAGATTGTGTTGATCATTGGCTTGAGTATGATTCAGCTAGCGATCAATCGTTTGACGCCTTAATAGAAAAATCTCCTTCATCTGAGCCGATATTGACTGAAGATATTGGGGATGATGATCCTTTTTTTATTTTATATACCGGAGGAACAACCGGAGTTTCTAAAGGGGCTATGCACACTCATAAATCTGCATATTTTGGAATGTTAAACCAGACGGTTGCTGAGAGAGTAGTTCCTTCCGACGTCTATATGCTTACAGGGCAAATGTTTCACATACCTGTTTTACTTGCAATGAATTATACTGCTCACGGATGCCCTATGGTTTTAATGAATTTTGATGCGGAGCTTGCATTGAATCTTATTCAAGAAGAAAAAGTTTCTGGGTTTTTGGGAATAACAACCATGCTTAACTGGATGATGGCTGTAGAGGGTTTTGAAAAATATGACTTATCAAGCCTTAGGTGTGTTCAGTATGGCGGTGGCCCTATGCCAACTCGTGTTATTAAGGAAGTTCTTCAGAAGCTTCCAGGTGGAATTATTCAAGGTTATGGACAAACCGAAGGAACAACAATGACATTTCTTTCCCAAGAAGATCACGTTAAGGCTATAAGTGGAGACCATCCGGAAAGATTAAAATCATGTGGACGGGCTGGCTTTGTAACTTCAGTTTTAGTTGTAGATAAAGAGGGTAAACCTGTTCCAAAGGATAACAATACACCAGGAGAGATTATTGTTAAATCAGACGCTAATATGACTGGTTACTATAGACAACAAGAGTTGACAGATAAATGTATAAAAAATGGATGGATGTGGACAGGGGATATAGCCACATGGGATGATGAGCAGTATATCTTTATTAAGGATAGAGCTAAGGATATGATTATCTCAGGGGGTGAAAATATCTACTCTGTCCAAGTTGAGGAAGCGGTATCAAAACATGAGGCAGTTTTAGAGAGTGCAGTTTTCGGTATTCCCGACGATGAATGGGGTGAGTCTGTAATAGCCTATGTAGTTTTAAAACCTGGAATGAATGCTACAGAAAAAGATATTATCGATATAGCAAAAGAAAATTTAGCTTCATATCAAAAGCCTAAATCCGTAAAATTCATCGATGCACTGCCTAAGGCACCAACAGGAAAGATACTTAAAAGAGAATTAAGAGACCCTTATTGGGAAGACCACGATAACAATGTTTAAATTTAAAGCCCTTCAGAATTTTTAACTACATCTGATAATGTCTGTAAGAATCGAGCCCCTATAGCACCATCAATGGCCCTATGGTCACATGACATAGTTACAGAAATTATTTTACTGAAAACAGCATTTCCTTCATTTTCACTTACCTTTGTTTGAAGGCCACCTACAGCTAGAATTGCACATTGAGGTGGATTTATAACGGCAGTAAAATCTTTAATTCCAAGCATACCTAGGTTTGAAATTGAAAAAGTACCACCTTGATAATCAGAAGGCATTAATTTATTGCTATGAGCAAGCTCAGATAACCTTTTCATTTCAGATGAAATTTCTTCTACTGAAATATTTCCAGCATTCTTAATAATAGGTGTAATTAAACCAGATTCTGTTGCAACAGCAACGGATATATCGGCATTCTCAAACTGAAGAATTGCATCATCAGACCAATTAATATTAATTTCTGGATGTTTCTTTAGTGCAGTTGCGGCGCATTTAATTAAAAGGTCATTAATTGAGATTTTATTTTCGTTATTGCTATTTAATTCCTTTCTTTTTTTCATAATTGAATCAACTTCCAGGTCAACATTTAAATAAAAATGTGGAGCTGTATTCTTTGAACTTACTAATCTTTCGGCAATGACTTTTCTCATAGAGGTATGCTTGATAGATATTGAAGGATTATCAGATGTAAGGGTTTCAGAAGATTCCTCTCCTTTATAAGCAGCAAGTTTTGCGGGATCTGCAACCTGTTCAACATCTTGAACTGAGATACGACCGCGTCTACCTGTTGGAGTTATAATTGATACATCAACCCCTAAATCTAAAGCAACCTCCCAAGCCTTTGGAGAAATATTAATATTTTCTGGAGGAGCAGATGGCAGTTCTGAATTTACGGAGGTGGATGTATTATTAGTTACCTCAGGAGCTGGTGCAGGCGCCTCGGACGACATTGCACTTTCGGGTTTAAAAGAGGTATCTGGAGCAACATAAGAATTAACAAAATTTTCTATCTCTTCATCGCTAACATCATCTGGTGCAAAAATTCCCAAAAGAGCACCAACAGCATATGTGCCGTCAGCTTGAACAACTTTTTTTCTAAGAGTACTATCAAGCTCTGCTTCAACTTCATTTGAAATTTTATCAGTTTCTATGACAATAAGAGGATCGCCTGTTGAAAAAGTAGTTCCTTCCTCTACTAACCATTCAGTAAGTTTACCTTCATCCATCTCAATGCCCCACTTAGGCATGATAAGAGGTTCAATTTTTTTATTCATTTTGTAAGTTCCTAACTATATTTAACTGTTTGCTCTATCACTTTTTTAATTTTTAAAGGTGAAGGCAAAAAAGCAGCCTCTAGTTCTTTAGCAAAAGGTACTGGAGAATGTGGTCCAGTAACAGTTTTTATGGGAGCCTTCAAAGAAGAGAATACTTCACTAGCAGCTAAAGCAGCTACATCTGCAGCGAACGAGCATCTAGGAGGTGTTTCATCAACAACTATTAGCCTTCCAGTTTTCTCAACACTATCTAAAATAGCATCTTCATCAAGAGGGCTGGTTGTTCTAGGGTCAATAATATCACAACTAATACCATCAGCAGCAAGTGCTTTTGCAGCATCTTCACAAAATGATACCATTCTTCCCGTTGCAACAAGAGTACAATCTGTACCTTGAGCAACCATTCTGGCTTTACCAAATGGAACCAGGTAGTCGCCTTCTGGGACTTCACCCTGTAATCCATATAAAGTTTTATGCTCAAAGAAAATAACTGGGTCGTCATCCCTAATCGCAGTTGTCAGCAATCCTTTTGCATCAGCAGGAGTCGAAGGCATTGCAACCTTAAGACCGGGGATTGCAGTAACCATAGGGTGGGGCGATTGACTATGCTGAGAAGCAGCTTGCATACCAGCACCATAAGCTGTTCTTAAAACCATTGGGCAAGTTGCTTTGCCACCAAACATATATCGAAATTTTGCAGCTTGATTCATTAATTGGTCCATACACAGACCTATGAAATCAGCAAACATAATTTCTGCTACAGGCCTTTTTCCTGCTAAAGCAGCGCCAGCTGCTGTACCAGCAATACCAGCCTCTGAAATAGGCATATCAATTACTCTTTCAGCACCGAATTTACCATATAATCCTCCGGTTACTCCGAAAACACCACCGATAGCCTCAGGACCACCAGGACTCCCTGTTCCACCAACAACATCTTCGCCCATAACAATAACATTTTTATCATTAGCCATTTCTTGATGAAGGGCTTCTGTAAGCGCCTCTCTATAACTCATTGTAGCCATTATTAATTCTCCTTAATATGAGACGTAAACGTCTGTTGTTACTTCTTCGGGTGATGGAACTGGTGCGGCTGCAGCTTCTTCAGCAGATAACTCAATTAAATCTCCAACTTCCTTGTCAATTTTATCTAAATCTTCATCACTAAGAAGGCCTGCCTCTGTAACTTTTGAACGGAAAATTTTAATACAATCATTATTTTCCCTATCATTTTTTACTTCGTCTGGACCTCTATAATTTTGTGGATCACCCTCAAAGTGACCATAAAATCTTGTTGTTTCAAACTCAACTGCACATGGCCCCTTACCTTCTCTGGCTAGCGCAACTAATTCCTTCATAACTTCTTGCACTTCAAAGAAGTCAAAGCCATTAGCCTTAACAGTGTGAATACCAAAAGCTTCAACACGACTCGCAATACTTTCTGAGGCAATAACGTATGATGAACCAGTGTGCTCTGAATACCTGTTATTCTCATATACATAGATACTAGGTAGGTTAAGGATTGCGGCAATGTTCATTGATTCAAAAACAGGACCTTGATTACATGAGCCGTCACCACCAAATGATAATGCTACTCCTCCTTTACCATCTAGTTTTGCCGCTAAAGCTGCACCAGTTGCAAGAGGAGGGCCTCCGCCAACGATACCGTTAGCACCGAGCATCCCTACATCCATATCAGCAACATGCATTGAGCCACCCTTGCCCTTACATAGGCCATCTGCACGACCATATAATTCCTTCATCATACCCTTAACATCACACCCTTTTGCAATACAGTGTCCATGACCTCTGTGTGTAGATGTTATATAGTCTGAATCTTTTAAGTTTTCACAAACCCCAACAGCTATTGCTTCTTGACCCCCATAAAGATGAGTAAATCCACCTATAGTTCCTTTGGCTATTTCCCTGTGAAGGTGATCTTCAAAATCTCTAATAGTTTTCATTTGACGATAGGCTTGTTCGAGTTCTTCTCTAGCTAGTTGCATTTCTAGTCCCCTTCATTTAAATCGTATAATTGAGTTTTGGATTAAAATATTTTTTTATCTTACTTTCAATCAAAAAATTAAAAATCTTATTAAAATAAGTTTTCCTTATTAAGAATTGTAACATAATTATATACTATATTGCTTATAATTTTAAGGCTAAGGTTTCCTCAACAACCCAACTAATTGACCTTCTAATAAGATTTCTTACATTCTGATTTTCATATGACTTAACACCGTCACCAAACTGAAGGTAAGTAATAGCACTTTTTTTATAGTGTTTTGTCCATCCAATAAGATTGCTGCCATCCTCGTGATCCCAGCCTTCATTTGAATTAAGTCTCCCATCTAAGGCATTTGATGCTGAATAAAAATTACTTTTCTTAAAAGAATAGTCACTCTTTAATATTGGGGTAACATTATCTTCAAAGATTTGAGCTAAATATAACTCATCTTCTATTTTAAATTCCTCTAATCCCGATGTAATAGGATGATCACCAACTGCCGTAACATTATAATTAACAAAATGCCTGTATCCTGAATCAGGTGTATTTACACCCCTTACTTTACTTGGTTGGTATAAAAATTTTCCACCAATTACTTCACTATATTCCTCCCATAATGGCCAACCAGCCAAGGAGTGATGTAAAAAAACACATCCAATACCATCACCTAATCGTGCAATAAAATCCTCTTTAAAATGCTCAGGAGGTTCAACAAAAAAAGACTGGCTATCCGGATTTTCATCAAAGTTTAATCCCGGCATGTCATAAAAAAGAACAGCATTATAGGGTTTAATTTGATTTTCTTTGAAAAAGGTTTGAGCAGCTGGATGTTCAATATGACTCCATTCAAATCCCAATGAATCAATCATCTCAAAAAAAGGATCTCTTTCAAATGGATGACCACGAGTGACTACTAAGATATTTAGTTCGTCATCTTTTATAAAAGTTTTATTTCCTAGTTTTCTACCTTTTTCTAACTCTGCTTCAATATCTAATGATTTGGGCATATCATAACCTTACATTGATCTTTTGATGTTTTGAGAGATTCGAATGTATCTGATAAGGAATCAAAGCCAACCTTTTGACTTATCATTTGCGAAGGATTAATTCTTCCTTGCTCCATCATATCTAAAGTAAACTGAAAATCGTCTTTAATATAAGCTATAGCAAATTTTAAAGTTAACTCTTTTATAATTCCAAGAAATGGCATGAAAGTATCTGGTTTATCACAAACGCCTATTACCACTATTTCAGAAAAAGGAGCTGCTATTTCTAAACAGTTTTGAATAATAGTTGGAACTCCTGCACATTCAAAAATAATATCAGGAGATCCTCCTGTTTCTTTTTCATAAATACTAGCCATTTCTTCAGAAGGTGTTTTCCCATCAATAACAAAAGTGGCTCCCATTTTTTCAGCCATTATCTTTCTTTCTTCTGAAACCTCCGCCACAACAATATGTCGTGCTCCAAAGAATCTTAACCATTGAATCGTAGCTAAACCAATAGGTCCTGCTCCAATTACAAGAGCGCGATGTCCTTGTTTGAATTTAGAAATCCTAACACCATGAAGACCCACTGCCAGAGGTTCTACTAAAGTAGCAAAATCCCAGCTTACACCTTTAGGTATTTTAATACTCTCCGGTAAGCCGATTCTTACATATTCTGCATAACCGCCTTGGACCTCAGGCCCCATACCGGTTGATTGCATATTGGTTGAACAAAAAAAGGGATTACCATTTATGCAGGACTGACAAGTTCCGCAGGATATGAAGGGAAGCGAGACAGCTGGATCACCAATTTTCCATGAAGATTTTAAGCTTTTACCAATTTCAACAATCTCTCCGCTAAATTCGTGGCCAAAAATAGTCCCTTTGGCAGGCTCCATTGAACCACCATCGCTTGCATGAAGATCAGTTCCGCAAATTCCACACTGATTTACTTTAAGTATTAATTCATTATCAGCACACTTAGGTTCATCAACATTTTCAATTGATAGGGGCTTTCCTGGTTCATGGAATACTGCTGCTTTCATAATTTTCTCCTAATTATTAGTTTAACTTTCAAATTAATTTTCATTGTTTTATTTTTGTATCATTTTAATTATTCGGGTATTTATATTAAGATTTTAAATCTCCAAGGCTCATTACAGGTGCTTGCCTATCCCAGTTTTTTGATGCCTCTTTCATCATAGCAAACAACCCAAGACTTGCATCAGAAAGTTGTGCTATTTCAATCATAGGTCCTTCCCTTTCCTTTGTATCTAGGTAGGCGAACTTTCCACCATCTTCCGTTTTTCCACCTTGGAGATTGATATATCCCTGCGACTCTAAAATACGAATATCATTTTCAATATCGGTGGTTAGGGTGCACAAATGGTGAAGAGGTCCTTTTTCGTTATTAACATACTCATTATATATAGAAGGTGTATCACAGTGTTGATTTACTAACTCTATTTGCATGCCTCCTGTATAGGCGATAGCGACAGAGAAATCTATATCAACACCCTTATCTTTGTAGTAGACATCTCGTACCCTGAGGTGTTCTAATTTAAAGAATGGTCCAACATTCATTTTTTTTGTCCAAAATTCAATTGAGTCATCAAAGTTTTCTACTACAAATGCCATTTGCATCATGCTTCCAAATTGCTTAATCATGAAATTTCCCCTTTATTTAAATATTACCAATGGTCAGTGCTTTGGTTATATTTTAATTGATATTTTTGTTATATAATTACTTCAGCTTCTATAGTAGCTATTTTCCCATCCCAGTTTTTTGCCTCTTGCTCCATCATGTCAAAAAATCCTAATCCTGCTGCAGATAATTGAACTAATTCAAACATGGGTTCCCCTCTTTCCTTTGTATCGAGATAGACAAATTTTCCATTATCTTCTGTTTTTCCACCTTGGAGGTTGATATATCCTTGCGACTCTAAAATACGAATATCATTTTCAATATCAGTGGTTAGCGCTGCTACATGATGAAGCGGACCTTTTAAATTGTTGACATATTCATTATATATACAGGGTGTATCACAGTGCTGTTTAATGAGCTCGATCTGCATGCCACCTGTATATGCAATAGCCCCAGAAAAATCTATATTAGCCGGCTTATCTTTGTAATAGACATCACTTAATTTAATATCATCCAGTATAATAAATGGTCCAACATTCATTTTTTCTGTCCAAAATTTAATTGATTCGTCAAAGCTCTCAACTATGAATGCCATTTGCATTATTGGGCCAAATTTTTTTTCCATATCTATACCTTCTAAAACCTATTGAAGACTTCAAAAGGTAAATGGTCAAGACGCAAAATTAAGTATCAAAAAAACAGACCCTTTACATTTCTTTCTTCATTTTTTAAAATTTAATACTATTTTAAAACTAGACATCTACTAATCTTGTTAGATATATTAGTGGTGAATTTTTTTTTGGAGGATTTATGGCCTTAATACGATATGCTGAACCTGGTTCACTTGGCGACAAGGCCCCAGAACCAAACCTAGATTATAGTAGAATCCCTAAAGAAAGATATACATCGAAAGAATTTATGAAGCTTGAATGGGACCATATCTGGACAAAGGTATGGCTTCGCGGAGGCTTGTCTCAAGATATTAAAGAACCCAATAGTTATGTTACTTGTGAAATTGGAAATTGGTCCATTTTAATGGTTAGGGGTGAAGATGGAAAAGTTAGAGCATTCCATAACGTTTGTAAGCACAGAGGTAATCAGTTAGCTCAAGAAAAAAGAGGCTTTATTGAAGAGGGTACATTTAAGTGCGGTTACCACCGTTGGCAATATGATGCTATGGGTAAAAGAGTTACTAGCCCAGACCCAGAGACCTTCCCGCAAGGATTATGCGATCCATCCCTCCATTTAGATGAGCTTCCTTGTGAAGAATGGAATGGTTGGGTGATGTATTCACTTAACCCAAATGTTAAACCTTTAATGGAATGGCTCGGTCCGCTTGATGAGCACCTAGGAGCTTATAATTTTGGTGAAATGAAACTTGTTATGGACATGACGGTTGAATGGAACTGTAATTGGAAGGCATCAATTGATGCCTTTAATGAGACCTATCATGTTTGGGGAACACACCCGCAGATAATGGATTACTTGGAAGATAAGGATGTGCAGATAGACTTATATGATATTCATAATCGTTATCTCGTTCCTTTTGGTGTTCCAAGCGAAAGACCGCATATTGATCAAGAAAAAATTGGACCTAGTTTAGCTAGTTATATGGAGCAACATGGCATTGATCCAAATACTTATATTGGCAACGCTCAAACAGTTCGAAGGGATATTCAGTTAGCCCAAAGAGAAAGAGCTGAAAGCATGAATCTTGACTTCTCCAAGTTGAACGATGATCAATTATCTGATGATTATCATTACTGCGTTTTTCCAAATGTAACCCTAAATATTCATGCAACTAATTATATGATGTTTACGCAACGTCCTCACCCTGAAGATCCCAATAAGTGTTTCTATGATCTTCAGATGTTTACCTTAGCCCAAGATAAAAATAACAAACGTACTGAGTCAGCTGCTACACTAGCGGCTCAAGCAGCAATAGATTCAGAGGCAAAAGGAAAATATGTCCGTCCAGAGCATCGATACGTCAAGGACGGTGAAGAGCACACTTTAGGAGAAGTTCTAGATCAAGATGCGCATAATTTACCATTTGTTCAAAAAGGAATGAATAATCCATCATACAAAGGGTTATGGTGCGGTAAGCAAGAAAGAAGAATTGTTCATTTCCATCAAGTCGTCGATCGTCTTATTATGGAGGATGGCGGAGAGGTCCCTAAGTACGGTTAATTTTTATTAAATTATTGAAAGTTTATTATTATGACTCAAGAAGAAAATATTTTTGAGCTCTTATGTTCATCTAGTGATATTGAGCCAGGAAAAGAAGAGATATTTAGGTTAAACGGTAGGGATATTTTAGTTGTTCGTTCTGTGGAGGGCGATCTATATGCTGTCGAGAATAATTGCCCGCATGCCAACGCTCAGTTATCCGGAGGTAGGTTTCGCGGAGGTTTCTACGCGTGCCCTCATCATGGGGCTCGTTTCGAGTTATCAACAGGAAAATCAATGACCAACCTGTCAAATAAGCCATTAGTATGTTTTGATGTTCGAGAGGACGAGGGGAATATAGAAGTTATTGTACCCAAAAAGAAAAAGGTAGCCTTTAGCCCGGGTGGAATGCCCCCTGGTTTTGGACCGCCAATGTAATTTTTTTAAAACAAGGAGGAAGACTATGGATTTAGGATTAAAAGGAAAAAAAGCAATTATTACCGGTGGTAGTAAGGGTATTGGATTAGCAACAGCTCATGCATTAGCTGATGAAGGTGTTGATGTTGCAATATGTTCTCGTAAAATTGAGGATGTTAATAAGGCTTTAGAAGCCCTTAAAGGAAAAGGTGTTAACGCAATAGGTGGAGCAGCTGATGTTGCTGATGGCGATTCGTTTAAAGCATGGCTAGCATCTGCTATTGATGAACTAGGTGGATTAGATATTTTAGTACCACAGGTTAGTGGCGGTGGAGGCGATCCAAGCGAAAAAGGCTGGGCAGCAAATTTTCAAACCGACATTATGGGAACAGTCAGAGCTGTCGAAGGTTCTTTGGAAGCCCTTAGAGCATCAAAGGGATCAATTGTTATGATTTCTACAACAACAGCTATTGAAGAAGGTCCAGGAAGTGGTCCATATGGAGCAGTTAAAGCTGGTTTATTGAATTATTCCAATCACCTTTCTCAAACTGAAGGCGTTAATGGAGTTCGTTCAAATGTAATATCACCTGGACCAATTTATATCGATGGCGGTCCTTGGAATTATATTAAAGATAATATGGCAGATTTTTATAATGCTACTTTAAAGAATATACCTTTAGGAAAATTTGGCGCAGGCGAAGATATTGCAAAAACAGTAGCATTCCTTGGAAGTCCAGCTAGTGGGCACACAACAGGAACTAATGTCATTATCGATGGTGGATTTACAAAAGGAGTCCAATTCTAATTTTAGTTGGTGGGTGTAACTTATGACTGATGATATTAAAAAGAAAATTGATGTAGTTTTTATTGCAGGTGGAAAATTTCATGATATTGATTTTGCAAGATTAGAAATTTTAAAGTTGTTAGCAGAAGATGATAGAATGAAAACTAGAGTATTTGAAGATTACTCTAATCTTCACGCTATAGAAAATGCTGATTTTTTAATTACATATACTTGCGATGTTCGACCTACATTGGAGCAGCAAAAAGTTCTTCAAAAGTACGTTGCCTCTGGTAACAGATGGCTGGCGCTTCATGGAACGAATTCAATTCTTCAGTTTATGTCTAATGGAAAGGTTGATAGCCCAAGAATAGCACCTGTTATGATGGAAACATTAGGATCACAATTCATAGCCCACCCACCAATTGAGCCATATAATGTTAAGGTATCTCAACCCGATCACCCCCTTGTTGAGGGTGTTGAGGAGTTTGAAACTACAGATGAATTATATCTAATGGAGCTTCATGGAGAATTAAATGTTCTTCTTGAGGCTGAGTATGATGGTAAGGCTGAAGGCTTTACTGAAGAGGATTGGCCTAAAGAAAATTGGCCCGTTCTTTACCTGCATAAGGTAGAGAAAGGTGAAGTTTTGTATTTAACGCTGGGTCATTGTCGGGGTCATTATGATATGCATGATTTACCCGAGCCTCTTGAGTATTATCCTGCTGTAGAAAGATGCGCATGGGATCTTCCTGTGTTTTATACCCTTCTTAGGAGAGGGATTAACTGGGCAAAAGAAGAAGTCTTAAAAAAGAAATAATATATGTTGGATAAGATTGCCTTTATAACCGGAGTTGGTCCTGGAACAGGATCTTCTTTAGCAAGATGCTTTCATGCTGAAGGTTATAAAGTTGCAATGATAGCTAGAAATCAAAAACGATTATCCGAGCTGGAAAGAGAACTGTCTGGGGCAAAAGGTTTTGTCTGTGACGTAAGAAATGCTGACTCAGTAAATAACACTGTTGAGGCTGCAATCAAAGAATTTGGTTATCCAGACACTTTTATTCATAATGCGGTAAGGGGTGTGCGGGGAAGTTTCCTAGATTTTACTCCTGAAGATCTTCAGTCGAATTTTGATACAAACGTAATGTCTTTATTAAGATTCTCTCAACTATTATGCCCTAATATGATTAACAACGGCAAAGGCTCCGTGATTGTTACTGGAAATACATCCGCTCATCGGGGTAAGGCTGAGTTTGGCGGAACGGCATCAACCAAGGCTGCTCAAAAGATATTAAGCGAATCAATGGCAAGATTTTTAGGCCCGAAAGGTATTCATGTTGCTTATATTACTATAGATGCTGCAATTGATGTTCCATGGACAAGAGAGATGTGGCCTGAGCGTCCAGATGATTTCTTTATTAATCCAGATGATATTGCAACAGAGGTACTTCACTTGGTAAATCAGAATAAATCAGCCTGGACTTTCGATCATTGGCTCAGACCATATGGCGAGACTTGGTAAACTAAGGTATCAAAGAAAATAATTTGATAAATAACCTCTTCAGAACATTAAAAAATATAGAATATAAATAAGCTATACTTACTTAATAGCTTAAAATATTAGTATCTTTTAATATACGTTATATATTTCAATGATAATTGTTAATTTAAATCTATTTTTTTATTGACTATTGATGAGTTTTAGCTAGTTTGCACCTAAATCTGCGAACATAGTGTCGTAGTATTAACTTAACTAACTTATCTGGGG
>Ga0308010_1000955_pt1 | contig 16965 bp, 21 predicted proteins | sample Neamet129_FD_202368 | JGI IMG/M metagenome (GOLD analysis project Ga0308010, IMG submission 202368) | Marine microbial communities from water near the shore, Antarctic Ocean - #129 | ecosystem: Environmental > Aquatic > Marine > Unclassified | place: Southern Ocean | collected 2014-07-24 | reverse complement strand
AATACAGAACGACAAGTTGACGATACCGATATCAATCGATAGCACACGAGTCTTTTTCATTGTCATAGACATATGAATCATTAAAAAAATCATTCAAAAAACATTTATTATTATTATAAACCGGTTCCATTACTTCAATTGAGTTAAACGGCATCCATCGATGTACGTCTGATACTGAGGATTATTTGTGTTCTGAGGCCAATTTCTAACTTCTTGAACAACAGTAATCTTATACTGTGAAAACAACATGGAGTAGAAATCCTCCGTAAACGTAAACTTGGAAGAACTTGGGAACTTGTTCGTCGCAAATTCTCGAAGAGATGTGATAAACTGAGACTCCAACGAGTACTTGGTCCCTTCAATCTCAACATTGGCCGATTTGAGGAACGCGTACAGCAAATTGGTACTATACTGCAGCTTCTCCTTCGACTCACACATTCTCTGTGGGAGTACAGACCAAATATCAGAATCCCCATACGCCTCTGTTGCCCAATCGTATGCAAGAGAACTCTTTCGAATAATCGCTGGAATCTCCTTCTTGATCCTCCCTCCTAGTGTGGGATCTCGGTCTGCGTCCGTTGTTGCGTATGGGAAATCCAGGACAGTCACACGTCGAGCAATGGATCCAGATTTGTCTTCCCATCCAGGTGCCTCGTTCCCGGCAAGCATCCCAGGAATAGTCCATATCATATTGATAGGAGCACCGTTCTTTACTGCCAAAGACACATTCTCTCCCGTCACCATACTCTGGAACGTTGCCTGATTGATACTGAAATCTTTCTTAACCTCTGGTGCAACAAAATTCAACTTGTCGGCAATCGGAGACAAACCAAACTGTTCCTCCACATTATTCGAAAGAATCCCAACATCTTTTGGATCAAAAATGTTTAGAATAACATTGATGATTGAACTCTTACCAGTACCAGCGACACCCTTCAAGAATGGAATCACCTGCCACGTATCCCTCTCGTTCACATCATAAAACATTCTCCCAATAAATACAAACATCCACTTGATCATCTCATCATCCCATTGTTGGAATCTGAAGATCTGATCAAGGGATGGTGTTTTTATATCATCGTATGTCTTCTTCGACCCAATAGACGCGTCCTTGAAGTAACATTCTTGGAAATCCATATCGAAATACTTACATGCAACAAACTCGTCAAGCTCCCTTGTGGGTGCATCGTACCGATGATATGTATCATCTGTCGCGTTGTATACACCCTTTCTGAAACTCCAAATCCTCCGTGTAGGAATCAAATCAGGAAACTCGTGATTCGAATCAATACTAATCCTATCACGTGACTTCTCCATCCAGTTGAAATTGGCCATCCACATTTCATGGTTCGTTTCCTTGTTACAATTATTCATCATAAAATTCTGGAGATTACTTTTAAGAACCCACGAGTTTGTTGGGTGATTGTCTACAATCTTCATCTGGTATATATCCGCGTTTGATGGATTCTGTATACTCTGAACTCTCCGAAGATTACTTGACTGTAACTTGCCCAAAATAAAGATGAACAATTTCATCGCAGGGGTATATTCCTCAATGTCCCGTGTCTTGTAAGCCGTAAGGGCGTGATATTGAGACAACGCAGGAAACGCGGCACTAATATTATTGCCCTTCATAAAACTCATGATAGTTTCATGTTGATAGTGAATCTTCTGTAAGAGATTCTTAATCATAGACTCTATCTTATTGTATTCCTCCTCGTATCCATCTTTCAACTCATTTGCAGCCCTGTTACATGCACCCATATCTGAATGATATATTGACGTGATGGTCGATGGGTTCATCTTTGACGAATCTTCAATCCCATAGATTTGGAATACATCAACGATGCTAGACAGATCGGCATCGGGATCTGGTTTATACCTTTCGTATATATCGTCGATGATATCCGTCAAGGAACCAAGAGGTGTCTTTTCGAAATCATTCTCATCTTCATTAATTTGTCCATCCTGGGTCCCATTCGAGTTCATCCTGTGTAAGTAGACTTGATTTTATTTTAGATGTTGTGAACAAGAGAGTGATCAGAGAGGAGAGTGAAAAGATGGGCTCAAATATTAAAGATGTTGACGAGATTATTAAACTTTCTGAATCGAGACATACTCCAGACAAGATGGCATACCAGCATATTATCCATCAAGGGGATAAATTGATACGCGCAAGAGCCATAGAACAGAAAACAGATGCAAAGTTCGAGATTCCTGCCATGATTCTGTTTAAACCATACTATGACCGAGATGAATTGGCCCGTAGGGTATACTTGCATTACAAAAGAATTAATTTTTCATGTAAATTAGATAAATATATGATTAGATTATCATGGGGTAAAAAGGATTCAGAAGAGGATTCCGATTCTGAATCTGAATCTGATGAGTCTGACGAATCGGACGAATCTGATGAGTCTGTTGATTCAGACTCTGACTCTGATACCGATACAAAAACGAAGAAGAAGATCAACATAGACAAGTCTTCTAATCTTTCAAAGCGCGCATCCAAATTTGCAAAGTAATGGTTTATTATTAATAATAACACTTAAAACTTTATTTACGACTCATCATAAAACTGATAATGAAGATCATGATAAACAGACATATCATGTGACAATCATCCTTCGAAATATGAAACTGTATCAGGTATATTTCAGGAGACATGTTATGACTACCTAGAGTACCCATTGGGTTAAATGATTCAAAAGATCCCATTACATTCCTCAGTGAATCGCCAACAATCTGTCCAATAGATTTACTGGATCCCATTCCTAGAATTTGAGGAGCCTGAGGTCTAGGCCTCTGGTCGATCACATGAGTACGTGGCACGCTCGATGGTCTTGGGTTGACATCTTCTGGGAGAAGACTTGTTCCTTGTGGGGTAGGTTCAGGTGTTGGCTCAAGATTCTTAATACGTTTACGTTGATTCTTCATGTCCTTTTTGGGTACAAAGTTTGATCCGTATGCTTCAGCTAGATCCATTTCTTGTATTCTAAACGATATTACTTATAATAACATATTAATATTTGGTTGGAATACCTTATTGTGATTATTAATTCCAATTATTAATTATTAACAATCACAATTATAAACTCCAAGAGTTCCACCCCTCATCACTTATCTCGTCATGACTTCTAAAGTTGTTTATTCGTCAAAATTTGAAGACAATGGTGATATTTCATCATTTCCAAAGAGTATGTTCGATTTCTTCACGAAACCATCTGTTCGAAAACATATCACTACCAAATGGCTTATAGACAGTATCGGGTCTCCGACTATTAAAGTTCAGGATTACGACATATATGCAATGGGGAAGAGGCTTGGTGATAGAACTCCTGTTTTTTGGACAAAGATGCGTATACTTACACGGGAATCTGAGAGGAATGTATTCCAAGGGAATCTTGGGGTCAAGATACTTGAAGGATATGGGAAGAAATCTATGGATGGATTTCATGGTATCACAATGATGAGACCTGTCAAGATTCGAAAACTGATTACACAAGATATATCTGACTTCAAGAAAAGAGCCGTCATACACCTTGGAGGGGATAATTTTGCATTCTTGAAGGATATCGAATGCTTTGCCGAATTTCCGTACTACACGTCAAAGGATATCAAGGCAACTGGAGACAATAGTGTAAATTGTAGGAAAAGGAGGTATTATGCAAAGAGGATGGACAAGAAGAAGTCATGGGCACATATTTCAAAGGAATCAATACTGATTGCTCATAAGAAGAAGATTGCATCAATGATACAACCATACAGGAAGAATGCTCCTATTGGTTTATATTTTGAAGAATTTATTGGTGATATTTTGAAAATAATAGAAGAGGTTAGGACAGATTACGGAGAACAAACCACCTCCACACTAGGGTATTTGTCACAAATAGATTCATCAGAGGATTCATCAGAGGATTCATCTGAAGAATCATCTGTGGGAGAAGCGTCAGACGAATTGGTAGAAGATTTTAAAGTACCACCACCCCTAGTCAGTAAATCAGTGGATAGTTTTTTATCGAGTATATCAATGGATTCGATTAGATGGTAAATGGAGTAATATTTTGTATGTGGGTGTTATATATATTATTGACCCGTAATAAACTATAATATGGACTCGAGAAACATTACTGGACGTTTTGTGAACTACACTCTTCAGGGAAACGGTGAAAACCTTTCGCCAATTGAGCAACAACTTCGATCGAAATTCTTATCCAAGGAGAACAAGGATGTTGTTTTCCGTCAAGTTCAAGAATCTATTGATTCAATGGTCTCATATGGAAATGTAACAGATGCAATGTATGAATCATTTGAACGATCTCTATTCCTCACACTTGGTACTGTTGGAGAAATGAACAACGAATTCCTACGAACTTTCGCTGGGAAGAGGAAGACAGCAATGCAAGCAATGAGTAGAAGCAGAGAAAGAGGGTTTGCCAAATCGAACATCCCATCGACTTTTCTTCCCCGCCCATCTTTCAATCTGCAGGATGATTCGAATGATAGGATATTGGAATTTGAATTCCGTTGAATAATACACGGGTAAACTGGTAATTATTTAAGAAAAATTAGAAACTCAAGACCATAATTAATACAAAACTATCTACCTTTATTTTACACTGTCATACTGGGTGTCAAATTCTCCAAAATGTTGGCAGATGGACCCTTCATACTCCTCCTTTTCTTGGGAGTAACTGGTGTGTCTGATTCAGTTGGTGTTTCAACAGTTGCAGTTGGTGTTGCTACTGGTACGGGGATAGGCTTAGGCTTAGGCTTGGGCATCATACTTGAGAACATTCCAAGCATGGATGACATGTCCTTTCCAGGGGCAGCCTTTGCTGCGGCAGGTTGTGCTGGTGTACTTGCCACATTACCGGCATGCTGGAAAATGGCAGAAGATACAAATGTCATCATGATAGTCATCTCTGGTCCAAATGATGTCCTCCCAGACCACTTATGGTGTAGCTCCTCTAGGCTGTCATCATAATCTGAAACTGTAAGCATCATATTCTGAGAAAACCCCTGTAGTTTAAGGTTGAAAGGGTTCACCATTCCATTTGCAAATTCAATCATGGTTGCTACAGAAATAAGAATGTGTTGCATCTTCTTCACAGCCTTCTGGGAGTTACTCTCTCGTGTCATGCGGTAACACTCGAATCTGATCTCATCCATGTCATCCGTGAGTTTCCATTTCTTTGCAGTTGTGAATCCATCTTTGGACATTTTGGAGATCCTGGTGAGCATCTCGATCTTCTCCTGCATGATTTCCTCTTTCCGGCGTTCTTTAGTAAATTGTTCCCTATCCGCGTACGATGACCCCGACATATTACTATCTTTGCTAGATTTACCCGAACTATCACTATCCATTGAAAATCCACCCATTGAAGAATTGGAAGACATAGATCCCAATGATGAAACCGACTTCTTCTTCTTCTTCTTCTTAACCTTCTTCTCCATTACAGTATCTGAAGCCATCTTATCCATGTTCCCAATTGAACTAAACATGTCAAGTTCTACTGGTTTTACAGGCGTCTCGACAACAGCCTTCACTTTTTTGGGCTTCTTCACCTTTTTAGGGAGGGACTTCTTTGTAGGGAAAGGAAGACCATCGATCGCTCCTATAGATATTTTAGTATTTGGAACATCCCTTGGGGGAACTTTAGGTCCCGATTCAATATCCGAAATACTCTTCATCATGTCCATGATGTATATAATCCAGTGTTCTTATACCGAAATATAATATAAAAAATGACACTCCCTAGACTTGAATTCTATAAAATAGTTACCATTGTATAACTTTTATTTACTCTTCAATATCCTGGTCGAGGATAGATTTCTGAAGACTCTCTAGGATAGCCTTAGCACCGGTTACAACGAGGCCATGTTCCTTAAGGGCCTGGAGTTCCTGGTTCTTTTCCTTTAGGATCTCGACAATTTCCTTCATCTGTTTCACGATGTCGTCGTGCTTGGCAGTCACATCCTTCAATTCCTTGCCAATAAGAGAGGTTTCAAATAGAGTAGTAGTAGTCATATTGGTATATTGAATATTTTTTTGATATACTCTATCCGAATATATTTTTAATACAACAATTAACGCATTACAAGGAAAATCTTAAACATTTATAATATCATACGACTGGTCGGACATATTCTTCATTGCCAATTATGGACGTTGAATTCCCAGATGTCAGAGCTCTTTCTACGATTGTCGAGTCTATTTCGTCTACTGACACAAATAACATCCAAGATGTAAAATTCCTAAAGAAGATGAATGCACATGATCTTGTCACGAGTAAAAAAACTGTATGCAAGATCGAAGACTTTGTACAAAGTTCTAGGAAGAGAAAGGGACGAGACAGCTCTCATATCGATACATCTATCTGTGAATCTGAAAAGAGCCACGAACAACAATGGAAATGTGAAAGTTGTAACGTAGAACTTCTCTATAATAAGAAGGAAGCCCAAAGAGTATGTCCATCCTGTGGTAAAACGAGCTTCTATCAGGAAATGACACGGGGTGAACTGATTTCACAAGGGTATACGCCGACCACTGCATATCTCTACAAGCGTCACAACCATTTCAAAACTTGGCTTAAAAGGACACAGGGGAAGGAGACGACAACAATTTCTGATGAAATCGTAGATCTTGTTCGGAAGGAACTCAAGAAGGAGAGAATCACTGATATGGAAAAGGTTGATCACCACAAGATCAGATCTATCTTGAAGAAGATGAGACAGAGCAAGTACTATAACCATTGTGTACAGATTACAACCATCATCACCGGGAAAATACCACCTCAGATGACAGAGGAACAGGAGGATAGTCTTCTACAAATGTTTGAGAGGCTTCAAAAACCGTTCGAGAGGATGGTAGTCGGAAAAACCAGACAGAATATGTTATCGTACTCGTATCTCATCCATAAGTTTATACAGATTCTTGGTCTGGATGAATTTCTACCATACTTTCCTCTTCTCGTATCTCAAGATAAGATACAGATCCAAGATTCTCTATGGAAGATCTTGTGTGACGAGGTACAATTTGAATTTATAAGGTCTACAATGTAAGGTTTTATGTAAATACTAGGCTACTTCTTCTGGGTTCTCGTGGTTATCAATATTATCAATCTTTTCACTATCATATACTGGGGGTGTTACCCAAGGCCATATGAGTGGGATTCCACCAAATGCCAAAATTATTTCAGCCTTGATATGGGGCTGAACACTATTCTTGACGAAATCATTTACCGTCCTACTGTCTGTGAATACATATGAGAAATATCTATAGGCATCATACACTCTTTGTTGGTAATTGGTATATCTATAAAGCCAATGCATCATGCAACATTCTCGTACAACCCGGTCCACACACCAATCATCTCCGATTGTTCCCTTTATATATGAATTACATAGACGACTGTCTGGACGAATAGATAAACACACATCGTTCAATTTTGTCTGTAGCAAAACAGTTCTTTCTTCTTCAGTCATCCTATGGTCCCGTGTTTAATTGCATATATAATTTTATATATATTTATTCATAGGTACCATGGACGAAGAACATGACAATATGAATAAGAGGACAATGACTCCTGCTATTGCAGATATGTCTGTCAAAGAAGAGAGGACTTGTCTTTCTGAAATCAGATCTCGTGCAGTATCTATAAAACACGAATATGTGTTGAAGAATGGCATGACTGCCGGGGCGTTTTCATTGAAATATGTAATGGGACATCATATTAAAAGAAAATCAAAATGTTCAAATAAGAAAGAAAGTAAATAATTGATTTTATCCGTGCATATGGAGTAATTGCCTCTTCTCTGATGAAATAGATGCCACATCGAGTATCTTCTCGAAAAATGATGCTGATGTATACTTGGGATCTATCTTACATATATCACTTACATCTGATTCAACAGATATCTCGTATCTCTTTTCTGACTTTTCTGCATTCTCTTTGGTTGTTCCTTCCCATATTACACATAACTTGTACTTCCATGAAGATCTAGCCGTTCTATATATAAATGTTTTCGAGTTCTTAATCCGTACAAATGAATATAAGGTTACGTTTATATTCCCGTGTCCCTCTAGTTTTTCACAATTAGAACGGACAACCTTCACTCGACTTGATTCTTCTGGTTGACATGTCCCGTTCCAATGAATAACCTCTGTCTCTCTGATCATACTGGGGCTATCTTGGAGCTTATTATCAGATACAGTGATATCCCCCTTCGGATGAGATATTGTATATTCAACACTGACATCCCAGTCTATTACCGTTTTCCAACACTTTGCAGCCGATAGATTATTATTGATACGGACTAGTGTTTCATGTGATACACCCCCCTTAGATGATTCTTCCTTGTCCCATATATACGCAGTGACCTTTTGGTCTGGTGCTAAATCCTTGAAGAATGGTACCATATTGGATGTACAGTTTTCGTCTCCTCCGTTCTTGTAATAATAAGTCATCCTTGATATCAAAGGCTGTGTTTGTTAAATTAGAGTCTCTACTCTAACCAAACAAAATAGTTCGTGGAATATTATAGCGTTCCTTGTATTGTAAACACACTGATCAACCGGAAAGGAGAAACATAATGTTAAATTTCCGTATACCAGAAAGCTTTCCTACGTTTGCAAAATGGCCTACTATAAAGGTAGAATATCTCAACAATAATTCAGCCGTAAACGAATATTCTGAAACAAAAGAACCTCGTGAAATCGTATGCACAGATCGTATGCAAGAAGAGAATCCAATGTCTATTTGTAGGTATTGTAATCTACATATGGAAATTAAATTCAATATCGAACTTGAAGAATGGGTTTATCCAGAATGTGTCCAGACGAAGAGTGGTATTTGTCTTCATCCATTGTGTTATTATTTCTCAAAGAGAGAAAGACTTCCTCTATAAAATACGAACACTTAATGGCTCATTTTGGATGAAAATAATGTTTGCACATCCATAAACAGAATCAGCCATTCGATATGTTGAGCATGGACCAAAAAACCACCAAAATGATCCTTGTTGGTATCGCTGTTGTACTTGTTATCCTAACCGTATTGAAAGAATCGAAGGCAAAAGCCGCTCTCGGAACCAAGAAGCCCCGTGCCACCCTTGGCGCTAAGAGCAAGAATTCTCGCAGAACTGAACCTGATGGATGCGACAACGTAGCCATCGACTCTCCCGACTTTGCCCGTTGCGCCACTCTCGGTGCCGGGAGAACTGTCCTCGCCGGAAACCCCACAAAGCAAGCACACAACATCAACACCGAATTTGTCCAGGACAACTTTGACACCAACGCCGGAAACCTAGGAAACCCCTTCGCCATGAAGGTAGACGACTCTTTCGTGAAGGATGACTTCCTCGGAGGAGCCAAGGTCGAGTCTACTGACACCATCAGCCGTTCCGGAGGACAGGCATTCCCTTTCTCCCAATCGGGTACCATCACCAGTGGAGTTCAACCCAAGGGCTCCGTGACTGGTGGACTTGTTCTCGGAAAGATGATGGACCACACCAAGGGTGTTAAATTCCAGGCTCTTGCCGACAAGCCATCTACCGGAAAGGTACCTGCCCCCGCTCGTTCCACAGCTAGAAGCAGTGTTTCTCTAGGAAGTGCCGCCGAAGGTGTTAAATTCGACACTGCCTTCCTCGGAAGCGCTGTTTCCCCAGTCGGATCTGACGTTCTTGGAGCCAGCAAGGAAGAGATCGCCCAGTCTGCCCAGCAGCTCAATGATGTGAATGTTGTTCAGAGAACTAACGGTGGTCAACTTAACCTCCTCATCCACTCTTAGATATTGGAGTTCAACTGAATGGGTATAATGGCGTATCCAAGTATAATTAATCAAACATACATATAAAAATTAAAACTCAAACTTTTGTTATGGATCTAAATGACACCACAATTCTCTCACTTCGTCACCACTACGCAATCATGAGGGATATCAAATACAGAGAGAGGAATGTTGAAGATGATATCCGAGCTATTTTACACATACAATCTGATCCCACTGGGACGACAGATGATACAATCGTTATACCAGAGAAACCAGTATACCCGATTATAGTATGGAGCAAAGATTCTACTCATTTTAATCCCAATCATGTGAAGATCGATGAAGTTGATTCGTATATCAGAGAGTGTATGTTTTGGCCAATCCAAACAGATTCGCTTTGTCACAATTGTTGTCATTCATTTGACACGATTCCAGTACCACTCCCTTACTCTTTTGATAAACTTAGGAATATCTATAAGTGTAGGGGTAATTTCTGTTCCTGGCAATGTGCAAAAGCATACAGTCAGGACACAGTGTCTCATACAGGGAGGGGGTCTGTGAACACTAATATTGCTCTTCTGGCCTATAGACTATGGGTTAAATATATTCTTGCAAATGAAAGGTCTGTAAATAGTTCTTTACATGATTATGCACGATATAGTATTATACCCGCTGACAACAAGAGTTGTCTCAAGATTTTCGGAGGTAAACAAACGATAGAAGAATATAGGAAAGGGTTTTTCGGGATAGTCCCGCCTAAAGATGCTCTAGAAGGGAAACCATTCCTTTCTGTAAAGAGTAGGCTTTATCTACCATTCTCCAATACGGATAAACGACTTGAATCGGAAGCAGTTTCGACGAATATCAACCCAAACAATACGATGAATACCATTGGAACATCTGTGGCACATAAACATGCCAATGAATTCTGCGAGAAGTTGAACAGAGCCAAGAAGGAGAATGTTTCGATTAAGAGGAAGAGACCTGATAGCACCAAGAATACTCTACTTAGTTCTATGGGAGTTAAGGTTCTTAAGAAACGTTAATAACATTTTTTTAATATATACACATACCATATAACATATATAACTCGACTTATCATGGACGGAGGAACTTCCGGAAATACAGGCGTTTCGCTATTATCTGGTTCAGGAATTGTCGTCGGAGATTCTATTACCCTGATATCCGGAGCACGACAATGGAGAATCCGAGTGCCATCATCTAAAGAATCAGAAGACAACATCGTCGTTGTAGAATATAGGTCAGGAGCAAGATGGATTATTGCTCAGACATATTATGTTCCTCCCACTTAGATTTTTAATTATTAATAACGAGTGATTATCGTATCATTATTATCATTCTACACATATGTCTACAATAATACGCATGAATAGTCGTAAACGGAAAAAACCAACCAAGAGGTCTATACTGGACCCATGTCTTGAAAACCGTTTATACAAGGATTCCGGATGTAGACTGACAGAGATTACATCAGAAGAGAGGGATTATATTAGGAAGTGGTGTTCGGAGAGGTATATTGATGATCCGTATGCTATCAGAGCTATCATTTTATGGATAAGGGTGAAGTCATCTCTATCTGTGTTTTGCATTCTCAAGAAGACAAATAAGTTGTTATATATGATTATATGTATACATCTTTCAATGAAATGGCAAGGATACACGGAAATATGCAAGTGCAATTTCCTCAAAGATTTAAGAGAAGTTGATTCAGAATTGTCTGTCTCTAGTCATCAGGAGATGGAATTTCATGTCATCACGAATTTGAATTGGGATTTTGGACCTTGATTCATTATTAATTAAATTTAAACCATATAACTTATTAACTCCTCTTTTCAACCAAATATTTTACTCCCTTCGAAGCCTTCACGACTGCAGAAACACTCATGTGATTCTTTAGTACCTCGTCAGAACAATCCTCATAGAAATTACACTTCAAACCAGCATATTCCTTTGCCAATATCATGACATCCTCATCTGCTGTAGATAATGCAGATACGACCTTCTTTGAACCGAGACCCTTTGATGGCTTCTCAGTAATACTATAAGGGGGGAATGTGATGATATCGTTCCAGTTAGACTTGTATTTCACAGAGTATTGTTGTGCTTCAATCTTCTTCGAGACATCACTATGTCCACTGTATGTCACCTCAAGGTACCATGAATCATCTTTCCCAGTGTCTGTACTCATCTCTGGTACAATGTCTAGAAGGTCTACAGTGATCTGACCATTATCTCCTGTGAATGAATCGTCGAAATCTACCATGATCTCCCTCATCTCCTTTGTGACATTCTTTGTAGTATCTCCTCGTGTGACACTTGCATTTCCAATATAGATCCTCTCAGATGCCTTATTGGAAGTATTCAATGCAGCACTCACTGGGTCAATCAGGAAAATACGATCCAATAGTGTCTTTGCATATACATTCGTAGATACTCGATCATTCCACACATATTTAGATCGCATCTTCACAAACTTGATAGTTGCCTTCTGGATATACACACATAGTTTCCCAGCTGACTTTACCTTGATCAGATCAATTGTGTCATGAATGTCATCTTGGAAAGTTAGATAACCCGTGCATAGAACACCAATGCATACAGCTTTAAATGCGAGTGCGATGTAATCCATGATGCTTGTTGTAAATCAAACTCTCTGTTGAGTATTTGAAATATTACTTTTAATGCTAATGAGACGTAAATATTATTTGCATATCATAAAGAGACTGAATACTGTCATGAGTGACTTGTCCTCGTTAAAAGACTTGATATTTAACGGAAAGAACATATCTGGTCCATGGAGATTGTCAGTATGGGAGAAAGATGGACACCCACCTTCGTATGTATTTTCAGAAGAACATGAAAATAAAGGGTCTTGTCCTGATCAGATGGATATATCTGCATTATCCACAAGTATCCTCAATTCTACTAGCAATGTGCATGTTTTTATCGAACATTACATACATGCAAATGAAATGATAAACACAAAGCATACAGAAGAAAAGACATGCAACATTGCAAAGGATAAAGCAATCCTTAATAACATGAGAAACTGCCTTGAGGTTCTCAGGATAACAGACCCTTCTAAAAAGGAGAGGATACATTTCATAGATCCAAGAGTTGATATTGTTGCAATTCTACCGGATGGTAAGATCTATGACGCACTTGATATGTTTATTACCAGCAAAATCAAAGAAGGTGATACTGAATGTGCCCTTATGACAATATATGAAGCATTCATCCACCCTCTTATGAGTATGTTCCCAGACAAGATGGTAATGAAAGGGAGAATGGTTGGAACGATCGAAAACATGAGATCCAAGATGACTCCTGGTCAGAAAACATTCTTTGACTCTGTGTGGAAGAAGGATGTTATTGGACGAATTTCTACTCTTACGAAATTCTTTAGAGATATGCAGAAGTCATCTGATCTTTCTGAGATCAATCAGATGTACAAGTTGTACAAAGACATGACAAACAAATTTCTCGACACATGGCTTCTTGCAAATGTATTAATTGCAGAGAATTCGATGAATATGAGTGCATCTGTTATATATCTGGGAAGTCTTCATTCCCTCAATTTTGAAGAATATCTTCATCAGATGGGATACACAAGAAAGAGTCTGTTCGAAAACAAGAATCTCAGTGCATGTCTGAAATTGAATTGATAAAAATGCCCTGAAGCATCAACGTTTTGGTCATAGACCACAAACGAGTCAGGATTTGAAGTAATAAAAATATTTAAACTTGAAATTATTTTTTAATTAAAAATTGTCCCACACATCCAAGGTCCGCGATCATCTTAAGATACTGCTCCTTCTCCGGATCAATATCCTCTTCCATATCAGAAGACACCTCTGAAGACACCGGGGAAGATATCGAAAATAATTCCTCTGGCATCAAACCATACGCCCCCTCATAGTGAGGATCAATATCTCTATCATACGTAGAATCTTTAGGATCATACTCGATTTTCCCGTAAGGGGATACATCTGAGAAAATGTACTCCGCAATCTCCATGCCGATCTCTGACTTAAAGTCAATCGGACTAGGATTGATGTTGGCGCCACTTGAGAGCAGCCATGTGTTGATCTGGTCCTTGTGGGAACAGTTGGAATAGTTGTACGTCTTGTATGTCTTCTTGCTCATGTCACACCCATGGTTCTTCAACCATTCGAGTACTTCCAACTGGTTTGAAGTATCTGTCTTCCTGAATGCATTCTCGAGAACATACAAGAATGTGTACGAAGACGTGGAGTATCCAGTATACCAAAGCCATTCAAACACACGGAGGTCGCTGTTGGCCTCTGAAAAAGGATCGTCTCCGAAGTCACAACTGTTGTTCCTCAGCCATGCGATGTTTTCCACATTTCCATTCCTTGCCGCTGCTCTGAAAATGTTGATGTCGTCTTCCTGGTCCTCTCCGAGTTCGTGTCCACTGTCTTTCAGGAACCTCATCTTTCCCAAATCTCCCTCGTGTGCCGCACACATGAATGCGTAATTATCCCTGAATACCCTTGTCGATTGCGTGTTGAATTGCATATTTCTTTTGGTGTTTTGGTGTTTTGGTTTTGGTGTTTTGGTGTGGTGGAAAGTTGTGATGGAGGTGGGTGGTCTTGTATCTGTCCAACACAAGTTTGTAACTATGATGTCTATTCTGACCTTTTCTTGTATTGGATCTTTGGCATTAACCCGAGCTTGTCTGTGATTACCCAGTAATCTTTCATATACTCTCGGATCAATCTCTCAGGGTAAAATCCTTTGATCTTTGTTTCATATATCTTCGAAGATTTAACACCTATTACATTCTCGTATGGAACCAGGTGAATTTTAACATCTGGTTCTTTTGAAACAATAGAATTATGTTTCTTGAATGACATCACTAACTCTTTACGATGTGCGAACATATTACACGCCTTCTTCATGACAGATGGACTACCCATGTACATGATATCACATACATCTCGACTGTGATCAGAATGGTTACGTGTTCCATATGGATATTCTTTGTCACACTTGAGACATCCTCCTCCTCCATTTGGGTGCATATGTTGGTGACTTCCATTCATAACAAGAGCATTTTTATGTATAAATGTGGTATCCCCTGTAAAAATGTTATTGAAATTGTCAACTATACAGTCTGCTCGTAGTCGTACGAGAAGATCATACTTTATACCAGACTCATTGACAAGCTCCCAGCATTTCATAATAGAATACAATTGAGATCCTATATTCTTAGAAAAGTCTTTGCTCTTCCCCAACTGATAAAAATTTGCATAATATAACTGTAATCCTTCTTGCTGGAATGAAAAATGGTCCATCTTATCGGCATGATCTTCAACAAGCATTGCGACAGGTTTCAATACACTCCTAATCTCTTCAAAATCAGGAGGTAATTTACCAATGTCGATCCACTCGTTGTCTGATCGCGTTCCACTCTCGTTCCATGTGTGTATGTATATGTCTACACGATTTCCAAACTTCTTCTTAAAGTTCACCCAGAATTTCCTCCTAGGATCAAATAGACGAAAGTGTCCAGAAAGCATGAGTGCTACTTTTTTAGGAGGTGGACATTTCAATAACTTCAACTGGTTTCCACATATAACATCTCTAGCCGTTGTATTTATTTCAACGACACTCGTATCTATATGAGGATTATAGAAAATCATATCATCATATAGATCACTCCAATTAGAGGGAAGTTGATTCATTCGAGATGTATCTACTGGTAGGTTTAATGCGGTTGGAAAGGTTCGTGATAGTTCTTCAAGACAAGAATACTTGGTCCATTTTTCAGAGCGGATTATTTCATTTAAACATAAGGTTCTGCTAAGAAATAAAGAATATTCCAACACTCGATGAGCACCCGTTGATGATTTTACATTAATCATATTTTCTAATTGATCTTCCAATGGAAGATCTAAACGAGTGTACCCATATCCAGAAACAATAGACATTGCCCGTTCGATAGATCTTCTTGCACCTGTGTTGTGGAAATGGCAATATACGATGCTATCTGATGGGACAGTGATACCCTTTTGAGTCACCCCGTTATGACACCCATTGACTGTTGATATGAACTTTGATGCCCTGAATATATACTTTTTAGGACTAGCTTCTTCATATATGAATGTTTTGATGTCAATAACAGGGCGTATTATTTTCTGATCGACACATACACATGGATCAGGTATAGCAGTCAGGTATCGTTTCACCATAACTCGGGCTACATTGCCTGGGAAAGAGTTTAGATACTTTGTAACAACATTTACCATGTTTTGCTGAGGGACATTATCTATAATAAAGAACTCATCTGTATCAAGCCCTATTAAAAATTTACATAACTTTTTATATTTCAACATGTGCTTTGTGAAGGCGTTCCCCTGTGAATTACCTTCGTAATTTGTTTCGTTGACGACAGTTATACCCTTTTTCATGTACCGGGAGTAGACATCTTTCACGATAGGACAAGTGGACATGTTATCGATAATGATAATATTTGTGAACCCAAATACATTCCCGTGGTATATGATGAAATCTTCAATCAAATCTGTCTCATTTTTAGTAACAGTGAAGATCTTCGCAACAGGAAGCATATGTTTAGTATTAGATTGTTTATATGTTTAATTTGCAATATTATTTTAAGCGCTTATAACTTACGAAACCCAACAACCAATCATTTTTGATCATATAATATTCAACCTACATTTCAACGAGTTCTGGGACGTCGTCTAGAGGTTCCACTCCAATGGAGTAGATACTACCAAGTGGGGCTATAGGTCTGGATAATGCATCTCCCCACATACCACTTGAATGCATGAGGATTCCAACCTTTGTGTCAGTGTCAAGAAGTGGTTTCTCCTCATCATCTTCAAATCCAGAATCATGTCCTTCAGATTCGCTTACTTCACTGCCATCGACAGATTCAACAGATTCAACAGATTCGAGAGACATATCCGAGTTACTTCCAGATTCACTACTGGATTCACCTGACTGGGTGTCAGTGTCACTATCGGAGTCACTATCGGAGTCACTACTGGATTCACTATCGGAGTCACTATCCGAGTCACTATCGGAGTCACTATCCGAGTCACTACTGGTTTCACTCTCGTATTCATAATCGGAATCACTTTCGTCACTATCGATTGGGTGACCGAATGCGTATTCGACATTG
>Ga0308010_1000946_pt1 | contig 17069 bp, 18 predicted proteins | sample Neamet129_FD_202368 | JGI IMG/M metagenome (GOLD analysis project Ga0308010, IMG submission 202368) | Marine microbial communities from water near the shore, Antarctic Ocean - #129 | ecosystem: Environmental > Aquatic > Marine > Unclassified | place: Southern Ocean | collected 2014-07-24 | reverse complement strand
GGCCCAAAATAATTAAATAATATTTATAATCTACTTATATAACAATGAACAATCTTTTATAGCCCGTGGGTAAATCATTAATAGAAATTGCTAAGGCAGTAATACAAACTGAAGCTGATTCAGTGCTCTTGCTAAAAGACAGGATAGATCAAAAATTTGATGAAATTTGTCATCTTATTAGATCTTGCAAAGGCAAAGTGATTCTTATTGGAATGGGAAAATCAGGTCATATAGCAAGAAAAATTGCCTCGACACTAGCTTCTACAGGTACCCCCTCTTTTTACTTGCATCCAGGCGAAGCAGGGCATGGTGACCTAGGTATGATTAATTCTAATGACGTTGCAATTATGATTTCATACTCTGGGGAATCTGATGAAATCATTTCTTTGCTTCCTGGCATAAATAGAATCAAGGTCCCTATTATCAGTATGACTGGCAATATTAACTCTACTATTGCTATGAAAAGTGAATTTCATATAGACGTTAGCGTCAATAAAGAGGCTTGCCCTAACAACCTTGCTCCGACATCAAGCACAACTGCAGCACTAGTAATGGGTGATGCTATAGCAGTGTCACTAATGTCAGAGAATAGTTTTACTTCTGAAGATTTTGCAATGTCTCACCCTTCAGGATCTCTGGGCAGGAGGCTATTAACTCTTGTTTCAAGCATCATGAAGTCAGGGATCGACATTCCAATAGTTTCAAAAGAGACGTTACTTATTGATAGCCTTTTAGTAATGACTGAAAAATCTCTTGGCATGGTCCTGATTGCTGAAGATGAAAAATTAATTGGTATATTTACAGATGGTGATTTAAGAAGAGCCATTGAAACAAATGTTAATTTTCAAGAACTATCTATTCACAAAGTAATGACAACAGATTGTAAATCAATCGAACCTCATGAAACTGCATTAATTGCAATGCAGCTAATGGAAAATAATAGCTTAAACTCACTCCCAGTTGTCGACTCAAAAAACCGAATAGTTGGAGCTATTAATATGCATACTTTGATACAAGCAAAATTATTCTAGCTATTTAAGCTCCATTTTCACTTCTAGTTAGTAATTCAAAAATAAAAATGAATATTAAACACCTTCTATCTAATATCACAACGACAGATCACTCATTTGAAGTTGCTGGACTATCATTAAATTCAAAAACCCTTAAAAAGGGAGATATCTTTGTAGCGATCCAAGGTGAAAAAAATCATGGTTCAGACTATATTGATAATGCAATTGAAAATGGCTGTATAGGGGTTTTAATAGAAGGTGAGGAAGTAGATTGCTCAGTTCCAACTATAGAAATTGATAATCTTAGAATCAAGCTATCAACTCTTGCTGAGAATTTTTATACACAGGCTAAAAAGGTTGATCTTATTGCGGTAACTGGAACGAATGGTAAAACTTCTGTTAGTCATTTTATTTCACAGCTGTTAAGTTCGCTAAAAATTAAGAATGGTGTAATTGGAACTCTTGGTATTAGTAATTTAGATAGGAAATCTATTAATACGACACCTGATATTTTTACAATATATAGTGCCCTTGAAGAATATAGCGACCAGGGTTTTAGGATAGCTATTATTGAAGCATCCTCTCATGCATTAGTTCAAAACAGACTTGAAGGTCTTTCATTTATTCAAGGAATATTTACTAACCTTACTCAAGATCACTTGGATTATCATCAAACGATGGATAGCTATCGAAATGCCAAAGGTAAATTATTTAAAAGTGCGCTAACAAAAAAAACCATCATTAATCGAGATGATGATAACCATGATTATTTTTTAAGTATTGCCTCTGATAAAGAGCCTATAACTTTTAGTATCAGCGATTTAGATTTTTACAAAAGTAGCGAAAAAGGATTCATCTGCCAGCTAAATAACTTTGTTTTTGAACTGCCATTAGTTGGTAACTTTAATCTTTCAAATGCTCTCGCTGCATATAATAGCCTAAGGTATATGGGCCATAGTGATGAATCATTAATACCCTTACTTGCTAAACTTTCACCTCCCCCTGGAAGGATGCAACAACTTCAAAAAAGTAACATCTGGGTTGACTATGCTCATACTCCAGATGCTCTATTTAATGCACTGGCAACTTTTAAAGTGCATTATCCTGAATTTAAAATCAGAGTTCTTTTTGGTTGTGGTGGAGATAGAGATAAAACTAAAAGGCAGTTAATGGGCAAAATTGCAAGTGAAAATGCTGACAGCATAATTTTAACTAACGATAATCCAAGAAGTGAGAACCCTCAAAAAATCATTGATGATATTCTTGATGGAATTAAAGTAGAGAATGATGTTCAAATAATTTTAGATCGTAAACATGCAATAACCACTGCAATAAAAACATTAGGGGAAGATGAAGTATTACTTATTGCTGGCAAGGGTCATGAAAAAACTCAAACTATAGGCTCTCAAGTTTATCAATTTAGTGATGTTGAGGTTGCCTTAGATGCTTTCATCTGACACAAACAAAATAAGCTCTGTCATTAATTGTAAACTAAACTCAAACAAAGCTGTTAAATTTCAGGGCGTATGTACTGACACTCGAGATAGAGTTTCTGGGAAACTTTTTATTGCGCTTGAAGGCGTTAATTTTGATGGTCATAATTTTATTAAACAAGCAGAAGATTTAGGTGCTGTTGCTGTTATTGCACATAAAAGAGTTGACTCAAATCTACCTACTCTTTTAGTGAGTAATTCAGAAGAGGCATATCAAAAATTAGCTGCTTGGCATAGACAATCTTTCTCTCCAATTGTCATTGCAATTACTGGAAGTAATGGAAAGACCTCAACGAAAAATATGCTCCACTCAATTTTGTCACTACACGGTCCAACACTTTCTACTAAAGGTAATCTTAATAATCACTTAGGCGTTCCAAAAACACTCTTAGAACTTGCAAAAAAACATCAATACTGCATTATTGAGATGGGAGCAAATCATGTAAATGAAATTGAGCTATTATGCAAGTTGGCTCAGCCAGATATAGCAATCATTACAAATGCAAATAATGCCCACCTTGGAGAGTTTGGCAGTGAGAAAAACTTAGTAAAAGCAAAAGGGGAAATTCTAGAATCTTTATCTGGAGATGGAATTGCAATTATTAATAAATCCTCACCTCATATCGATATCTGGGAAAAAATGTCTGGCACTCAAAATCTTACTTTTTTTGGAAATGAGAGTAATGTTTACGCAAGCAATATTAAACAATTCAAATCTACTCTTAACTTTAGTCTTAACTTTAATCATAGTTCCATCAATATTACTCTTTCAATGATTGGCTTACATCAGATTGAGAACGTCTTAGCAGCTGCAGCTTGTGCTATTAAGATTGGAATTAGTCCTGATCTAATAAAAAAAGGGCTTGAAAAAGTACGTTCTGAAAAGGGCCGCCTAGAATTAATTGAACTTCAAAATTTCACGATTCTTGATGATAGTTATAATGCAAATCCTCAATCTGTGAAAGCTGCAATTGACTCACTTAAACAATTTTCTGGAAAGAAAGTTTTAGTTCTGGGCACAATGGCAGAGTTAGGTAAAGACTCATCAAAACTTCATCAAGAAATTGGAGATTATGCGCGGGAACAAAATATTGATAGTCTTATAACAATTGGTCAAGAAGCTCAATGCTTTAAAGGTAGTCATTTTGATGACATTGAGTCAATATTTAATGAGATAAATAACTACCATAAAGGCGCTACAGTTTTAATAAAAGGATCAAGAAAGATGGAGCTTAACAAATTGGTTGATATTTTAATAAATACCTCAAACTCTTCTTGACCTTTGCATCAAACATGGCGATAATTACGCTGCTGCGCTCGTGGCTCAACTGGATAGAGTACTCGGCTACGAACCGAGCGGTTGCAGGTTCAAATCCTGCCGAGCGCACCAATATTTAAACAACTTTGTTCTAAACAATACGAGTCTTTGATAGAATTAGCCTTATGATGACTCTTCCTAATTTAATTACCCTTTCAAGAATCTGCTTGATTCCTATTTTTGTTGGTTTGTTTTATTTACAGCCAAACTATCTAGATGGAGAGCCACTTAGTTGGATTAATAATTCTATTATTGCAATTTATATAATTATTAGTGCGACTGACTTTATAGATGGATTTTTAGCTAGAAGACTCAATCAAGAAACTGCACTTGGAGCATTTCTTGATCCAGTTGCAGACAAGCTAATGGTCTGTACAGCGCTTATTCTTCTAATAGATTACTATCACACTTGGTTTATCACGATTCCATCAATAATTATTATTTCGAGAGAGATTCTTGTTTCTGCACTCAGAGAATGGATGAGTGAGGTTGGTAAAAGAGCTAATGTTGCTGTGTCTTGGATAGGGAAATCAAAAACATTTGTACAGATGATCGCCATACTATTTCTTTTGATTCATCAGCCACTATTCATTTTTTCATATAATGAGATAAATATAATGGGTCGTGTCCTTCTCTTTGCTGCGACAATTCTAACCCTCTGGTCTGGTATAAAATATCTAATTGCGGGCTTAAAAACATTTGACAGTTAGAAAAAAAACACTATAATTTCCAACCTTGTGCGGGAATAGCTCAGCTGGTAGAGCATCACGTTGCCAACGTGAATGTCGCGAGTTCGAATCTCGTTTCCCGCTCCAAATTCTAACTGTTTGTAATAGCCTTAACAAGAAGGCTTTTTTAAATTTCAACTCAATTGGCTGGGTAGCAAAGCGGTTATGCAGGGGCCTGCAAAGCCTTATAGACCGGTTCGACTCCGGTCCCAGCCTCCAATTAAAAAAAAGCTCGATTTAATCGAGCTTTTTTATTGGAAAAATCTACTAATTACATTCTTTAAAAACTAGCGCCTGACACGTTTCACACTTATTCTTATCAAGCCGGTCATATAGAACATTAATAGCGTCTGCTTTTGAATCAAAAAAGTTATCTCGCCCAATCTCATTAACAAAATTTACTTTTTCCATAAACTCATAAGCTGTAGATTTCACAGCAACAAAATATAAACTACCATTCTGAGCTTTTAAACGTTTATTTTCAATTAGAAGCGCCTCTATACCAGCAAGATCAATAAAGTTAACCCCACTTGCAACAATCAAAATATGATAAATTCTCTGATTATCAACAATCTGACTTATTTGTTTTTGAATATGATTTATTGATCCAAAATATATTGACATATCAATACGAATTATCTTAAGTTGGGGGCATTGAACTAAAGGTGCTTTTCTAATACTTTGTAACCTTCTATCACCCTCCCCTGGAGGCGTCCCAAACGCAAGCGTATGAACATCTGGAGTAGATGTCTTTGCAATAAAAAGCATTAACGATAATAGTACTCCAAGATATATCGCAAATTCTAACTCAAATAATAGAGTCGCTAGAAATGTTGCCGTAAAGATAACGCTCTCAGATTTACTATATGTAAACGTTTTTTTAATATTTTTAAAATCTATAAGATTATATGCAACAAGAAGTATAACTCCAGCCATCGCTGCAAGTGGTAAATAGGAAATTAGTGGAGCAACTAAAAGCACAATCACCATTAGAAAAAGGGCTGCAAGAATTGCAGATAAAGGGGTTCTTGCTCCAGATTCAAAGTTAACACCTGACCTTGTAAAAGAGCCAGAAGATGCATAACTTGAGAAAAAGCTTCCTACAATATTTGATGTTCCCTGACCAATAAACTCCTGATTAGCGTTAATCCTTTGATTTGATTTAGTAGCAATCGACCTTCCAATTGATGAGGCTTCAATAAGTCCTAAAAGTGCTATTGCAAATGCCTCAGGTGCAAGTGCCTTTAATGAGTTTAACGAAAAGTCAGGCGTTGATAATGGAGGAAAGTAAGCTGGCATTGCTCCGACAGTTTTTATACTATCGGTAAAGCCGCCTAAATAAAAAGCTAGCAGTCCACCAACAAGCATACCAATTAACAGATTAGGAAATTTAGGTTTTAAAATTTTAACAACAATCGCTGTTACTAAAGTTCCAAGGCCAACAATTAATAGATAGATATTAAATTCACCAACTCCTGTATATATATCAAACCAAGTATTTAGAAAATCCCCTCCTCTCGGAATATCAATACCTACAATATAGGGGATTTGACTACTTGCAATTAATAGCGCTGCGCCAGCTGTAAAACCGATTACAACATTATGTGAAACAAAGTTTACTAACATACCAAATTTAGCAAGTCCAAAGACTAGTTGGTACACACCCGCCAAAAAGGTCAGTGTCAAAGCTAGCGATACAAATTCTGCACTTCCAGGTTCAGCGTACTTACTGACCGCTGCAAAAACAACAATTGAAATAGCTGTTGTTGGGCCAGAAACTAAATGAAAGGACGAGCCAAAAAGTGCAGCAACTATAGGAATAACCATCGCTGTGTAAAGGCCGTATTCTGGAGGCATTCCTGCAATTGTTGCAAAGGCAACACTTTGAGGAAGGACAATAATAGCTCCAGTCAATCCTGCAAAAAAATCAGCCTTAATTGTCTCTATAGTGGTCAATCTAAACCATGCTATAAAAGGGAAAATTTTGGCTAATTGAAACATAAGATTATAAGTTTAAAATGAGTCGTTTATTAATGGGTGTCAGATTATATAGTAATTCATATGTACTCAAAGATCTCAGGTAATATTTAATCATTCTCAGTCATGCTAGGTTTGAACAAAAATCATATAAACAATTGTTCCACTCACAATACTTAATAGAGCATTTCTCTTATAAATATGAAGTCCAGTAGTTACGAGTAATGCAATGAATGTATGAACAATTTCAAAAGTTAAGTATTCAACCTCCTTTAGCATATATATTACAAGTATTGTCATCACCATTGGTGGTGTACTTTTAGAAATGTAATTAAACAAAGGGCTCTCTTGGCCTTTACCAAAAAGTAAAAAAGGTGTTAGCCTTGTAATATAAGTTGCTACTGTCATCACAAGAATAACCGCTAGAAGGTAATTTATTTCATTCATAAGATTGTATCTTTATTAAACGCAATAGAACTATCGATCCAATTGAAAGAATTATGGCAACTAAAAGCATATGTTTTATAAAAAATAACAGAGCAATAATAGATGCAATGAGTGCAATTATAAATGGTAGCAACCTTCTAACCTTAATCCACTGCTCAATAAGTAACACCACGAATAAAGCAGTCGCTGCAAACTCCATTCCATTAGTATTGAATGACCAAGCGTTTGCAGTTAAGGCACCAATGGTGCATCCCAATACCCAATATATCTGAGCGAATAAAGTTATGAAGAAGTAATAATGCTTCTTAGTAAGATTTTTAGGGACCTTAATTGAAGTCAGTAGCGCATAAGTCTCATCAGTTAAACCAAATATTAAATATAGTTTTCTAAGATTCCACTTTCCAAAATCTTCAAGGAATGCCAGGCCATAGAACATATGCCTTGAATTTAGGAAAAATGTTGAAATTGCAATTTCTAATAAACCTACTCCAGAAGAAATAAGTCCAATTGCCATAAACTGAGCTGCTCCTGCATATACAAAAATACCCATCAAGGATGCGAAATACCAAGGATAACCAAGCTCCTGAAACAAAAGGCCAAATGCAATTCCTAAAGGCAGAAAACCAAATAGAATTGGTAGAGATATTTTTAATGCAGAACGAATCATTGATACAATTTTAATAATTTAAAAAGCGATTGAGGCGTGTAATTAATCAGAAAAAAATAAAAGATATATATTAATTCATGTATACTTTTTATACTAACAAATCATTACCTATTAGGTCAAGTCTTAATTAACATATTTTAATAATCAAACCTATAATAACATATTGAAAACTCATATATATGAGTTTAAAAAATCTATTAAAACTATTTAAACAAATAAAGAATTTATGTCTCAATTAGTACCACCCCATGCAAGTAAAAAACTCAAAATCCTTGCATTAGCTGGAGATGCATTAAATGCTGAGCTGAAGAAAACAGACTCCATGGATAAATTATATTGCTCCTCAAGAGAGTTTGGGGATTTAATTATGCTGGGCATTGGTGGCTTTACTCCACTGGAAGGCTTTATGGGTAAAGATGACTGGCTGAGTGTGTGTAAAAATATGGCATTAGAAAATGGAACTTTTTGGCCTATACCGATAACACTTTCTACTGATAATGAAGATATAAAAGTTGGTCACGAAGTTGCTATTGTGTACGAAAAAAATAATGAAGTTATCGCTACAATGCTTATTTCTGAAATATACTCAATAGACAAAGAGCTAGAGTGTAATGAAGTTTTCAAGACTAATGATATAGATCACCCTGGAGTTGCTTTAGTTATGGCCCAAGGCAAATACAATGTTGCTGGAACTGTAAAAGTTTTATCTGATGGTGGCTTCCCGAAACAATATGGCGATCTTTACATGACGCCCACTGAAACGCGCGCATACTTTGAAAAACAAGAATGGTCTACTATAGCTGCATTCCAAACTCGCAACCCTATGCATCGATCTCATGAATATTTAGCTAAAATTGCTATAGAAATATGCGATGGAGTAATGATTCATTCAACTTTAGGTGAGCTAAAGCCAGGTGATATTCCTGCAGATGTTCGCTCTAAATCTATATCGGCATTAATTGAAAATTACTTTGTAGATAATACTGTGCTCCAATCTGGATACCCATTGGATATGAGATATGCTGGCCCAAGGGAGGCATTACTTCATGCGCTATTCAGACAAAATTATGGGTGTTCTCACCTCATAGTAGGACGAGATCATGCTGGAGTAGCAGACTATTACGGACCATTTGATGCCCACAATATTTTTGATGAAATTGAAAATGGCTTAATCACCAAACCCTTAAAGATTGATTGGACATTTTGGTGTGAAAAATGTGCTGGTATGTCTAGCATGAAAACTTGCCCACATAAACAGGAAGATAGGCTGATGCTTTCAGGCTCTAAATTAAGACATCTTCTTAGTGAAAACCAAGAGGTTCCTGATAATTTCTCAAGGCCTGAAGTTGTAGAAATTCTTCGTAAGTATTATTCTAAAATTAAAGATAGTGACAAAGTAAAAGTTGAACTTAAAGGACATTCTGCAAAATAGATTTAAATATAATTGTATTTATTCAATAATTCTGGTCTATTAGTTATGAGTTTTCTGGTTCTATAAAAAATGAATTATAAATGTACAAATATTCTACAATTTCAAGCTCGGAAATATAGTGAATTTATTGTGGATAAGATCCCCCATAATATAACAAAAAAAAGGAAAAATATAATATGATATCTCTTAACCCATTTTCTGAAATTTCAGCCTTTATCCCATCTTTAGTAATGCAAACCTATGTAATTGCGATGTTTGTTCTTGTTATTGGTGCTACACTTTTTGATGTAGTTCATAAAAAGAGTGCCAAATATTTCTTCAATAACTCAGTAAAAGCAAAAAAATCTGCAACTAGAAATGTTGGCTCTGGAGAAAAGGCCTCTATCGCCTTTAAAACTGCAACTAATGAATTTTTAACTTCATCAGAATTTTGTAGCACTAAAAGAAGACTGGCACATCTTTTAACAATGTATGGATTTATCATTTTTGTCGTTGCAACAGTTGTAATGATTTTTTCTTACTCAACTCCTAACGCAATGACGCCTTCAATTTGGCCATTAGCATGGCATTTAGGTGCAGCTATGCTTTGTGTTGGTGGATATTGGTTTTGGTTCTTTATAAGAGTTGATGTTGCCGCTGAAGGTAATAAGTGGTACAGAGTAATTAGAGCAGATTTATTTGTTCTGTCTCTTTTAGCCATGTCTACTTTTGCACTTATTTGGTCTTACATGCAGTCCAATGGAATTGATATCTGGCAAACTTTATTTTTTGGGCTGTTCATTGGAGCTAGCACTGTTCTATTTGGTGGCGTCTTATGGTCAAAATTTGCTCATATGTTTTATAAGCCAGCTGCAGCTTATCAAAAGCGAGTTACTAAAGCAGATGGCTCAAGAGAAAATCTTCCTGAGCCTGCTGATATGCCAGAGAAATTTGGTCTTGGAATTAAACGCGAAGCACCAAGACACTACTAATAATAACTAATTTTCGGAGAAAATATTATGCCAACTTTTGTATACATGACTAGATGCGATGGCTGTGGACACTGTGTAGATATATGTCCATCTGACATTATGCACATTGATAAGACTATTCGACGTGCTGTCAATATTGAGCCAAACTTTTGCTGGGAGTGTTACTCATGTGTTAAAGCATGCCCTCAGAATGCAATTGATGTAAGAGGTTATGCTGACTTTGCTCCAATGGGACATAGCGTAAGAGTTCTTCGTGAAGAAGAAAAAGGAACTATCTCTTGGAAAATTAAATTTAGAGATGGTCGTGAGAAAAACTTTGTTTCTCCAATAACTACCCAACCATGGGGTGAGAAAATTCCAAAACTTGCAGATCTGGAAGTTCCTGATCAAGCAGCGCTTGATTCACAACTTCTATGTTTTGAGCCTGATGCACTTAACGTTGAAACTGGATTACCAGTAATAAATAAAGACAAACTGAAAGAGGGAGTCTACTACTAATGGCTAAGAGAAAAACTGTTTGGGAAGACTGCGATATATTAGTTGTTGGTGGAGGTATGGCTGGAACTGGTGCTTCTTATGAGGCGCGATACTGGGGCCGTGATATGAGAATTATATGCGCAGAAAAAGCAAACATTGATCGAAGTGGTGCAGTAGCTCAAGGCCTCTATGCGATCAACTGCTATATGGGAATGCAGTGGGATGAAAACCAACCGGAAGACCATGTTCGTTATGCACGCAATGACTTGATGGGATTAGTTCGTGAGGACCTTGCTTTTGATATGGCTCGACATGTTGACTCTGCTGTTCATAAATTTGAAGAATGGGGTCTGCCCATTATGAGGAATGAAGAAACTGGTCGTTACCAGCGTGAAGGTAAATGGCAAATTATGATTCATGGTGAAAGTTACAAACCTATTGTTGCAGAAGCAGCGCGCAAGTCAGTAGACAAAATTTATAACCGAATTATGATTACGCATCTTTTAATGGATGAAGCTAAGGAAAATCGAGTTGGTGGAGCAGTTGGCTTTAATTGTCGTACTGGTGACTATCATGTTTTCCGTGCAAAAGCAGTAATTGTAGGAGCAGGTGGTGCTTCTCATATCTTTAAACCCCGTTCAGTAGGCGAGGGAATGGGAAGAACTTGGTATGCTCCATGGAGTAGTGGATCAGCCTATGCGCTTCCAATTCAGGTTGGCGCTAAAATGACGCAGATGGAAAACCGAATTGTGTTAACGAGATTTAAAGATGGTTATGGGCCAGTTGGCGCTTATTTTCTTCACCTTAAAACTTATACTCAAAATACTTATGGTGAAGAGTACGAATCTAAATGGTATGAACATACTAAAGCTATGGTTGGTGAATATATTGATCATACGCCAACGCCTACTTGCTTACGTAACCATGCTTTTATAGAAGAAGTAAAAGCTGGAAGAGGACCGATTCATATGGTCACCATGGAGGCATTTCAAGATCCACATCTAGAAACCATTGGATGGGAAAATTTCCTAGGAATGACAGTTGGTCAAGCAGTTGTTTGGGCTTCTCAAAATATTGATCCTAAATATACTAATCCTGAACTAACTACATCTGAACCATACGTAATGGGATCTCATGCTACTTGTTCTGGTGCATGGGTTAGTGGTCCTGAAGATATTTCCCCGCCTGAGTATTTCTGGGGTTACAACCGAATGCTAACTGTTGAAGGTCTCTTTGGTGCTGGTGATACTGTTGGTGGAACTGCTCATAAATTCTCCTCAGGCTCTTTTACCGAAGGCAGGATAGCTGCAAAAGCGGCTGTTAAATACATCCAAGATATGGGTGATGATAAGATTCAAGTTAGTAACAAACAGTGTGATGATCTAAAAGAGATTATTTATAAACCATTAGAAAACTATACAGTGGGTCGCAATGAAATTACTGCTGGAACAGTATCACCAAGTTACATATTACCTATTCAAGGACTTCAACGCCTTGAGAAAATTATGGATGAATATTGTGGTGGTATAGGTGTTAACTATATGACGAACGGAAACCTTCTTACTAAATGTATAGAGCTCTTAGAAATTTTGCAAGAAGATCTTGAGCATATTGGCGCCGAAGACCTTCATCAACTTATGCGTGGATGGGAATTAAGACATCGTACAATTACTTCAGAATGTGTCGCACAGCATACATTATTTCGTGAAGAAACACGCTGGCCAGGTTACTACTATAGAGGCGATCATATGAAACTAGATGATGAGAATTGGCATTGCCTAACTGTTTCTAGACGTGACCCAAAAACTGCTAAATGGACTATGGAAAAAGCACCTCTTTATCATATAGTTGATTAATCAGATTTAAAGTATTTAGAAGTGGGATCTCATTTTGAGGTCCCAATAATAATGCTATTAGATTATCATACAATCCAATCTTAAAAACTACTAGGTGAACTAAATGAATCTTCTTGAGAAAACTAATGAAGAAATACTTGCAATTGCGGATCCGTTGATGGATGAGCTCGTTGTATCATCGAATAAACGAGATTATCTAGGCTTTATTAAACACTTTTCAAAAGAAATGTTGATGGGTGCTAATGAGATTGAAATGGGAAAGCAATGGACAAAAAATAAAATGTTATCAAGCTTATCTGTTGAAAGAGAGTTCTTAGGCTGCCTTAGAAGAGGAGAGCATGTTTCAGTTCTATATAAGCAAACCAGTGATGAAGTTCCAGGAGAATTTTTAAGTCGACTTGTTCTAGGTATTCAGGATTCTGAAGTCAAAATATTTGGTGCAACTATTTTTTAATATCTCACTACATTTATTGAATTCATATCTTCCTATTCAATCAATTACACTATTAGACATATGAGCGAAACAATATCCATAAACAAATTTGTTGAATTAACATACAGAATCATAGATCAGTCTAATGGTGAAGTTATAGAGCAGGTCGAAGAGCCATTAGGTTATGTTCAAGGAGATAACTCATTATTATTCAATCAAGTAACTAAAGAGCTTGAAGGCAAATGTATTGGTGATGAAGTAGAAATCTTACTAAAAGCAGAAGATGCTTTTGGAAAAAAAGCAGATGAATTACTTTTTACAGATGATATCAATAATGTTCCACCAGAATATAGGTTTATCGGAGCATCTGTTACTATGCAAAATGATACAGGCGGCACTAAAGATTTTATAGTCTCAAGTATCGAAGATGGAAAACTAACAATCGATGGTAATCACCCTCTTGCCGGTAAAGATATTATTTTTTATGTAGAGATTTTATCAATTCGTGATGCAACTGCTGATGAAATCATTGAAGGTGGCAAGTTAGATTAAAAAATATCATCATAGATGTGCTGCTCAATATTCCACTCTTTTTGATTTTCAATAGTCAGCGTTAGACATCTCGCAGCGCCATAATTTCGGATCTTTCCGGCAGAACCTGGGTTTATAACCCAAGGTGCTTGCTGTTTATCAATAACCTGTTTGTGGGTATGTCCATATATAATGACTTTTGAATCTGGATAAGTCGCCCTCAAAGAATCATGGCTTGGCTGAACATGTCCATGCAAATGCCCATGCTCTATTGCTATGTTCCCTCCAGGAAACTCTACTAATTCAACCTCACCAAAAGAAGATATATGCTGATCATTGTTGCCTTTCACTGCAATCATTTTTTGTTTTGGGTTTAATACAGTTAAAGAACTTTCATCTACGATATCTCCTGCATGAATGACAAAATCACAATCATTCATAAGATTTATTACTCCTGGATGGATTGTTCCATGAGTATCTGACAGGATGCCAATTTTTATCACTATTGCAGTGACTTTAATCTCAATCGAAGAGCATTAAGCTTGATAAAACCCTCAGCATCTTTCTGATTATATGCACCACCATCATCTTCAAAGGTTGCAATTTTTTCACTAAACAAGCTATTATCTGATTTACGGCCAACCACTGAAGTATTGCCTTTATATAGCTTCAGCCTAACTATGCCACTAACATTTTCTTGCGAGGCATCAATTGCTGCTTGCAGCATTTCACGCTCTGGTGCAAACCAAAAACCATTATAAATAAGCTTGGCATACTTCGGCATTAACTCATCTTTAAGATGAGCAGCCTCTCGATCTAAAGTAAGTGACTCAATAGCGCGATGAGCTCTTAGCATAATCGTGCCAGCAGGGGTCTCATAACATCCACGAGACTTCATACCTACAAAACGATTCTCTACAATATCTAGCCTACCGATTCCATGGGCGCCGCCAAGTTGGTTCAATTTTTCCATGACTTGAGCTGGCGACATTAACTCACCATTAATAGCAATGATGTCACCTTTCTCATAAGTTAGCTCAATATATTCGGCGCGATCTGGAGCATCTTCAGGTGAAACTGTCCAACGCCACATTTCATCCTCTGCCTCCTGCCATGGATCCTCTAACAAGTCTCCCTCATAAGAAATATGAAGCAGGTTAGCATCCATTGAATACGGTGATTTCTTTGATTGTTTTTTATAGTCTACTTCAATGTTGTGCTCTTCAGCATATTTCATTAAGCTCTCACGAGAAGACAGCTCCCATTCACGCCAAGGTGCGATGATTTTAATTTCAGCATTCATAGCATATGCACTTAGCTCAAACCTTACCTGATCATTGCCTTTTCCAGTTGCTCCATGGGAAATTGCATCTGCACCAACCTCTTTTGCAATTTCAACCAGACGCTTAGAAATCAGAGGTCTAGCAATAGAAGTACCTAAAAGATATTCCCCTTCATAAATCGCATTTGCTCGAAACATTGGGAAAACAAAATCACGTGCAAATTCTTCACGCAAATCTTCAACGTAAATTTCTTTTATTCCCATTGCCTCAGCTTTAAGTCGAGCGGGCTCAACTTCTTCACCCTGACCAATATCTGCTGTAAAGGTTACTACTTCACAATCATATGTTTCTTGCAACCATTTAGCAATAATGCTAGTATCTAATCCGCCCGAGTATGCTAATACAACTTTATTCATTATTTGTTTTTGTAGTTAAATTCTTTTTTATAAAGCACTTCATTTTCAGAAGTAAGTACTTCGACCATCCATTTTCCTGTCCAGGTATGCCAAAGGTTTTTTGATGACCAGACCCTCCAACGAGGACCTTTAATATCAAAAACAACATCAGCCATCACTTTATTATTATATATCCAGCGATGCGTAATACTTGTACCCTGAAGATTACGAATATTAGTAAAAAAATAGATTTTACCCAAAGAATTGTCAAGCTCCTCAACAATATTAAAGGGCTCTCTATCTATAATCTCTATTGCAAATTCTGCTTTTGAAATATTTAGATGTGGCCATTCATTTGCAAATACATTAGTGAATACAAGTAAGCTGAATATTAATATGGTTAATTTTTTCATTTAATCCACCCAATTTATAATATGTTCAAATAAAAGATCTTTTGAAACCTCATTATCTCTATACGTTCTTCCTCTTACAGAAATACCTGCCAAATGAACACTATTTTTATCCCCACTTATTAGTGGATGCCAAATAGGTAACTCATTTCCTTCGTATAGTAGCCGATATGCGCATGTACTTGGAAGCCAATTAAACTTTTTTCCCCAATCTGGTTTAATACTTAAGCAGTCTGGTACATATTTCTGACGGTTCTCGTAATGGGGGCAAGAGCACTCCTCTTCATCTAAATAATGACAAGCAACATCTGTAAAGTAAATCTTTTCAGAATCCTCATCTTCAAGCTTATGCAAACAGCATCTTCCACATCCATCACAAAGAGACTCCCACTCTTTAGAGCTCATCTGAGATAAAGTTTTATTTTCCCAAAAAGGTTTATCTAAATTTTCCAAAGTTTTTTATAAGTTACCATTACTATTCGATACAATAATTATAAACTTATTGTAGAAAATAATCTTTCAATTCCAATAGCGACGCCCGAACATCGTGGAAGGCCCATTTTCATATCTCTCAAAAATTCCTCATCAACTATTGGGTGTTTCTTTGAAATCTTTTCTCTTTTGTATAACTCATTATTAAATCGATCTCGATATTCATCAGCAGATTGAATTTCTTCATAACCATTAGCAACTTCAAGACCATTTAGATACAATTCAAAGCGATGAGCAATAGGGCCTTCAATTTTTGCAAGTGCTGATTGCTCCTTAGGATAATCATAAATAAAACAAACAGGTATTTGGTTTATCTTTGGCTCAATGAGATGAACAAAAAGAAGGGTTTGAAGATCCTCAACCCAGTCATAATCTGAGTTTAAACCTAGTGAATTTGCAATTTTCTTTAGGTCTTGCAAATCAGCATCTAATATATCAATATTGCCATACTCAGAAAAAGCTTGTGCATAGGATATTTTAGTTATAGCATCAGTTTTCCCTAGTACTTTCAGTAAGTCTGTAATCTCGTCAATCAAAGAATGCATATCAAAATCAATACGGTAGAACTCCAGCATTGTAAATTCGTTAAAATTATTACTTCCATATTCATTGTCTCTATACACTTGGCAAATTTGAAATATATCTCCGCTGCCTTTAGATAAAAGTCGCTTCATTTCTAGCTCAGGGGATGTGTGTAAATATAGGTCAGTTGACTTAGAGATATCACGATTAACTTTCAATTCAATACTATCAATATAGACATCGGTTGTGGGAGAAAACAAAAGGGAAGGAGTTTTTACTTCAGTGACCTTACGAGAATAAAAAAATTCTCTAATTTTTATGATCAAATCTTGATAATGAACTAGATTTTTTTTTACTTTGGACATGTCAGCCTATATTAGGCACGACCTGAATACTCATTTGTTCTAGTATCAACTTTGACCTGATCTCCAATACCAACAAACAAAGGAACCTGAACAACAACTCCTGTATTTAAAGTTGCTGGTTTACCACCAGTTCCAGCTGTATCTCCTTTAAGACCAGGATCTGTATCGATCACTTCTAATATAACTTGAATTGGAGGAACGACTGTAATTGGATTATTATTCCACAAGGTCACAGTACAAATATCTTGCTCCACTAAATAGT
>Ga0308010_1000943_pt1 | contig 17118 bp, 12 predicted proteins | sample Neamet129_FD_202368 | JGI IMG/M metagenome (GOLD analysis project Ga0308010, IMG submission 202368) | Marine microbial communities from water near the shore, Antarctic Ocean - #129 | ecosystem: Environmental > Aquatic > Marine > Unclassified | place: Southern Ocean | collected 2014-07-24 | reverse complement strand
CTTCAGGGTGTAAATGATGAAGAAATATATAAATATATAGTTACAGGTAACACGACAAGAGTGAATGCAAATTCAAAAACTCAACCAAAGAAAGCATTAATTAAAAGTAATAGTTTTACCGGAATTCTTTTGTGGACTGTTACAGAACAATAAACTCTATCGAATACTTTATTTCATAGTTTTTTAGCATTTAATGAATTAGGCGATTATTTCTCATTTTAATTTTATTGCCTCATATTTTTTAAATAAAGATAGATCTGCATCTTCAACATTTGATTGATATTCTTCCCAATCTTTTGCAAAAAAATTATTTACTCTTTTTAAAACTTTATTAGTTTCTTCTTCAGCATAACCTAAAAGATAATCATGCGATTGATTTGGACCAGATAAATTATTATAAAGGTAACGATTAATTGAACCGACTTTTCCACTTAATATATTTGGACTTCTAACAATTCCTTGGAGGCCTTTTTTATTTATGATTAGCTCTTCAAGAATTTTTAAGCTATCAGTGATAACTTTTCCATTCTTTTGTAGTTCTTTATGAGATTTATTATTTTTTAGATCAAGTAATTTATCTATGGAAGACAAAATAGTTTTTGTTTCACGAATTCTATCCATTACTGAAGTGATAGAATTAGTTATTTCCATTTGTCTATTATAAAAAGGTTGAAGATTTACTAAGTTATTTTTGTTTATACCTACTCGAGGATCACTAATAACATTTACGTCTTTTTTCCTTACATTCTTACCATGACTTAATTTAACAGTATATAAACCAGGTAGTACAGAAGGTCCTCCAGGTTCACGTGAATCAGCTTTAGTGGGTTTAGGTGTGTTTGGTGATCGTACACCTTTTCGTCTTAAATCCCAATATATTCTATTAATACCAGCTTCGACATCATGATTAATAGTTCTGATAACTTGACCATTACTATTTATCACTTCCATTTTAACTTTTTCTTTCTTTTTTGAGCTCTTTTCTTTTTTTGAATCGGGATTAAATACAAATGTTAACATAGCTCCTCTTCGACGATTTTCACCGGAAAAAATTGCATTTGCTTCAAAACGAGTACCTGTTGCTTGTCTATTAATTGAGAGAACTGCAGTGGGTGTCTCAAAAAAATGCAGTTTTTGATCCAATAAATTTTGATTAATTGAAGCAAGTTCTCTTAAAGGCCTAATGTCATCAAGTATGTAAGCTGCTCTACCAAAAGTTCCAATTATTAGATCGTGTTCTCTTGGATGTATTTTTAAATCCATTGTGGAGACTGTTGGGAAGCCATTCGTCCATTTAGTCCAATTTTCAGCACCATCGATTGTAATATATAAACCATATTCTGTTCCAATGAATTGAAGATTAGCCTCTATAGGATCTTGTACATAACTTAATACATGCCCCCAAATATCTTTTTCATCAGCTAAACTTTTCCAGGACTTTCCATAATTATTAGTTTGAAAAATATAAGGAGCCCAATCATTCTGGCGGTAATTATTCATAATTACGACCGCACTACCAGGATCATAAGTAGAAGCTACTATTTGAGGAACCCAACTACCTTTTGGAGCACCATATATTTTATTTGATAAATTTTTCCATGTTTTACCACTATTAATAGTTAGTTGAACATTACCATCATCGGTACCAACCCAAATTATATTTTTATCTATAGGACTTGGTTCAATTGAAAGAATTGTAGTGTAATTTTCTGCTCCTGTAGCATCATATGTTAATCCACCACTTTCATGTTGTTTTTGTTTAGTCGAATCATCTGTTGTTAGATCTGGAGAAATAATCTTCCAATTATTTCCTCGATCTGAACTATGATGAACATATTGGGACCCATAGAAAATTCCATCTTCATCAAAAGGGTCTTGTGCTATTGCTGCATTCCAGTTAAATCGAAGATATTCTCCTTTTGGATGGACAGGCTTGATTAGTTGCGTGTGACCTGTAATAAGGTCATATCTTCCTACATTGCCTTGTTGACTCATGGCATAGCCAAATCTAGAATTTCCTGGGTGCGGGACAACATCAAAGCCATCACCAAAAAAAAGTTCTTCCCAATATGAGTTTCTAATACCACCCGCACGCCATACATAGGCTGGGCCACGCCAAGAACCATTGTCTTGCATACCGCCGTAAACATTATATGGCCAATCCATATCATAGTTTATATGGTAAAATTGAGCTACTGGTAGATTCTCAACAAATCTCCATGTTTTTCCTCTATCGTATGAAATATTTAATCCACCATCATTACCTTCAATTATAAAATTTGGATTAGTAGGATGACCCCAAAAAGCATGGTGGTCTGGGTGCACACCATTGGCCCCATAAGCTGTCATTAATGATTCAAAAGATTTACCGCCATCATTTGAAACTGTAACATAAGTATGAAGATTGTATATCCTGTTCTCATTAACTGGATCAATATAAATTTCTGCATAATAAAAAGGGCGACCACCAATATTTTTATCAGAAACTTTTTCCCATTTAAAACCACCATCTATTGATTTATATAAGGCATTTTTTTTTGATTCAATCAAAGCGTAAATAAGTTTTGAATTACTAGGTGCAATAGCAATACCCATTCTTCCAAGATCGCCTTTGGGAAGACCATCTTTATCTGTTCTTTTTTCCCAAGTTTTTCCACCATCGAAGGTTATATGCATACCTGAGCTACTACCACCAGATTTAAAGAACCATGGCAAGCGACGAAATTCCCACATATTTGCAATTAGTTTATCTGGGTTTCTTGGATCCATAACCAATTCCCCAATACCAGTATTTTTATCTATATAAAGTACTTTTTTCCATGAATTACCACCATCTGTTGTTTTATAAACACCACGATGTTCGCTTTCACCCCAAGCTGCTCCTTGAGCTCCAATATATACTTCATCACTATTTTTTGGATTAATAAGTACACGATGAATATTACGTGTCTCACCTAACCCCTTAAATGACCAAGTGTTTCCTCCATCGATGCTTTTATAAACACCAAAGCCAGCTGATTGACTGTTTCTAGGATTACCTTCACCTGTTCCGACCCATATTACATCATGATTATTTGGATCAACAGCCACATCGCCAATAGATGCAGCATTTTGATCATCAAAAATTGGTTCCCATTTAACACCGCCACTTTCAGATCTCCAAAGTCCTCCAGAAGCAGTTCCTACATAAATAATATCTGTATTAGATAAAACTACATCTATTGAAGTTACTCTACCACTCATGCCACCGGGGCCAATAGCTCTCGCCTTCATTGCTTTCAGTTTTTTCATATCTAAATCGTCTGCTATCAAGGTTGAAAGTAGAAGAAATAAAAATAAGAATTTCTTTTTCACTTTTTACTCCTTCTTATTTGGAAAGATTAATGAATTCATTATCAAAAGTACATCCATAGTCAGAACCAATAGGAGAGCCAGGAGGTGCGGCTGGTACAATTATTGGATCAAAACTATTTGGGTCATTTAAAAATTTATTTAAGCGTCTTTCAAGCATGTTGAAATGAGACTTATCGCGTCTAGAATTCCCTCGAGAGCGTTTCAATCCACCTTTGAGTGAGCTAATTATTTCTATTGTAATAGATTGAACTGCTGGGGATACATTTTTATTTATTGCAAGACTCATTATATGGTCTAAAACAATAAAATCAACATTTCGTTTAACTTCTCCAGCTAATCCTTTTGGTGCTCGAGTTAATAATGTACCTCCAATTATTAAATCTAAAACTTTTTCTAAACCAGGTTGCTTATTATCTCGTGCATTATATTCAACTAAACGCGTTGCTCTAGCAGGATGTAATAACGCTCTACATGTTAGGTGGGCAGCCGTTTCAGCGAGACTAACACCATCAAAGGTTACACTGGTTCTTGATTTAAAAGATTCTCTTGTTCTACCACGACCAGCAGCTCTAGGAGGAATAATCTTTAATAGGTCCTCATTTAAAGTGAGTGCGCTTGGATTTAGTGTGTTAATTAGTTCATGCAGGGCTTCAATTTGGAAATTAGGATCAATAAATTCAGTTATTAGCTGTCCATCTCCCCTTAATGCGTAAGAAAAATTTAATCCACCAACTACTTTTGACGCACCTTTAATTTGATAACGATGAAGAAGATAAATAGGAACTAAAACATCTTCTAAGTCACTATAAGGCTGGCCATTTCTTATATTATTCTCTCCAAAATTATCTAAAGCTACCTTTCGAACGTCCATTAGGTTTTTTAATTCTGAGACAGGGTCTTTACCGTTATCCCATAGATGAGCTGTTGGGTGAGCAGACCCTAATGGTCTTGCGTCTTGATCCGTAATAAATGTATATCCACGTTTAATTCCACCTTGAATTATTCTTTCTAAAGCTTCTTTCTCATTTATTCCTTCAGGGAAATCTTGGTAGCCATATTCAATCGTTACTTTATCCCATTCGCCAATTCCTACGTCATAAGCATCTTTCCATTCAATATTTCCATTAGGATCTAAGGTGATCGTTGGGTGAGGATAGTCCATTACAGAAGCGCGGTTGGCTGAACTTGATATGTAATTATGTGATAATCCAATGGTATGGCCAATTTCATGAGCTACTAGTTGCCTAACTCGTGATAGAGCTAATTCTCGCATATAATCAGGGACTGTATTTCCATTCTTGTATGGTGCTAGTAAACCCGTAGCAATTAAATAATCTTGTCTTAGTCTAAGTGACCCTAAGGATACATTTCCTTTTATAATTTCTCCAGTTCGAGGATCATCAACTGAACTTCCATATGACCAACCTCGAGTAGCTCGATGAACCCAATGAATCATATTAAATCTAGCATCCATTGGATGGGCACCATCAGGAAGAACTTTAACTTGAAATGCATTTTTAAATCCGGCAGCTTCAAAAGCTTGATTCCACCATCTTCCACTTTCAAGCATAGCCGTTTTAACTGGTTCTGGAACTCCAGGGTCTACATAATATATTATAGGTTCGACAGTGTCACTTCGTCTGGAACTAGGGTTCTTTTTTACTAATCGATGACGTCTAATATATTTGATATATATTGATTCATCTAAAGGAACAGCATAATCTTGGAAAGAAACTGCTCCATATCCAGCCCTTGGATCATGTTCTCTAGGTTCGTAATTATTATCAGGTAGTTCTAAAAATGAATGATGGGTACGTATTGTAATTGCGCTTGGAGTCGGCGTGACTTGTCTAACAAAACTACCTGGATTTGTACCTGTATAAGTCATAAGTGCTTCAACTTCAGTATTCTTAGGGAAATTCATGGTAGCAGGGAGATATATAGCGGAACGACTTTTATCAACTTTATAATTACCCATTTTTTGTCTTTTTAAGCGTTCTACTACTCCATGAGCATCATTTAGAAAAAAATCAGTAGCATCTACTAATACTTTTAGATTCTCTTCTTGTTCTACTTTAAAACCCCAAATAGTAGATTTAGCAAACCCGTCTGTAACTGATTCTTTTTCTTTTGCATCATTTGTATTAGCACGATAACGGTAATTTGGTTGTATTAATAATATTTTTGGTCCAATACGATGAAAGTATACAATTCTACTATCACCAAGTTGCCCTCGATCAAGTCCAATATCATTTGAACCCATTCCAGCAACAAGAGAATTAACGTAGAGGAACTCTTTATCGAATTCTGAAATTTCTAACCATATTTTCCCAGAACTATTATCCCAATACATATTTAAGTAACCATCCATTTTTTTCATGGATTTAGTCTTATCTATTATGGAATTACTATAGATGACTCCAATAATTGAAACAAATAAAATAATTTTTTTCACAATTACCTCCTTATTGTAGAATGGAAAGAATAACAATTTAATCGCCAATCTAAACATTAAACAGAAAAAAATATCATTAGATATATTTTGTGTGGTTAGATTAATTCTATTAGAATGAAAAAATTAATCTTAATACTGTGTTTATTCAGTTGTAGTCATAAAGTAAATATAAAAAGAGTTATAATTAAAATTGGTAATACTGAAATGAGAATGGTTTGGATTCCAGAGGGCTCATTTAAAATGGGTAGCGTAGATACTATGTCAAATAGAGATGAACAACCAGTGCATTCTGTATTTATGGATGGTTTTTGGATGTCTGAATCACCAGTAACTAATGCTCAATTTAGCGAATTTGTTAATAAAACAAATTATATTACAACGGCAGAGATAGTTCCAAAGGTTGATAGTCTTATAAATCAACAATCTTCAAACAATTTATTATTAGAAGAAATGATAGTTACTGGGTCACTTATTTTTAAAAATCATAATGTACCTGCAAATCAATCTTCTCCTATGAAATGGTGGTCTTGGTCATCTAATTCTAATTGGAAAAAGCCGTATGGAAGTGGTTCTTCTATTAGTGGATATGACAATCATCCTGTAGTCCAAGTTTCTTGGTATGATGCTGTAGCTTTTTCAGAATGGGCAATGATGGAATTACCAACTGAAGCACAATGGGAGTATGCTGCTAAAAAAGGCGAAACAAGAGAATTTAGAGATAAGAATATTTGGCAGGGTATTTTCCCTGTAAATAATTTAATTCTAGATGGTTATGAAAAGACAAATCCAGTTTATAAGTTTAAACCAAATAGACTTGGATTATATGATATGGCTGGAAATGTATGGGAATGGGTAATGGATTGGTATCACCCTAATGCATATTCAATGAAGGATAGAGTCCGGAATCCAGAAGGTCCATTATATAGCTTTGACCCAATGGAACCTACCATATCTAAACGTGTAACTCGCGGAGGATCTTTTTTATGTAGTGATCAATACTGTGCTGGATATAGAACTTCGGCTAGAATGAAAATAAGCCCTGACACGAGTTTAGAGCATACAGGGTTTAGATGTGTAATGAGCACAGACCAAATGAATTTATTCTTAGAATAATAATAATTATTCTTCCCATGCGGGACAGATAAAATTTTTATAATCACACCAATCGCAATGAAGTCCAGTAATTGGCTTAAATTCTTGACTGCGTATACTTCTAGCCACTGATTTGATCTCTTCTTCTTTCTCCAATAATTCTTCAGGTTTAAAACTATGAGATTTGATTGGTTTTTCTTCGTCTCTTAAAAAATATAAACTAGCAGATTCAGGAAGACCTCCAAAGTTTGGATCGTCAGATTTTTCTAAGTACATTGAATAAATGGCTAATTGGATACTAGATTTTGCTGAAGAGGTTGTGCTGCTGGTTTTATAATCTATAACATGGGTACCGGAATCTGTTTTGTCGATTCTATCAATAGCTCCAGTTATTTTTATATTTTCAATCATAAAATTAAATTTTTCTTCTATAGCCACGACATGAGGTGGGTTTGACTCAATACTTATAAAATAGCGCTTTAATATTTCCTTTCCTTGCAGTTTAAACTCTTTTTCTTGATCAGTATAAAAGAAGCCACTACTATCCCATTCTTCATCTAATAGTTGGAGAAGACGTTCTAATGATTTTATCTCCTTAAGATCATGAAAGCGCTGCAATGTTCTGTGGATAATATTCCCAAAAACTAACTGTGGTTTGCTTTGAGATTCAGGAATAAAGTCAATCCTACTCAATCGGTATTTCATTGGACAAGATTGATAGGTTTCAATGGAACTCGCAGATAAGTACAGTTTATCTGGTACAGAAGGTTGAAATCCATCTTTTAGATTATTTTTTAACTCATTTTCCCAAGATGTTTCATTCCAAACGACTGATTGACCATTCTCAATTTGATGAATTCGTTCTAAAGCATTTGAGATATCATTAATTTTCTGAAATTGGTTTTGTCTTAATGCTTTTTGTAATCGTTGTTCATAGTTTGTCCGTATGCTCGAATATGGTTTTGGGGTGGGATTTGATTCATCCATGTTAAGGATCTCCATTAATTCTAAGTTTAATTCTTTTATGAATGGTGAAGTAGCTCGTTTGGGTGCCAATAAGAATAATTGTTCTTTTGCTCTAGTTATTGCGACATAAAACAATCGTCTTTCTTCTTCCTTATGATGTTCCTTCATTGATAGATCTGTATCTTTAATATAATTTAGCCATTCATCCGGAGGTCGATTAATCTTTTTAACTGAACGATAATTTAAAGGAAAACTAGCAGAACGGTTATAGGGAATAAATACTATAGGAAACTCACCACCCTTTACTCCATGCACGGTTTGTACAGTTATTGCATTGAAAGCTTGGTTCTCTTCAGGGAACCTTGCTGATATTTTCCCTGAGCTCATAAGTGATTCTATAAAAATATTAAAGTTTCGGAGGCTATTGTTTTCAAGGTTTCTTCGTGAAAATTCCTGAGCTTTTTGAATAAATTGACCTGCATTGATTAAGGAAACTTGATCATCAAATGTATATTGTTTATTGTAATGTTTTAGCAACGCTGTTTTTGTTAAAATAGAATTGATAACTTCTTCAGCGGATTGATATTTTGGATGTTTTTTTAATGAGAGAATGGATCTACATAAAATTTTAATTCCTTTAATCGGATTAGAATCGAAATGTATAAGTGCATATTCTAATCTCGAAGATGGATCTCTTCGATCAAATTGATTATAGAAATCTATGGTCTCTTTTTCTGAGCAAAACTGGGTAAATAATCGATAAAAACCAATATCTTGATATTTTCCACCACCAATAACTTGACACCAAGCATTTAGATCTTTTATTGATGGAATATCAAAAAAACGTGGAAAACGAGCTTGGACGGGAAGGCCATAAGATTGGAGATATGTAGTTAATTGTGTTGCTTGACTATGGGTGCGGCATAGAATAGCAATTTCATTGAATTTTCGCTTGCTAGTTGTCAGCGAATTGATTTTATCAACTATAAATTGGTTTTGATATTTTTTCTCCCCATAAAATAGAATTGGCTTTTTACTTGATTGATTATCAAATGCATTAAGTGATTTGTCAACTCTATCTATATTATTTTTAATTGAAGCGTTTGCTACATCTAGAATTTCTTGATTTGACCTAAAATTTTCTTCAAGTGCAATTTCTAAATAATTGGGATGTTTTTCATAACGATTTCTGAATAAATGAATATTGTGTATACTAGCGCCTCTAAAACTATAAATAACTTGATCTTCATCACCCACAACAGTTATTTGTTGATGCTTTTCAGCGACTAATCCAATAATCTCATTTATAGCTAAATTATTATCCTGGAATTCATCAATAATGAAATGTTTATATTTTGATTGTATATCTTTAAGTACGGCCGAATCTGAATCTAATAATTCAAAGGCTGAAAGTATCATGTCTCCGTAATCCACGACATTCATTTCTTTTTTCCAATTTTGAAAGATTGGGTAGATTCGTTTAAGGTCTTCTAATTGTGCACAAATTTCAGGATCAAGAGAAACTATCTCTGACGGCTTTTGATTAAACTTGATAAGTTCATCCCTAGATCTGTTGAAAAAAGGGACAAAACTTTCCATTACAGCTTTAGAGGGATCTCGAGGAAATTCTCGAGATTTAAATGGACCCAACTCATTAAAACGATTCAATAATAAAAATGTGGCTTCACTTTCTTCTAATAAAATAGGTGCTGCTCCAGATTTTTTAGAATCTTTTACCAAATTAAAACAAAAAGCGTGAAAAGTAGAGACAGTCATTTTATCTGCATTTGGACCAATTACAGCAATTATTCTCTCTTTTAATTCGCGCGCAGCTTTTTCAGTATAGGTAATAGCAAGTATAGTCTTCGGATCTACATTAAAATATTGAATTAAATAAATAATGCGATGAATAAGTGTTGTTGTCTTTCCAGTTCCAGCTCCAGCTAAAATCATCATTGGCGCAGGGGGATGAGTTATAGCTTTATCTTGAATCTTTGTAGCTTTAAATTTTGTGGATTCATATGGCATAGTTGAAGTTATGAATACATTGATTTGATAAAAAATGTTTCGTCCATCAATTAAATTATTTTTTGAAACTTTTTAACTTTTTTTGAATTGAAGTATCTAATGCTGTGAATAAAACAATTATTTTAAATTAAAAGGATTTTTATACATGAAAAAAATACTCGTACCAATTTCAACGCTTTTATTATTTGCAGTAGGATGTGATAATCCTATTAGATCAAATGCCATTGATCTTGACAGTGAAGAATTACAAGCATTTTCATCTGAATTATCATCTGACCTTGGTTTAAGTCAATTATCCGCTAGTGTGTTAAATAGTGTGCTCAACAAGCATGGCCGTAATGGTAAACATCGTGAGCCAGGTTTCTTGTGGAAAATAGCTGGAGAATTAGCTGATAGTTTATCTGAAGAAGAAAAAGTAGTGCTTTTCGAGAAAATGGATGATAAAGATATTTCTCTTTTTGGTGGAAATAAAAAAAGAGGTTCAAAGTCTAAAGGTGGGAAAAAAGGCAAAAATGGTTTTGGTAGTATTGCTAAAGTTTTAACTGATGAACAATTAGTAATATTTAAAGAGATAGTTTCTTCATATAAAGAAAAGTTCAAGGTTATCCATAATCAAGTTAAAGAGGGTACTTTATTAAAGGATGATGCGAAAGCTCAGATTGAGCCACTCAAAGAAGCAATGCAAGCAGAGATTGACGCTTTGCTGACTGATGAACAAAAAGCCCAAATCGAACAGAATAAATTTGATAAAAAAGCTAAGAAACAAGCTTATAAAGATTCCTCTAAGACAATCATGGTTGATGTTTTGGATATGGCACCTGAACAATTAGCAACTTTTGAGTCTCTTCACAAACAAACGCGTGCAACAGCTAAGGTCTTATTTGAGCAATCTAAAGCCGGCGATCTTGATCGTGAATCTTTTCGTATAGCTCTTAAAAATTTATTTGCAAGTAGAAACGAAAAACTTGAAGCATTATTTACAGTTGGACAGCTTGAGATAATTAAGATTCACAAAGCTTTAGAATTACGAATGAAAAAACACCGCGGCAATAAAGGAAAAAAAGGTGGTTCTAAAAAGCGCGGTGTAAGAAAGAGTGGTTGATTAAATATTTAAAAATGAATTAATTAAAAGGGCTGTAATTAAAAATAACGGTCCTTTTAATTAGATATAATTATTTTTAATTTCTTTTATCATTAGTACAGCCAAAATTTATTCAAGTACTAAATCTAATATTAATTACGGAAAAAATATGAAAAAACTAATTTTATTAATCACTATTTCTATATTTGCAATGATTGGTTGTGAAAAATTAGCAAAAGAAGACATCGCAGTTGTAGACCCCGAATTGCAAGGCTTGTCTGATGGCCTTAACGATGATATAGGCCTTAGTAAAAATAGTATTAATGCATTTAATGATGCCTTAAATCGTCATGGTAAAAATGGAAAACACCGTAACGATCCAGGCTTTTTATGGAAAGTATCTGCAGAAATGCAAAGTGAGCTTTCAGATGATGAGAAATCTAAGTTATTTGGATGGATGGATGATAATTCTACTCCTTATTTATTCGCTGCTGATATGGGTCCAAAAAGCTCTAGAGGTCCTAAGAATAATAGGGATAAAAAGCATTTAAATATTGAGATGCTTTTCAAGTTATTAGATGAATCTCAAGCATTAGCTATTAAATCTATTATGGAATCCTATAGAGATAAAATGGGTGAAGTAATGAATAAAGCTAAAGAAGGCACTTTAGATAGAGATTCAGCTAAAGCTGAGTTAGAAGCTCTAGAAGCTGCTATGGACGCTGAAATTCAAGCTATCCTAACGGAAGAACAAAAACAAAAACTTGAAGAAATGCATCTTGAAATGCATCAAAAAATGGAAGAAATGAGACAAGCTGGCCATGATGCAATGGTTAACGCTTTATCAATGACATCAGTTCAAGAGAATGGTCTAGTAACCATTAACAATGAAACAAACGATGCAAGAAAAGAATTAATGGAAAAAGTAAAAGCTGAAGGTCTTAGCAAAGAGGAAAGGCATGAAGCGCTTAAACTCTTATTCTCTGATCGAAATAGTAGAATTGATGCTTTATTTGATAATACCCAAATGGAGATTATTAAAGTTTATACTGCTTTAGTTATGCAATACTCAAAACATTGTGGTGATAGAAAAAAAGGTTCTGGTAGCGATAATAAGCGTTAATTAATTTATAAATTTATTATATTTAAAAGGGCTGTTTCTAAAACTTTAGGAAGAGCCTTTTTTTATATTTTTAACTTTTGTTGTTTTATAGTGTCTAAATAGAAAATGCATGAAATCAGACAAAGAATTAATAAAAGAATTTCAAGGTGGCAGTCAAAATGCTTTTAATCTATTGGTCAAAAGACATTTGCCGGATACTTATGGGTTTTTTATTAAATTTACAGCAGATATTTCGGAAGCTGAAGATTTGGCTCAAGATGTTTTTATTAGAATGTATAAAGCTCTTAAAAAATTTCGATTTGAATCTGAATTCAAAACATATTTATATAGAGCCAATGTTAATATGTCAAATTCCTATCTTAGGCGCAACAAGTGGCGCAACATACTTCACTTGGATCAAGTACAAGAACCAGCATATACAGACACTTCTCAAGAAGATGAGTGGCGAAGGAAAGAACTCTGGGATGGCATTAGTAAATTGCCTTCAAAACAAAGGAAGGTTGTAAGTATGCGTATTGCTCAAGAAATGCCATATAAGGAGATTGCTCTGGTTTTGGGGATTAATGAAAATTCAGCTAAGGTCAGTTATCATCATGGAATTAAGTCTCTAAAAGGTATATTAAAATGAATTTTGAAAAACATATTAAGCAAATATCGAATTCTAATGACGCATCATTAGATTATGAAATATTTTTGGAAAAACTCCATCTTGAAAGGAAAAAACGCGAGATAAAAAGACATAGTTTCCTATCTAGTTTTTCAGCAGCGGCTTTTGTTATATTATTTAGTTGGATATCATTTTCTCAGCTTACAGATGATCCCATGATCTATACCTCTAATGATTTAAAAGCTATTAAGTTTATGGATATTGAAACGGAGATTTATGTATATGAGTTAGCTGATTACTTAGTAGAGAGCAGTGATGACATATGGGAGACAATAGCTTTTTTAGATGAAATGAATTTTGAAACTATAGCTACAAAGAACAATGGAGGTTTGGAATGAATAAAACCGTTATAATAATTACTTTATTAATATGCTCTAATCTTTTTGCTCAACCGGGTAAATCAAAAGGTCCTGGTGGCCAATATAGTGAGCGGATGGAAATGATGTTGATTTGGAAATTGACTGACGAATTAGAATTAACTGAAGATCAAGCAGAAGCTTTTTTCCCATTGATGCGATCCCACCAAAAACAGGTTATGGAAATTAGGAGAAAAGAAAAAGTTTTGTTTGAACCACTTTATGAAAAAATTAAAAGTGATGAAACTATTACTCAATCTGAAATAAACAATCTATTGAAACAGATTGCTAAGATGGATGATAAAAAATCCAAACATCTAGTTAACTTTATTGAAAAATCTAGTAAAACTTTAGAGCCAAGTCAGCAATTAAGACTTTTAATGTTTGAACCAAGAATAAAAAGTCAAGTTAAACGTGACCTTCGAGAAAGAATTAAGCCATTTAAGCGTGGTGGAATGAAAAAAGGGAAACGTTAGTTTTAATTTTTTCTCTTATTTTTTTAGAAACTTCGCGTAAACTAGGTTTCTTGTTTTATGTGAACAATAAATCTAGGGTCATTATATAATTTGAGGATAAAGGCTACATCCTCTATTTTTAATTCAGAAAAGAATAGTCAAGTTGTTCCAATGATAATCAATGATTATTGATTCCAAATTGTCCCTTTTTTCTTGAGTTTATTAAGTTTTGGTGCAATAACAAATGTGCAATATGGAACATTTGGATTATTTTCAAAATAGTCTTGATGATATACTTCTGCTAAGTAAAATTCATCTAATGCTTTTAATTCTGTAGTAAGAGGATCTTTAAAATTCTTACTAGCTTTTTTTATTGATGCCTCAGCTAATTCTTCTTGTTTTTTATTATGAAAATAAATGGCTGAACGGTATTGTGTACCAGAGTCATTCCCTTGTCGGTTTAAAGTCGTTGGGTCATGTGCTTGCCAGAATATTTCTAGTATACCTTCGAAAGATATTTTATTAGGGTCATATGAGATTTGACATACTTCTGCATGTCCAGTATCTCCACTAGTTACATCACTATATGTTGGGTTTTTTTTATGGCCACCCGCATATCCATTAATAACATCAACAACACCCTCAACTCTTTCAAAGACAGCCTCAACACACCAAAAACATCCACCTCCTAAAGTAGCAATTCCTAATTTTTGTTTAGACATAGGTTCTCTTCCTCCTTGTTGACCGCCAACTACCGAAATAATTAATAGTATTATTAAGGATAATTTGATTGTGGATTGATTTATCATATTTATAATTCTTTTAGATCTTTATGAAGAGCTGTCAGCATCTCTTTAGCATCACCAAAAACCATAATGGAATTATCAAAGCCAAAAAGTTCATTTTGAATACCTGCAAAACCTGGATTCATGGTTCTTTTATTTATGATAACTGTTCTTGATTTATCAACATCTAAAATAGGCATTCCATATATTGGGCTTGATTTATCATGTCGAGCAGCAGGGTTAACTACATCATTAGCACCTAGAACAATAGCTACGTCGCAATCTTCAAATTCAGGATTGATTTGATCTAAATCTTTCAATTGTTCATAGGGGACATTAGCTTCAGCTAATAGGACATTCATATGACCAGGCATTCTACCTGCAACAGGATGAATTGCGTATAATACTTTTTTCCCCATAGACTCTAATTGTTCAGCTACTTCACGAGCAGCATGTTGAGCTTGAGCTACTGCCAATCCATATCCTGGAACTATAATGACTTTATCTGCAGCATCCAATATCATCGCAGCTTCATCAGTTGAAGATGATTTTATATTTAGTTGTTTAGCTTCGCCACTATTTGATTTTATTTGTAATCCTACAGCTCCAAAAATAACATTTGCTAAAGATCGATTCATACCTTTACACATAATATTAGTGAGAATTAAACCTGAAGCACCAACTAATGCACCTGAAATAATTAATGCATTATTCATAAGGACAAAACCAGTTGAAGCAGCGGCAAGGCCAGAATAAGAGTTTAACAATGAAATAACCACCGGCATATCAGCTCCACCAATAGGAATAGTTAATGTAATACCTAAAATCGCAGCAAGAAGAATCACAATATAGAACATATTCATTTCTTCAACTCCGCCAATAGTTACATATGTTCCTAAGCCAATAAGTGCAACTACAATGAATGCGTTTAAAACCTGTTGGCCAGAAAAAACAATAGGTTGGCCACTTATAAAGCCTTGGAGTTTTCCAAAAGCTATAAAACTCCCTGTTAAGGTTAAAGTTCCGATGAAAATGGATAGAATGATTGTACCAGTAAGAAACATTGTTTGTTCAGAAGTTCCATATTTACTGAAAAATTCAGCTGCTGCAACTAAAGCAGAAGCGCCACCACCGAAGCCATTAAAAATTGCTACCATTTGAGGCATTTGAGTCATTTCAATACGTATGGCAAAAGTGGCTCCAATAATTGCACCAATAATTATTCCTATTGCGATGAGTTTAAAGTCTAATAACTCAAAAGATGTCATTGTTGCTATAATAGCAATGAGCATTCCAATGGATGATATTGTATTTCCTGTGCGAGCTGTTTTTGGCGAACTGAGTTTTTTTATCCCAAGTATAAAAAGGACAGAAGCAAGAACATAAGCTAGATTAGTGTATTCCATATCCCTATTTCCGCTTAAACATTTTTAACATTCGATCTGTAACCATAAAACCACCAACACAATTTATTGTGGCAAAAATTACGGCTATAAGTCCGAGCCAAGTTCCAATCTCCCCATCAACTTTAGTTGCAATAATAGCCCCAACTATAGCGATACCTGAGATTGCATTTGAACCTGACATCAGAGGTGTGTGAAGTGTGGGTGGAACTTTAGTAATTATTTCAAAACCAATAAAAATAGCTAAAATAAATACGGTTAAAATATTAATCATGTCCATTTTTTATGAATCTCCTAATTCTTTACGAGTTGGTTCATGGGTTATTTGACCATTATGAGTAAACATGGCACCAGCAATAATTTCATCATCTAAGTCTATATTTAATTGACCTTCTTTAACCATGTAAGTAACAAAAGTTGATATATTTTTAGCATATAACTGTGATGCATGAACTTGCATTGTTGCTGGTAAGTTTAAAGTACCATCGATTTTAACACCTTTGTGCTCTGTTATTTCGCCAGGCTTAGTTAATTCACAATTTCCACCATTTTCTGAAGCTAAATCTATAATTGCTGAGCCAGGCTTCATTCCTTCAACCATATCACGAGGAATCAATAAAGGAGCCGGTCTTCCTGGTATTAAAGCTGTAGTTATTACTAGATCAGATTTTGCAATATGTTCTTTAATTTTTTCTTGCTGACGTTTTTTGTAGTTTTCCGATGTTTCTTTCGCATAACCGCCTTCACCAACACCATCATTTTTATCTGAATCCACTTCAATAAATTTTGCACCTAAAGAGTTAACTTGTTCTTTTACTTCAGGGCGGACATCAAATACTTCAACTTGCGCACCAAGTCTTTTCGCGGTTGCAATCGCTTGAAGTCCAGCAACGCCCGCTCCTAGAATAAGAACTTTTGCCGGTGGAATTGTTCCTGCTGCAGTCATAAGAAGAGGCATATAGACGGGTAAATGAGAAGCGCCAATTAATACAGATTTATAACCAGCAATATTTGCTTGAGAACTTAAGGCATCCATACTTTGAGCTAGTGTAGTTCTTGGAATTAAATGCATTGAGAACCCAGTTATTTTTTTGCTATTTAATAATTTTACTAATTCAAGCTCTCGAGTAGTTTGGCATAAAGAAACATATGCTACCTTATCCGGAATGATATCTATTTCAGCTTTAGTAGCAGGTGATACTTTTAAAATAATATCAGCATCTTTAAGTGTGCTAGTAGGATCCGGAAGAACTTTTGCTCCAACTTCTTCGTAATCTTCATCCGAAAAGTAGGAAGCGGCACCAGCTCCAGATTCAATTCGAAGAGTAAAACCACTTTTAATTAAATCTTTAG
>Ga0308010_1000940_pt1 | contig 17163 bp, 16 predicted proteins | sample Neamet129_FD_202368 | JGI IMG/M metagenome (GOLD analysis project Ga0308010, IMG submission 202368) | Marine microbial communities from water near the shore, Antarctic Ocean - #129 | ecosystem: Environmental > Aquatic > Marine > Unclassified | place: Southern Ocean | collected 2014-07-24 | reverse complement strand
AATTTTTCGAATTACAAAACCGTCTATAAAACGTAAAACATTAGCATCCTTGAGGGCAATGTCTTCAATTTCTTGCTTGGAAATATTGGCAGACACCTCGATTTTACCACGTACCTTGCCATTCACTTGAAGAACCAAGGTTATAGTTGTACGAATCAAGGCTGTCTCGTCGACAGCAGGCCAGCTTGCATCTGCTACTGATTCTGAGTTACCCAGTGCCGCCCACAAACTATGACAGATATGAGGTGCCACAGGGGATAAGAGTAAAATAGCACAGGTCAAAGCTTCATGTCTCACCGCGATAGATTGCCTATCTAACTCAGTTAACTTACCAACGTCGTTTAATAATTCCATCACTGCAGCAATCGCCGTGTTAAAGGTATTGCGCCGACCATAATCATCGTTAACTTTGCCAATAGTTTCGTGAGTCTTGCGTCGTAAATCTTTTTGCGTCTCATTAAGGGCGCTGATATCTAGTGGGTCGATGGTATTGTGGCTTAGATGATCATGAACCATCTTCCATAGTTTACGTAAGAATCGGTAGGCACCAGACACGCCCTCGTCACTCCACTCTAGAGTTTGCTCCGGGGGCGCGGCAAACATTGTGAACAGCCGCACCGTATCAGCACCATGCTTATCGATAGTAGTCTGGGGGTCGATACCATTATTTTTAGACTTAGACATTTTAGTAATGCCACCACTTTGCACTGGCAGACCAGTTTTAATGTCGGTGGCGGTCAGGGCACGACCTTTTGTATCTCGCTCGACCTTAACTTCACTGGGAGACAGCCAGACTTTTCTGCCTGCGTTCTCGGTGTAAAAAGATTCTGCCAGCACCATCCCTTGGCATAGCAGGCTCTTAAAAGGTTCGCTGCTGCTCACTAGCCCTTCATCTCGTAGTAGTTTGTGGTAGAACCGAGCATATAGCAGATGCAAAATAGCATGCTCTATACCCCCCACATATTGATCTACTGGAAGCCAGTAATCGGCTCGCTCTGGGTCAAGCATTGCGCTGTCCAGATCGGAGCAGGTAAACCTAGCATGATACCAAGAGGACTCCATAAAGGTGTCGAAAGTGTCAGTTTCACGCTCAACTGTTTGGCCGTTTAATTCGGCCATGCGCCAATTTTTGTCTGCCTTAATCGGCGATTGGATACCGTCCATTTTAACGTCGGTGGGCAAAATGATAGGTAATTTCTCTAAAGGTACCGGAATTTCACCACCCTCAGCTAAGTTATACATAGGGATGGGCGTACCCCAGTAGCGTTGACGGCTAACACCCCAGTCACGAAGACGATAATTGGTAGTTACTGCGCCATGGTTAGTCGACTCAAGATCAGTGGCCATGCCATCAAAGGCGGCGGTAAAATCAAGCCCGTCGTATAAGCCTGAATTAATTAATATTCCTTTACCAACAAAAGCTTCAACAGCAACATCACAACTTTGGTTGTCTATTGGCGTCACGACTTGCTTTATCGGTAGTTGATATTTTTTAGCAAACTCATGGTCACGCTGGTCATGAGCGGGTACCGCCATTACGGCTCCAGAGCCATAATCCATCAATACATAATTCCCTACCCACACGGGAACAGCTTCCCCAGTCAATGGATGCACGGCTGTAATTCCAGTATCTACACCAAGCTTTTCCATCGTGGCCATCTCTGCCTCGGACATCTGTTGTGTTTGGCACTGTTCTATAAAATCGGCTAAGGCAGTATTAGTTTGAGCCACTTCTAGGGCTATTGGATGTTGGGTTGCTAATGTTAGATAGGTGACGCCCATCAAAGTGTCAGGTCGAGTGGTGTAAACCTCGAAGTTTTGATGTCCGGCAATACTTTGTAATAGATCAAAGGTAACATTGACTCCGCGACTCTTGCCAATCCAGTTGCGTTGCATAGTCTTCACTTGTTCTGGCCACTGATCAAGATCATCTAAATCGTCCAATAGCTGCTCGGCATAGTCAGTGATACGTATGAACCATTGGGGAATTTCTTTTCGCTCTACAGGTGTGTCGCAGCGCCAACAACAACCGTCTACAACTTGCTCATTGGCAAGTACAGTGGCGTCATTAGGGCACCAGTTAACTGCGCTGGTCTTTTTGTAGACAAGACCTTTTTCATACAGCTTTGTAAAAAACCATTGTTCCCAACGATAATAGTCGGGCTCGCAGGTGGCTAATTCTCGCGACCAGTCGATACCAAAACCAAGCGACTTTAACTGCGCCTTCATATAGGCAATGTTTTCATGGGTCCATTTAGCCGGTGCGGTTTTATTTTCAACGGCAGCATTTTCCGCTGGTAAGCCAAAGGCGTCCCAGCCCATTGGGTGAAGAACATTTTTTCCTTGCATGCGCTGATACCGAGCAATTACGTCGGTTATTGTATAGTTACGCACATGGCCCATATGAAGCTTTCCGCTTGGGTAGGGAAACATGGCGAGGCAATAGAATTTTTCTTTGTCAGGATCTTCAGTGACTTCAAAGGTCTTGTTGTCTGTCCAAAATTGCTGGGCTTCTCGTTCTATCTGAGCGGGGTTATATACTACGTCTGAAGTCATTAATATTCACTGCTTATAGGGTTTACGAATTAAGCGTGAATTATAGGCGAATGCAGCCCACTCTAACAGCCACACGAGACGAATACCCAGAAGAGTATTCATCGCGAGGACTACTTAGCTGTTGTTATCAGGTGTTAGCTGGCTTGACGGGCGGGTATGCCGAGCGCTTTAAGCCTAGCCGCCATATCCTCTGCCGACGTTGCCGCTTGAATATCGCGGTCAATGTAGAGGATTTTGCCATTTTTCCCTATATAGATGGTATGACGCTTTGGAACGCCGTAAAACGCCAACACTTCATAAGCCTTGGCGACTTCTTTAGAGGGGTCACTGAGTAAGGGGAAGTCAGCTTCATTTTCAGCGGCAAATTCTTTATTGGTTGCAAGAGGATCAACGCTAGCCATGAAGTAGGTTACATCTAGCTCTTTGAGCAAATGACCATTCTGCGCTAGGGATTTACACTCAATGGTGCACCCCGATGTAAATGCTTGGGGATACCATGCAATCACAATTGCTTGCTTGTTGCGAAATTGCTCTAGGGTGTAGGTGTTGCCATCAGTCGCTTCTAAGGTAAATCCCGGAGCCTGATCGCCTACGTCCAAAGCAATTGCTGAAAGTGAAACTGTCAAGCCGAGTAAAAGGATGAGTAATATTTTGTTAACTGACATGTGTTGGGACCTCCGCGATCTCAATTTTATTTTTTGTCCTAATTAAAACGATGCAAACAAGTAATACTATAAAAAGGGTTGGCCATGATCTAAATTTAGAAAATGCCGTGGCACCAACTCTGGCTTGCACAATGCCAGATAGCTCTGAACTCTGGTGCTGCTCTATTTTTTGGTAAATTCGACCCCTATGATCGACTAATGCAGAAATGCCATTATTAGTGCCACGCATTAAAGGCTTGGCATTTTCTAGCGCTCTCATTTGAGCCATTTGCATATGCTGTTTGGGACCAATAGAGCGACCAAACCAAGCATCATTACTCACCGTCATAATAATCGATGAATCAATACTATTACGAGCGACTAGGTCTGGATAGACCACTTCATAGCATATAGCCGCTGAAATAAAGTGTCCCTGTACTGAAAACGGATGTTGGTTGACCTCCCCAATTGCAATTGACGACATGGGTAGGTCGAAGAACTTGATCAGCCCTCGCAGCATCGACTCAAAGGGGACATATTCACCGAAAGGTACCAGACGTGTTTTATTATACTGTCCGCTAGATAGGCCCAGAGCAATCATCGAATTAAAGTAGCGATGGGTTTCGTTGTCGTAGGTCACTATACCCGACAGTAGGCTCGTATTTGTCTTTAAGGCTTTTTCCTGAAGGTTTTTTATAAAGCCAGGGATACGCTCTGGAATAGTAGGCACAGCCATTTCTGGCCAGATGATCAAGTCTTTGTCCCAGTGAGCTTCACTTTGCGCGGTTAACTGCGTGAGGATTGCTGATTGCTTTTCTGCAGACCATTTTTCACCCTGTGGGATGTTTGGCTGGATCAGTGTTACTGATAAAGGCGTGCCACTTTCCTCAGTCCATTCATATTGCTGCAAGCAATAGCCTGTGACCACAAGAAATAGTAGAGCTACCATTGACTGACGCACTGCGGAGACTTTAATGTATCCTTGGCAAATCAACGTTAAAAGTACCCCAGAAAATGCAGCAATAAGACTTAACCATAATACGCCGCCGACAGGAGCCCAGCCGTTAAGCCAGGTTTCGGTGTGACTATAACCGGCAAATAGCCACGGAAACCCTGTCAAAAACCAGGTCCTTATCCATTCACTAAGAACCCATATGGAAGGAAGTCCGAGTACCCAGCTAATAGGTGTTTGAGGGATAAGCGCACTCAGAGCGAAGGGCACAGCAAAAAGAAAGGCTAAAAAAAGACAAAACAATACTGTCGCCAATAGGGCTAGGGGCGCGGCGATAAACCCATACTCATGAATACTGACATAGAGCCAACTGGCGCCGGCAAAAAACAAGCCAAACGCGTAGGTGGTACTGTCCAAAAGCGTTTGCTTTATGGTTTTATGTTGCAGGGTACGGAATAGTAGGGCAATACTTATGAGTACCGCCGGCCAAAAATGAAAAGGCGCTAAGCCAAGTGGAAATATAGCGCCCGCAAAAAGTAGGCCGCCGTAATGTTGAAGTTTTACGACGCCTCTCATTAGATTGTTTTAGAGACTTGAAGCAAGGTCACCTTTCTCTTGTCTGCTGCGATCACGGTGAAATCAAAATTTTCGATACTGACTGTTTCATCCACCTTGGGTAGCCGACCAAGGGCATGCACAACGATTCCGCCCACGGTGTCGAATTCATCATCGGGTAAGCCGACATCAAAATACTCGTTAAAGTCCGCTATCTCAGCAATCGCATCAACCGAATAGAGGTTGTCGCCTAGTTTACGAATTTGCTCTGGTTCATGTTCATCGGTCTCATCTTCAATTTCACCGACTATTTCCTCTAAGACATCTTCAATAGTTAGTAGCCCGGATACTCCACCATATTCGTCTACCACTATTGCCATGTGGTAGCGTTGCTCTCGAAATTCTTGCAGGAGAATATTAATTCGCTTGCTTTCCGGGATAATATTGGCGGGGCGTAATAGGCTCTTTAAATCAAAACACTCTTTACCGGATAGAACTAACGGCAGTAATTCTTTAGCCAACAGAATACCTTGAATATCATCGGAAGATTCTCCTACTACGGGAAAGCGAGAATGTTGTGATTGAATGACTATGTTAAGAATTTCCTCTAATGATAAGTCAGCTTCAATGATTTTCATTTGCGAGCGCGGAATCATAATCTCCCGCGCCTGCAAATCAGACACTTTTAATGCCCCTTCCATAATTTGTAACGCGCCAGCGTCAATAATTGATTCGTTCTCAGCGCTTCGTAGCATGTCAGCGACTTCATCGCTACTCGTTGGATTAGCGGAAAAGGCCCGAACCATCCTTTTCAAGAAAGAGGGTTCAGTGGAGTTCGGGTTAGACGATTCGTCGTTCATGATTTTCTCAGTGATTTCCGCTTGGCTGATTGTTGCTTACAGACTCTAGGTAAGGCGCTGGAAAATCTAGACCAAGTAAAATTTCAGTTTCTAGGTTTTCCATGATTTCTGCACCTTCCTCATCGCTGTGATCATACCCTAGCAAATGCAGAACGCCATGAATAATCATATGTGCCCAGTGTGCATCAATTGATTTATGTTGCTCAATTGCTTCTCGCACCACAACGGGCGCACAAACCACAAGGTCACCCAGTATGGGTATAGGTTCGGGTGTAACAGCATCAAAGGGGAATGAAAGGACATTTGTAGGCCCTGCCTTTTCACGATACTGGTGGTTGAGTTGAGCACTTTCCTGCTCATCTACAATCCGTATACTGACCTCTGATGTATTAGTTGTTCTTAATGCCGCCATAACCCAGCGCTGAATGCTCGCTTCGCTGGGAGATTCTTGGGAGGCGCAGGCCCTCTGAATGTGGATAAAATTAGTCATAGATGAGAGGGTTAGGGCTCTTTTTCGTGTGCATCGTAGGCATCTACGATACTTTGAACAATAGGGTGGCGGACAACATCTCGAGACTCAAAATGAGTGAAGCTAATGTCTTCAATATTTTCTAGAACGCTACAAGCGTGCACTAAACCTGAGTTAACGCCGCGAGGAAGATCTATCTGGGACATATCTCCAGTGATAACGGCCGTGGAGCCAAAGCCAATCCGGGTAAGAAACATTTTCATCTGTTCTCGGGTGGTGTTTTGACTTTCATCGAGAATAATATAAGCGCCATTTAAAGTACGGCCACGCATATAAGCAAGAGGCGCTATTTCAATGACATTGCGCTCCTGAAATTTGGCTACTGTTTCAAAGCCAAGCATCTCGTGCAAAGCGTCATATAAGGGGCGCAGATAGGGATCGACTTTTTGTGCCAGATCGCCAGGCAAAAATCCTAGTCTCTCTCCAGCCTCGACTGCAGGTCGAACCAACAGAATACGCTCAACCTCGTCTCTCAGTAAGGCCTCTACTGCGCACGCGACAGCGAGGTAGGTTTTGCCCGTCCCGGCAGGGCCTATACCAAAATTTATATCATGAGTTTGCATGGCCCGCACATAACGCTGTTGGTTTAGTCCGCGGGGTTTGATATTACCTTTTTTGGTGCGGATAACTGAAAAATTCTCGATATCACTGGGGGCAGGGATGGTCTTAGCCGTTTGATCCATAGGCGTTCTTCTCTCATATTGTCGCAGGTGGAGATGTACCTCTTCGGGAGGTACGTCGTCATAGTGTGCTGTGTGCTGATAAAGATTATAGATAACATCTGCAGCATGCTGAGCAGGCTCTGAATCGCCATAGACTGCGAAGAAGTTATCGCGTGAACGTATTTCCACGTTTAAGCGCTGCTCAATTAGACGCAAATTATCATCAAATTGTCCGCAGAGTGAGGCAAGGCGATGAGCTTCGTTCGGCTCAAGGGTGATATTAAGGGCAGCAGGATGGCTTTCCAGTTGTTTCAAGGGGTGTTTAAAAACCTCTAAAGTGGTGTGATATAGCTAGCATAGCTTGATCTTGAGAGAAGGGTAAACTCTTTTTATTACCCGATTATTGTAAAAACATCAGTTATTACAAATTTAAGGCCTAAAAAGGAGTTATTAGCCACAAGGTTTCAGGCTAAGACTCCTCGGAGCGAGTTGGGTAGAGCTTCTGTAATGACTGCATCAGCAAATTCACCGATAAGGCTATGGTCGCTGGCGCGAAAATTAACCACTCGATTATTTTCAGTACGGCCCTGCAATTGTCCCGGATCTTTTCGAGAAATGCCGGTCACTAAAAGCCGCTGTGTACTACCTACCATCCGACGGCTAATTTCACTAGCATTCTGCAGGATGCGAGTTTGGAGAATTTTAAGACGTTGTTTTTTCACCTCGTCACTCACCGTGTCTGCTAAGTCTGCTGCGGGGGTGCCTGGACGGGCGCTGTAAATAAAACTAAATGAGGTATCAAAACCAATTTGCTCAATAAGTTTCATAGTGGCTGCAAAATCCTCCTCGGTTTCGTTCGGGAAGCCAATAATAAAATCAGAGGAAATACTTATGTCAGGCCGCAATTCTCGTAGGCGACGAATTTTTGACTTGTACTCAATTGCCGTGTGCCCGCGCTTCATCGCCATCAAAATTCGATCCGAGCCGCTCTGTACAGGTAAGTGAAGGTGACTTACTAACTCTGGAACCTTACTGTAAACGTCGATAAGAGCGTCAGAGAATTCCACTGGATGGGAGGTGGTATAGCGGATACGATCAATACCATCAATACTAGCAACAAATGGAATTAATTCGGCAAAGTCGCATATTGAGCCGTCGGGCATGTCACCGCGATAAGCATTTACATTCTGACCAAGTAGGTTAACTTCGCGAACACCTTGATCGGCCAGAGAGCTTATTTCAGCCAGGACATCGGCAATTGGGCGACTTACCTCTTCCCCCCGGGTGTAAGGAACCACGCAAAAAGTGCAATATTTAGAGCAGCCTTCCATTATTGAAACAAAGGCGCTAGCGCCGTCAGCTTCTGGGGCTGGTAGTCGATCGAATTTCTCGATTTCTGGAAAACTGATATCAACCACAACCGTCCCATCAGCTTTTCTTGATTCCATCATCTCCGGCAATCGATGCAGGGTTTGAGGGCCAAAAATCAAATCAACAAATGGCGCGCGCTTGGAAATGGCTTCGCCTTCTTGGCTAGCAACACAGCCACCAACACCAATAATTAAATCAGGGTTAGCTTCTTTTAGATGCTTCCAGCGCCCTAATTGATGGAAAACTTTTTCTTGGGCTTTTTCCCGAATTGAGCAGGTATTGAGCAGTATTACATCTGCATCTTTTGGATTATCAGTGGCCACCATTTGATGACTTTCGCCGAGTAAATCCCGCATACGAGCGGAGTCATACTCATTCATTTGACAGCCATGAGTGACGATATGTAGTTTCTTAACGGTCTTTTGATGCATGTTCTACAAATTTGTTTTTAAATAGGGGCGCATTATAGCCTTGAGCCCGTAATCCGCAACATTTTGCAGTGCGCTTAATCTGGCTTGTGGTATTATTCGCCTCTTTAAATTCATACTAATAACAGTGGCATCCTATGGCTAGCGAACCCATTTATCGAATTACTTTTCACAATCAAGGGCATGTGTATGAGATCTATGCTCGACATGTTTTTCAAAGTGACCTTTGGGGCTTTCTTGAAGTTGAAGAATTTATATTTGGAGAGCGCTCGCAGATGATAGTGGATCCTGCCGAGGAGAAATTAAAAAATGAATTTTCCGGAATAAAGCGCAGCTTTATTCCTATGCAATCTATTGTACGTATCGATGAGGTTGAGAAAGAGGGTACAGGAAAAATTACCGAAGCAAGTGGCGGTAATGTGAGTCCATTTCCATTTCCATCTATGGCTAAAGTAAAGCCTTCCGCGGATTAAGAGCTCTGTTCTTTAGGGGTTTGTAATACTGTTTTGCTTTTCCGGGTAGTATACGTTTTTACTTAACATTGCTTTAACAAGACTTTAACGAGTATTTACAATGTCAGAATCGGATATTAAATTATTGCCATTTGAGTTTGCTCGAAGTAACGGCCTGTTACTTCGGGAATTAGAAGGTGACTTGGTGTTGTCGCCCGAAGCCAGTCAATGGGCTATCTCAGAGGTTATTCGAACCAACAGCAGTTTTTCTGCAGTTACGCGTATTGATGATGAATCTTTCGAGAAAATGCTGTCGTCCATCTATAGCGGCCGAGAAAACTCCTCCGAATCAGTGATGGAAGATATTAAAGATTTTGTCGATATGGAGTCAGCAGCGGCAGAGCTAGAAGATACTGGCGACCTCTTAGATTCTGAAGATGATGCGCCCATTATCCGTCTTCTTAATGCAATTTTGGCTGAGTCGTTAAAAGAAAATGCCTCTGATATTCATATTGAGCCCTACGAGAAGGAATCGTTGGTGCGATTTCGTCTCGACGGCGTTCTAAGTACTGTGTTAAAACCCTCAACGCAGATTACTCCTTTACTCATTTCTCGTATTAAAGTGATGTCAAAACTTGATATTGCAGAAAAAAGATTACCTCAAGACGGGCGCATGAGTGTCAAGCTTGGGGGACGTAGTATCGATTTACGTATTTCCACGATGCCCTCCAGCCATGGTGAGAGAGTGGTAATGCGACTATTGGATAAAGATGCCGGTAAGCTTCAGGTTGACGATTTGGGTATGCCTAAGGATACTTCTGATCAGCTTGACGATTTAATTCGTCGTCCCCATGGGATTATTTTGGTTACAGGGCCCACAGGGTCAGGTAAAACTACAACCCTCTATGCCGCATTGCAGAAAATGGATCGACAGGGTCGCAATATTATGACTGTTGAGGATCCTGTGGAATATGATTTGCCAGGCATTAGTCAAACCCAAATAAATTTGCGCGCTGGAATGACTTTTGCGCGAGGATTAAAAGCTATTTTACGCCAGGATCCAGATGTCATCTTGATTGGTGAGATTCGTGATGGAGAGACAGCTGAAATTGCTACTCAGTCAAGCTTGACGGGCCACTTAGTGCTGTCCACTCTGCATACTAATACAGCGGCGGGCGCTATTACTCGCTTGCAGGACCTCGGTGTTGATAGCTTTTTACTAGCATCTACCATCAGAGGTATTCTGTCTCAACGACTACTACGCAGACTTTGCCTTAGTTGTCGTCAACCAGTTGAGCCTAATGAATTTAACCGGGAGTTATTGAATTTAGGTGTCGGCAAGACCATTTACGAGGCTGGTGGTTGTCCTAAATGTAACAGCACCGGCTATGCCGGTCGCCAAGCTCTGTTTGAATTGGTTACCGTGGATGCGGCGCTGCAAAAACTAATTCATGAAAATTCTGGAGAAATTGAGCTAGAGACTTCGATTCGGCAACAGGTGCCTAGTATCCGCCAAGCGGGGCTAAAGTTGGTTTGTGATGGGGTCACCACAATCGAAGAAGTTCTTCGCGTCACCAGTGTGTAACTGACTATGCCAGCTTTTGATTACTCAGCCTACAATACCGACGGTAAACTTGTAGATGGCGTAATAGCGGCTGACTCTGAACGTCAGGCGAGACGTCTTTTGAAAGATAAAAAGCTATTACCCTCGACGCTCTCAGAAGTTAGTCAGTCTAGTAAGCACAAGAGATCTCGCTTTGGACGTCAGGCCAAGGTCGACAATTTCGACTTATCATTACTGCTTCATCAGCAAGCTATTCTGATTCAATCTGGGTTGCCTCTTGAGGAATCGCTGCGTATGACCATCGAGCAGGCGGAGACAGATAAACAGCGGCGGATGGTGGAAAGTTGGCGTAGCGAAATCACCGAAGGGCGCAGTTTTTCTGAAGCCTTGCGGCGTTCGCCCTATAAGATTCCCGATAGTGTTATCGCAGGTGTCGGGGTGGGTGAGGAGAGCGGACATCTGGACAAGATTTTATTGCGCCTTGCAGAAGAACTTGAAACGAGCGCAGAAAATCGTAAAACCATCACCCGCGCACTGGTCTATCCGATGACATTGATTAGCGTTTCGATCATTATGATTTCAATGATGATGGTTTGGGTTGTGCCTAAAATTACCGCGGTATTCGCCAGTTCAAACCGTGAGTTACCTTTGATCACTAAGGTGGTGGTGAGTTTGAGTGACTTTACCCAAGACTACGGTCTATACCTTTTAGGGTTAATTGTGCTGCTCGTTTTAACTTTCCGCCAAGCTATGCAAAACGCTCAGCGAAAAGAACGTTGGCATGCTTTTATACTAACGATGCCTGGCGTAGGCCGCTGGGTGCGCATGGCTGATATTTCAGACTGGGCACGTAGTTTAGGCGTTCTTTTAAACAGCGGAGTTCCAGCATTAGCTGCGCTCAATATATCCTCGGCAGTAGTCAGTAATCTTTCGCTGCAAAGCAAATTTAAAAAAGTTACTGAAGCTATGCGTCAGGGCGCTAGCTTACACAAGGCGCTGGAAGATAATTTAGACGGCAGTGGTTTCTTAGTTCATATGGTGGGTAGTGGCGAAGCATCTAGTGAGTTGGATAAAATGTTACTGCGAGTGGCCGAGTATTATTCCGTGAGGTTAAATAATGCTGTTGAGGTGTTTTTAAAGTTGCTTAACCCGATCTTAATCATTCTCATGGGGGCGATGATTTTAGGTATCGTCGCGGCAATTATGTTGCCGATCATGGACATGAACAATGCGATTTAATTATTCAGAAAGATGATTCAAGTACAGACAAATAAGTTTAAAGAAGAGGTTAATGATATGAAGTCAAACAAAAAGCAGCGCGGGTTTACACTGATTGAAGTGATGATCGTAGTGACTATTATGGCGTTAATGATTGCGGCAATTGCGCCGAATCTGTTTAGAAATGTGGTGAAAGCAGAAAAGATACGAGTAGCTTCAGATATTCGCCAAGTTGAGAGTGCTTTGAAATTTTATCGATTGGATAACTATCGCTATCCCTCGCAATCGCAAGGGCTAGAGGCATTAGTTTCGTCGCCTTCAGGATCGGGAGTAGCTCAGTGGGGTGGGCCTTATTTAGATAAACTACCCTCAGACCCCTGGGGTGTTCAATACCAATACTTAAATCCAGGCACTCACGGTAAGCAGATTGAGGTGTACACTTTGGGTCTAGATAACGTTCAAGGTGGCGAGGGTTCTGATAAAGATTGGGGCAATTGGAATCTTGACTAAATATTTCTTTATTCGCCAGCTAACTCGAGCGTTTAAGTAGGCTTTATGAAGCGATCTCAGGGTTTTACCCTAATTGAGTTGCTCATTGTCGTCGCTATTGTTGTGATTTTGTCAGCAATTAGCGGTTTGGCTATTAATCAGGCCTTTGATCGCCGCTATTCAGCCGAAGCGGACAAGCTACTTATTTGGATGCACCAACTGTCGGAGCGTTCGTCACTTGAAGGCGTCGCCTATGGCATTATTACCGAGACAGACAATGATCGGCGAGAGACTACCCAGCTTCGTGCCGTTGTCTATTTTAAAAATCGCTGGATCGCAGTGACGTCGCCGGAGCCTTTTGTACTTGGGATAGAATCCAATATTGACTGGGACATGGACATGCTGGAGGAGCTATTGCCTCAAAGCCAATCGCAGGCGCTGGGCCTGATGGATAGCGATGAATTAAAAGAAGCCGAAAAAGAATTTTTACTACCAGAAATGGCATTCTTACCTGATGCGTACATAGAGCCTCAAGGAGCGATTCAGTTATCTTTTGAATCTTCTGAATTAATCTACTCCTTTGTTTGGGATGATGAGGTCTCAACGATGATTTTGAAGGTGGACACCTTATGAAATATGCGGCCAAAAACAGAGGTTTTACTCTGATAGAAGTTATAGTCGCCCTTTTTATACTGAGCTTGGTGTTGAGTAGTGCGGTGCAAATGGTGCATCAATACAGTGATGAACGACTGCGTATTAGAGAGCGTTTTTTCGCTAATCAAGTAGCTTGGAATCATCTTCTTGAGCGTTATGAGCATTCCCAGAATTGGTCAGTTAGGTCAGGTAGTTCAAACTTAAAAACAAAAGGCGTTGACGAGCAAGCAGGGCAGGACTGGCGCTGGGAAATGAAAATTGAAAAGGCTATGGGTCAAGACTTAAATCGCTACCAAGTCCAATCTGGGTCAGTTGACAGTGAATCATACCAAGCTACGTTAGCTATTTATCTGGTTGGAAAATAGATGCCTAAATCTTACTTCGCCAATCGCCAGGCTGGCTTCACCTTAATTGAGGTGCTGGTGTCCTTGGGGATATTGGCGGTAATGTCAGTGATGTCCTACCAGGCGGTGGAGGTGGTGTTGGGTGCTAATGAGCGTAGCCGCACAGATCTGGCTGAGGAAGTAAAAGTACAGCGTGCATGGCAAATTATTGGACGCGATTTACTGCATATCAGGCCTCGCCGTTTTTCCGATGGATTGGGAAAAATTGAGGACGCCTATTTGACTAATCCCAGTGAGTTCGGAGTTCGTTTCAGTCGTGGCGGTGGGCCAATGGTTAGGTCCAATCCCAGTGGCGTTCGCAGGATAGATTACAAACTTAATGATGAGCGGCAATTGCAGCGGACCTCGTGGGCTATTACTGAGTCACCACGGCTTAGTGATGGTAATACATTTACCCTTATCGATGGTGTTAAAAATATCGTTTTTGAGCATCTTGGACCGACTGGCTACTCTAAAGACTGGCCGCCAATTAATTCCTCGCTAACTAAAAAAGCATTGCCGAGGATGATTAGGGTAACGATTACATTAGACGATGATCGCGAGACTTCTCGCTTGTTCCCTGGGGTGGTTCGTGATTAAACGAGTGCCTCAAAAGCAGCACGGCGTGGCTCTTCTGGCAGCATTAATTTTAATGTTAGCCATAGTGCTTATTTTAACCAATATTTTTTATCGCCACCAAATTGATGTTTCTCAAGCCTCAGCGTCTTTGCATGGTGATCAAGCGCTATTAATTGCTATGAGTGGAGAGGGCTGGGCTGGTGATTTGTTATCGACTAAAAATGATAATCGGGATGTCGACGATTATGGTGAGATATGGGCTCAGGCTATGCCTTTGCTCCCCGTTGAAGGAGGCACTCTAGAGGGCTGTATAAGTGATTTACAGGGTAGGGTAAACCTTAATAGTTTCAGCGCATACAACAGCGCGTCACTTAATCAGGAGATTAATAGTTTTGGTAAGATGGGAGTAGCTAAAGCTTGGCTAAATCTCATGGACACACTGCAAATTTCCTCTAGCCCTGATCGAGTAGCCACCATTGTTGATTGGGTAGATAGAGATTCTTCTGTGGTTAATAGTTGGGGTGCGGAGCAGCCGGATTATGAGGGCCTTACATTCCCTAGGATGGTCGCTAATGACCTTATTTCTGATACCTCTGAGCTCGCTGCGATTAAGGGCTATTCTGTACAGGAAGTACAGATGCTGTTGCCTTGGGTAACTGCGCTACCTGAGTTGACCTCCATCAATATTAATACCGCGCCAGAGCGGCTGGTGCTCGCCCTTGGTGGGGAGGATGGGCAGCAATTCCTAGATATCGTCAATCAGGGGAGGCCGTTCAGTGATATCAATAGGTTTCATCAAGACCTAGAGGCCTATTTTTTGATCCCTTTGGCGGATGTTAAAAAGCGTTGGCCCCAAGCCCTAGTGTCGGTAAATTCAGATTATTTCCAACTGTATCTTGAAGTCACCTTGGGTGAGGCACGGATTCAAGTGAAGAGTATAATGGATAGGAAAAATAGGCCTAAACCAGTTATCATTGCGCGAGAGATCATTATTGTTCCAGCTAGTCTGCCGGATGAAAAAGAAATGTCCGCGGCTGAGAAATTATTTGCCAAAACGAGCAACAATAATGAGTCTGACGAAGAGTTTTTACAACAAACTAATATAGTACAGCCGGCCTGCGTTGCTATGGGTCTGATGGGAGAAATCACTTAAATGAGTGTCGAGCATATTTATCATCTCGATCAACGGATCGGCAGCATAGAAGACCCTTTGCAATCTGTGGCGGGCACTAATGCTGCGACGATGAGTTTGTGGATTCCAAGCGAAAGAGTAGGTCTACATTCGGTAGACATTCCATCTGCACCTCAGCGTAAATGGGCTGAGCTCATTCCCTGGGTGTTAGAAGATCGAATTTTGCAGCCTATCGAAGAGATGCATTTTGTAGTAGCGGGACGTAGCAATAATCAATTACAGATCCTTGCGGTTAGTCGTCAAGATATGGAGGAGTGGAGGCGAGTCGCCGATAATGCAGGGGTCGCTGCTATTGCTATGGTGCCGGACTTTATGGCGCTGCAGTGGGAGCCAGGAATAATTAGTGTTGGCTGGCGAGAGGGTATGTTACTGGTCAGACAGTCGCAGAACACCGGCTTTGCTGCTGAGCCTAATATAGGTTGGGGTATTTTAGAGTCTCTTATGCAGGACTCGAATCAAGCACCGCGATTATCCATTTCCTTGCCCGATGTTGATATGGTACCAAAACAGTTGGCCGTAGATGCTGACATTAATAGTTCCGTAGTTGACTGGCATTTTTCTCATTTTGATTCTAGCTTGAACCTAATGACGGGAGCCTTTAAGCCGACGCCAAAGCAAACTATGCTGTCTTTTTGGTGGCCTGCTGCAGCTGCGGCCTGCCTACTTTTAGCGCTTTGGGTGGGATACCTGCAGACCGCAAATCGGGCGCTGGAATCCGAGGTTTTAGGCTTACAGCAGAACGTGCTCGCCAATTATACCCGCTTATTTAGCGGTTCGAAGCCTAGCCTTCAGACACTTAAGGCTACCGCTGAAAACCAGGTAAATCAATTATTTAAACAGCAACAAAGCCTGCAAGGCCAACCTATGGCTGCACTCCTTGCACTTGATAAAATTATGGCCGGTTGTCAATGCGAACTCGAGGGCTTTTCTGCAAATCAGGACGTGTTAAACCTGACTCTTCGCGGGGGTGCTGCGTTGGCTGAAAAATCGCTGGCCATAAAAGGCTACCAACTTAGTCTCAATCAAGATAAAACTGCCGGCCCTGAGATCTTTTTGTTATCAGTCACCGAGTCAACAAATCAAGGGTCTGGCCGATGAAAGCGTTTATGGACAGCCTAAGAGGCCGCTTAAATGATCTCCAGCCTCGCGAGAGAAAGCTACTGATAATGGGTTTAGTCTTGTTATTTTTTACCGCTATTTATGTAGCCTTGACTCCCTTAGCGTCAAAATATGACCAATTAGTTGGCCAATCAAATCAGCTTAAAAGTGATTTGCAGTGGCTACAACAACAGAGTGCGGTGGTATCGAGGCTAGCTAATGGTTGCGGGAATCGAGAAGTTCAGCAAGGCTCAGCTCGCGACAACTTAACTAAATTAGTCAGGCGTAATCAGTTGCGGCTGAGCCAGATTCGAGACTTAAATAAGGGCTTTGAGTTAAGGTTTAGTGGTGCTGACGCCAATAGAATATTGCGATTGAGTCATCAGGTCGCCTGTGCGGGATTCAATGTGCAGTCTCTCAAGGTTGAGAGGTCTTCACCAGAAATACTTGAAGGATCCATGGAGGTAATCTATGTTGAAGATTGAGCTCAAAAATCCTCAACAGCTGTCTCGCTTGGCGTCAATCGTAGTTATGGCGATTCTTTCCATATATTTGATTGTCTTAATCGGGTTTCAACTGCAGTCAACCAAGGCAACTTCTTCGGTCGTTGCGAGAGTAGCACCAGGCAAAGTGGTGGGCTGGGATTGGTTTGGTCGCCAAAGAGTGGTTGCTCCAGTGCAAACTCAAACAGAATTGGCCAATGCACAAATCAATGCTGACTTACTTGGCGTAATGCTGGCCGGTGAGGCTTCGTCGGCAACCCTTAAATTTAATGGCAAGCCGGAACAGGTTTATCAGAAGGGTGACACGCTTAATGGAAAGATGGAGCTTATCGATATTGAGGCTTACCGTATTGTAATTAGTGATAATGGTATCAACAAGCAACTGTTAATGAAAAAACCAGATGTCATTATGGAGTCACAACAGCAAGACGATAATGTTGATGTCCAATCACAGGGCTTTGCGCTGGCTAATAT
>Ga0308010_1000930_pt1 | contig 17213 bp, 16 predicted proteins | sample Neamet129_FD_202368 | JGI IMG/M metagenome (GOLD analysis project Ga0308010, IMG submission 202368) | Marine microbial communities from water near the shore, Antarctic Ocean - #129 | ecosystem: Environmental > Aquatic > Marine > Unclassified | place: Southern Ocean | collected 2014-07-24 | reverse complement strand
ACTAAACGAAGGTTGGAACTTAATCGCTAATTATAAAACCACCGCAATAAATTCTGATTTAGCATTTGCATCACTATTAGAAACACAAAATGTAGTAATTATTAAAGACTATATAGGAAATGCTCTTTTGCCCGATTGGGGATTTAATGGCCTCGGAGACTTACTTCCTGGGAGAGGATACCAAATAAAAGTAACAAATACTTGCGAATTACAGTACTAATTAGACAGATTCTGATAAGCCAAAAACAACAAACCCTACTCGAATACAATAATCTTAATCAATTCAGAAATACTCCATTTGTAAGACTTATATTTACGGTCCTAAAATTTCTATAGAATGGATATTAATTTCAATAAGAATGAAGACGCAATCAAATTAAAGATTGCGGAGATGAAGAGAAGACTTGCAGTGATAAGTCTCGGTGGTGGGAAAAAGAAAATTGAAAAAGAACACAGTAAAGGAAAACTTACTGCCAGAGAACGCATAGAATATCTAAGAGATCCAAAAACGAACTTTATTGAACTGGGTGCTTTTGTAGCGAATGACATGTACGAAGAGTACGGTGGTTGTCCAGCTGCAGGAGTCGTAATGGGTATAGGTTATGTTTCTGGAAAACAATGTATAATTGTTGCCAACGATGCTACTGTAAAAGCGGGTGCTTGGTTTCCTATAACGGCAAAGAAAAATTTAAGAGCGCAAGAAATTGCCATGGAAAACAACTTACCGATTATCTATTTAGTAGATAGTGCGGGAGTTTTCCTTCCATTACAAGACGAAATATTCCCTGATAAAGAACACTTCGGTAGAATATTTAGAAACAATGCACGAATGTCCTCTATGGGGATCACACAAATATCTGCTGTAATGGGCTCTTGTGTTGCAGGTGGAGCATACTTACCAATAATGAGCGACGACTCTCTTATTGTAGACAAAACAGGCTCTATTTTCTTAGCGGGTTCTTACTTAGTAAAAGCGGCAATTGGAGAAAATATAGACAACGAAACTTTAGGTGGAGCTACTACGCACTGCGAAATTTCTGGAGTTACCGATTATAAAGCCAAAGACGACAAAGACTGCTTAGATAGAATTCGCAGGATTATGAGTAAAATTGGGGATGGCGAAAATGCAGGATTTAACAGAGTTGAAGCTGAAGAACCTACAGAAAACCCAGAAGAAATTTATGGGATTATGCCAGAAAAACGGGATAAGCCATACAAAGTACGCGATATAATTTCTCGCTTGGTTGACAAATCTGAATTTGATGAATACAAAGCTGGTTTCGGACAAAGTATTATCTGTGGACTTGCCAGAGTTGAAGGTTGGGCTGTAGGGATTGTAGCTAACGAGAGATTGGTAATTAAATCTAAAAAAGGTGAAATGCAGTTTGGTGGTGTTATCTATTCGGACTCTGCAGATAAAGCAGCTCGTTTTATTATGAACTGTAACCAAAAGAAAATACCGCTTGTCTTTTTACAAGATGTTACAGGATTTATGGTTGGTTCTCGTTCGGAACATGGTGGTATTATTAAAGATGGAGCCAAAATGGTGAATGCCATGGCAAATTCTGTAGTACCAAAATTTACAGTTATTACAGGTAATTCCTTTGGAGCTGGCAATTACGCTATGTGTGGTAAAGCCTACGACCCTAGATTAATTGTTGCTTGGCCTACGGCACAAATTGCCGTTATGGGTGGTGCACAAGCAGCAAAAGTATTACTGCAAATAGAAAAGGCCAGTTTAAAATCTAAAGGAGAAGAAATTACTCCAGAAAGAGAGGCTGAATTATTAAAAACCATTACCGATAGGTACAATAAACAAATGAGTCCATATTACGCTGCATCTCGATTATGGGTAGATAGTATTATTGATCCATTAGAAACGAGAAAAGTGATTTCTATGGGGATTGAAATGGCTAATAAAGCACCTATAAAAGAAGCTTATAATGTAGGCGTTTTACAAACTTGATAAATAGAAAAAAAAGTACTACCGCATTATTGTAAATTAGTAGACCAAAAACTAAAACCATGAAATACTTAAAACTTATTCGATTTCAGAATTTAGTTGCCATGGCACTAATACAGTACTTAATACGCTATAGCTTAGTAATTCCAGCTTATGGAAAGACTACAGTCTTAGGAGATACAGCTTTTGGACTCTTAGTATTAAGTATACTTTTAATTGCTGCAGGTGGCTATGTAATAAATGACTACTTCGACATTCAAGTTGATACGGTTAATAATAAAGTTTTAGTAGGTAGAAATATAAAACGTAGAGTCGCATTAATACTACATGCTATCTTAACATTTACAGGAGTTGTATTAGGGCTCTATATGGCATATTCAGTTGGCTATACAATTGTAGGTCTTATTATACCGATCAGTGCTTATACCTTATGGCTGTATAGTTTAAAGCTAAAAAGAAAATTATTTATCGGCAATTTCATAATCGCGAAGCTATCTTCTGTATTCACTATATTCTTAGCATTATTTGAAATTCCTCAAAATATATCCCACCCAGAAACAACCCGCTTAATTGTACTACTTTGTATATATGCGCTCTTTACTTTTCTATGTAGCCTAATGCACGAGGTTATTAAGGATCTAATAAGTTATGTTGGGGATAAAACTTTCAAGATAAAAACGCTGGCTACTGAATGGGGTATTTCAAAAACAAAAAGGTTTTTGAAATACATAAATATCTCACTGACATTTATGGTTATTATAGTTTCCATTTCAGAATTTAGTGCAAATATTACAGCATTAAGCTATGCAGCAATAACAATTGTATGTCCATTAATTTTAACCAACTATTGGACTTACAAAGCAAAAAACAAAGAAGACTATACTAAGATTTCGAAGGTTAATAAATGGATCATATTTGCAGGAATCGCAAGTCTCTGTTTTTTTATTTAATCCCATAAATAGTCTTAAGCTCTTTGAGCATCAACTTTATACCATTTCACAAAATCACTTAAAGTTTTCTTAGAATTCTCTATAGGAAAATATTCTAGCTCGTCTTTTGCTTTGGAGATATTTAAACTGATGGAATAGTTTAATACAGCCACTCCATAACGAGTCATAGCAGGCTCCTTAGACTTATCGCTAGTTTTCAATTCATGGATTCGTGCCAATAAGTATGCTAGCTTATAAGATATATACCTCAATTTATTATCGTAACCTAAGGCTTTTAAAACAGCATTAATTTCATCCCATAACACAATAGTATCTCCATTTGAAATATTATATATCTGCCCGCTAGCAATGTGTTTCTTTTGAATACAAAGTAATACCGCGTGTGTTAAATTATTTATCGAGGTAAAATCAATCACATTTGCACCAAGACCAATAATTCGTAATTTATTTTCACGGTAAGCACGAATTAACCTAGGAAAAACAACCGCATCACCAATTCCTACAATGGCTCTTGCTCTTAAAATGGTAGAATCTAGATTGGATTTATTAAGGACCAAAAGCTCTGCCTCACGCTTTGTTTTAGAATATGAATTTGCCAAATACAAGTCATCAACTTCGGAAATAGACGTTCTATCAGAAAAATTAAAGTACATATTTGCACTAGAAATATAAATAAACTGACTAGACTGACCTGCACAATTTAATAGATTTTGAGTGGCTAGTACATTGGCATTATAAAACGAGGTATAAGTACCCCAAATAGACGATTTAGCAGCACAATGAATATATACGTCGTAAGAACTTAGTTGGGATGTAACAAAAAAAGCATCTTCTAAATCACCACACTTAATTATATATCCTTCGTTTCGGAGTAATTCAGACTTACTGAAATTTCTGCCGGTACCGTGAACATTTTCGTTACCGAATACTTCAGCAAAAAATCGTAAAAAATGACCTCCTACAAAACCAGTAGCTCCTGTAATTAATAGCTTCATTTTCTCCAGATTATTTTATCATCTATAGTACTTAGTCGTCTTCCATCCTTATTAATATGATTTGGTGCAATACCCAAATACAAAAATCCTAGAACTTGATCTTTAGCATCAAAGCCTAAAAATGTTTTCATGTCATCTTCGTAAGTCATCCCACCAGTAGTCCAATGGACTGCAATATTTTTACTAGCAGCGGAAAGTAAAACATTCTGTACAGCACAAGAACAGGCAACTACTTCTTCGAGTAGAGAAATTTTAGTACCTACACTCTTCTCTACAACTAAGGCAATAATATGAGAAGCTAAAAGAGGATGATTCTGGAGCTTCTCGTACTTAAGCTCATTGTAAAAATCTTTAGAAATAGATGATTTGTACAATTCAGATTGAAATACCGCAAGAGAATTAATAGATTTTCCAGAAAAAACTACAAACCTCCAAGGTTCGGTATAACCATGTGTAGGAGCCCAATTGGCAGAAGAAAGTACAGTTGAAACAATGCTATCTGGAATTAGTTCTCCTGTAAATAACTTAGGCTTTACATTTCTCCGATTTTTAATAAGATCGTTTAAATTCATCTAATTTTTGATTTATCAAATAATGAAAAAGTATAGTTCCAATAGCATAAGCTACCAAATCGTATTTATCGGCAGTAAAAGAGCTAGACAAATAAGGTAATAGTAGTTCGAAAACGAAGGAAAGATACAGAAAAAAGAAAAGCAGTTGAGCTTTTGAAAATATAAATAAATCACGATAAATAAGTGTTAAAAACAACATTGACAGTGTCAATAACACGGTTGGAGACAATAAATCGTTTAGGTAAAATTGAATATAAAAGGGCTTACTAAGTCCTAAGTCTAGCTCATTAAAAATGAACAGAATTAGAACAAGTAAAAATAATGGTTTGGTAATTATTAACCAGGCATAAGACTTGCGATCCATATTAAAAGAGAAATGATACCAAAGAATACTAACTGAACTAATTGAATAATGCGTTTCCCAAAAACTAGTAGATATCCATCTTTAGAATGGATACTAATTAAAGGTAGTTTAAACGGGTCTGGTTGAGCATCTAGAGCTTCCTTACCCATTCGCTCCTTTTTAAACAATTCCTCACCACAATAGCTACAAAGACTAGATATCGTATTTGACCACTTATCGCAATTTGGGCAAACTTTTTCTTGATGCATTTAGATAATTATTTCTAAAACAAATTACTAAATTCTTAATCCAAATTCAAAATTTTTCACAAAAAAAAACGACCACTTTAGTGGTCGTTTTTTATATCGTAAAATAAGATTAAGATTTAATCTTTCTCATTCTTAAACTTAATGGAGTTACTTCTAAATACTCATCATCGCTAATGTATTCCATTGCTTCCTCAAGAGAGAAAACAATTTTCGGAGCAATTTTCATTGCATCATCAGAACCAGACTTACGCATGTTAGTTAATTGCTTACCTCTTACAAGGTTAACTTCTAAATCGTTATCTCTAGAGTGCTCACCAACAACTTGACCTTTGTAAATTACATCAGTTGGCGCAATAAAGAAGCGACCTCTATCTTGTAATCTGTTAATAGCAAATCCTGTAGCTGCACCTTGTTCCATAGAAATAAGAGCACCTTTAAATTTAGAAACAATTTCACCTTTATAAGGTAAGAACTCTCTAAATCTGTGAGTCATAATAGCTTGACCAGAAGTAGCCGTTAGCATATTGTTTCTCAATCCGATTAATCCTCTAGAAGGAACATCAAATTCTAAGTGTTGTAAATCTCCTTTAGGCTCCATAATTAATAAATCACCTTTACGCTGAGTTACCAATTCTATTGCTTTACCAGAAAACTCCTCAGGAACATCAATTACTAATGTTTCGTATGGCTCACATTTCTTACCGTCAATGATTTTTTCGATTACTTGTGGTTTCCCAACTTGTAATTCGTAACCTTCACGACGCATAGTTTCAATTAATACCGATAAGTGGAGAATACCACGTCCGAATACATTGAATTTATCTTCAGAATCTGTAGTTTCAACTCTAAGAGCTAAATTCTTTTCAGTTTCTTTATACAAACGATCTCTTAAGTGACGAGAAGTAACAAATTTACCTTCTTTACCGAAGAATGGTGAGTTGTTAATAGTAAACAACATACTCATTGTAGGCTCATCAACAGAAATCCTTGGCATTACTTCAGGGTTTTCTAAATCAGCTAAAGTATCACCAATTTCGAATTCATCTAAACCAATAATTGCACAAAGATCACCAGAACGTACTGTGTCAACCTCAGTTCTACCAAGACCTTCAAATACGAATAGCTCTTTAATACGAACCTTTTTATTTACGCCATCTTTACATAGCATATAATCTTTTCCTTTTTCTAAGTCACCACGGAATACACGTCCAATAGCAATTCTACCTTTAAAGCTAGAAAAATCTAATGAAGTAATTTGCATTTGTGGAGAACCTTCTCTGTAAGGAGCTTCAGGAATAGTTTCTAAAACTGCATCTAATAAAGGAATGATGTCTGTAGTTGGTTTATTCCAATCAGTACTCATCCATCCTTGCTTAGAAGAACCATAAATAGTAACGAAGTCTAATTGATCTTCGGTAGCTTCCAAGTTGAACATAAGATCGAATACTTGCTCCTGAACGATGTCTGGAGTACAGTTTTCCTTATCCACTTTATTTACTACTACAATAGGCTTAAGACCTAAAGCAATGGCTTTACTTAATACGAAGCGCGTTTGAGGCATTGGACCTTCAAAAGCATCTACTAAAAGTAAAACACCATCGGCCATTTTCAATACACGCTCAACCTCACCACCGAAATCGGCGTGACCAGGAGTATCCAAAATGTTAATTTTAACACCTTTATAATTCGCGGCAACATTCTTCGAAACAATCGTGATTCCACGCTCTCTCTCTAAATCGTTGTTATCAAGAATAAGTTCCCCAGTTTCTTTTCTAGGGTCCATAATTTGACATTCGTGAATGATTTTGTCGACTAAGGTAGTTTTACCGTGATCGACGTGTGCAATAATTGCAATGTTACGTATTGATTTCATGGTCATTTTTTAAGACTGCAAAATTAAGCAGAATAAATGATTGATGTACTATAATACTAGGTTATTTATTTTAAAGTGAATTAACTACAAGCTAAGTAGCTACTTTAAAGTGCTCTTTTGATAATAAAATCGAGATGATTAAGCGTATTAGACAGTCCTATAAATATTATTGATCTTTATTCATAAATTCAGCTAACAGACTATGGAAGTGATGCACACCTTGTTCGCGGGTGGGAGAAAATCTACCAGATTTATAGAACCGCGATTGCAATCCTTTATGAACACCTTCTACAACAAACTCATCTTCTCTTTCTACCTTGTCTAATATTGCTCCTGCTCCACTGTCTAATTTAGTTTCGTCGTATACATAGGTAATAAAAGAAACCTTAGTTTTATTAATTGTGAGCGGTTTGATAATGTTAACAGACAATCCCCAGGGATAAAAATTAAACATCATATTAGGGAATATCCAGTAATAATAAGCCGCTACATGTTTACCAAAATCTGGATGTCCAACCGGTAGGTCGAAAACCTCTTCTGCTCCATCTGCATAACCAATTTGCAAATTCACATGATTGTATACTTCCGTTTTATAATTACCGTAATCTAAAACAGCATTTAAATCTTCGTGAACAAAAGGAATGTGAAAACCTTCTAAATAATTATCGCAGTATAGTGCCCAGTGACAATTAACGATATAATCTTTATTTAAAGCCGCATCTAGCTTAAACTCATTTAGCGGTAAAAAACCGATACGCTCATTCATAACCGTAATTACTTCCGAGAAATCGAAAGCAGGATCTAACCCAACAAATAAATGGTCGCCTAATTGCTTTAGAGAAAACTCATGCAATCCATCGCAGGGTCGAGGGAAATTTTTAGCCTCTTTAAATTCGGGCATAAACTTAAAGCTACCATCTAAACCAAACTTTCTACCGTGGTACATACAGCTAAGGCTTTTCACCTTACCTGGGGCACTACAAACAATATTACCACGATGAGTACATACATTGGTAAAGCATTTAACTATACTCTCTTTATCTCGAACAACCAACAAGGGCTCCGTTAAGAAATTCTCTAACAACACCAAAGGATAAGCAGACTCTGTAAGGGGCACTAAGGTATTCGCATTACCAATCCACTGCCAGGACTTCACAAAAACAAGCTCTTTAAGTTTGTCGAAAACCTCTTGACTTTTATAAAACTGAGCAGGTAAAGTTTCTGCTTTTGTTATATCTGGATCTATAAAATACTTAGTCATTATTCGATAATTTACTTCTTGTTAGTAGCACATAAAAAGGAATTCCAGCCATTAATAATAGAAAGCCCCAAAACACAATCTCTTCTCCACAACCAATAATAATCCACATGGAAAAACAAAATGCGAAGAACGCTATTATTAACTTATATGTAGAGTTTTGCTCTTTATTACTAAATAAAATAATAGCTAAACTGGCTGTAGAAAACAAGTAGGGTGTTAATACAGAAAGTGTAGATAATTTCATCATAAATGTAAATGCTTCAACTAGTGTTTTGGAATAGTTAAGTAACATGAGCAGAGACACGAGTACACTTGATAAAGCAATTCCTATAATAGGAGATTTATTTTTATTTGTTTTTCCAAACACCTTCGGAAACAAACCATCTTTTGAAGCAGCCATTGGTATTTGTCCTTGTATGAGAATCCAACCATTTAATGCACCCATTGTTGCTATCACAGCTCCAGCAGCAACCAAATACTTAGCCGTTTCTCCCATAAACAAAGCTGCAGCATCTGCAAATGGTGCATTAGAATATTGTAAAACTTCAGCTGGGATTACCCCCATTATTGCAATAGAACTCAAAATATATACGATTATCGTAAATACTGTTCCTACTATAGTTGCAGTCTTAATCGTTTTTTCAGCATCTTTAATACCGTCACTAGGAATGGTCGCACTTTCCATTCCTAAATAGGCAAATAAGGTTAAAGTGGTCGTGGCAGTTATCGCAGACCAATCGGATTCGCCACTTGTATTAAAAGGAAGGAAATTATCCATTTTAATATAAAAGACTCCAATAATTCCGATAAGTATAATAGGCGTTATTTTCAGAATTGTGGTAAGTAATTGCACAAAGGCAATAGTTTTTAATTCTTTAGAATTCACCCAAGTAAACAACCAAATAAAAAACAAACCAGTTGCAATAGAAGCCAAGGGACTTTTGCCTAAATAAGGGAAAAATACTTCGAGATAGCCTACCAATGCAACTGCTATTGCAGCGTTTGTACACCAAATTGAAACCCAGTAACCCCAAGCAACTAAAAACGCAGGAAACTCTCCCAAACCAACACGTGTATATGCATAAGGACCTCCAGTAGTGTTGGGTGCTAATTTAGCTAGCTCACCAAAAACAATTGCTAACAATAAAGCTCCTATGGAAGAAAAAACCCATCCAAAAACACTAATCCCGCCATAAAAGGCTAATGCAGAAGGCATCAGAAATACTCCAGACCCAATCATATTTCCAATGACTAATGCCGTACTCGACCAAAAGCCAATTTTTTTTGAATTTTCGATAGCTTGTGTTTTGTTGCTTAATGAGGATTTAAAAATAGTAAAAAGATTTCAAAAAAATAGAGGACTTTTTGCTGTGCAAAAAGTCCTCTATTAAAATTTAGTAATTAAATACGCTACCTAAACACAAACTCCTTTTTATAAAGAATCTCATTCGCTACAAAAACAAGAAAATAAGTACCTGCATTCAAATTTTCTCTATTTATTATAATAGATGAATTACTCGTAAGATTTAAGTTTCTAACTTTTTTACCTAAAATATCAAAAACACACATATTAGTACTGTTTTTTGGTAAACCCTCTATTGTTACATAGGAAATTGCAGGCTGCGGAAAAACACGTAAGTCTGTAATTATTTCAGAATCCAGTCCTACTGTATTCTTTAAAAGCTTAACATCTAAAATGGTTGTTTCATTGTTAGTTATAGCAACAGAAGATATTGTTTTAGAAATATATCCATCAGCAGAATAAGTAAGGGAATAATTACCACTATATAAATATCGATGGTAGTCGCCAATAGGCAAACGAGAATACACCTCAGAACTATCCGTATCGTGGTTATTTATATATACCTCAGCAAAAAGAGGCTCTCCAGTTAACGAATCTGTTATTACACCGTGTAAGCCATACATGCCTTGTTCAATATAGGCAAGGAATGAATTGTAGTTTGCTTCCCAGTAATAAGGTAAGTCTTGCCCTGCTGGAGTTTTTGAAGAAGAGATTTCTAAGGTAAACTCTCTACAATGTTTAAAGTAGTTCATATAATCTTGTCTACCCCCATTTACCTCATACCATTCGTAACCGTTGGTAATTCCGTTATCGAATGAAGTAAAATAACCATTATCAGAATTCTCTTGAGCAAAAGCAGCATATTCGTCCATTACATGCAACCACCAGTCATAATCTGCAGGGAAATTAGACCATGAATCCCAAGGATAATTAGCAACCTCAGCACCACCGTGAAAGTTTGATGAAATATCGAATTGAACACTGTCTGCAAAATTCATAAAAGCAACAGTTTCGGCCTGATACGAATTCCCATCTGGATGAGTACCATCTTCAGGGTCTGGGTAATTTCTATTTAAATCTACCCAGTTTGCATTATAACGCTGTGCATTATAAACCGAATTATTATTATTTGTGTATGCTCCATCAGGGTTTGCTAATGGATTAATCCATAATTCAACGTTGTTAAGAATCTTTGCTACTCGAGTATCGCTTTCATAATTAGACAATAGGTAATCTATTAATCTTATAGAAAGTACAAAACCAGAAATCTCATCTCCATGCATAGAAGAAGTATAGAGTATTTTTGGCTCATTCTGAGATACGTTTAAACTATCGGTAATTTTAGCAACTAACAATTCTCTGCCGTCTACAGAACTCCCAATAGAACTCACTTTGCATAAATCGGGGTATTGCGTTTCAAAAGCATACATCATTTCTACATATACTTCGTAGGAAGGATAAAAATCCCAATCGCTAATTTGCTTTTCTTCTAGAGAAAGAAGCATGTTCAGATCTTTAAATAAGCTACCAGGCTTTGGCTCAATTTTAAAAGGAATGTTTAACTCTAAAAAATCAGAAAATTCTTTCTTGTTAGCATAAGCAAACATATTTGGCAATTCTACTCCGTGATCTATAGAAACGATACTAGAAATAGAATTTAAATCTTCTTTAGAATCTATTTGAAAAGAAAAATAGACCTCTCCTGAATTTTGAAATATTGAATCAATATTAACAGATTGAGCGAAAGAAAAGAAGGGAGCTAAAAGGAATAAAAAAATAAATCTCATGAGGGTTGTTTTGAAAGCATACTTACAAACTATATGCCGAACTAATATAAAAGCGAATTTATTGGCTGACTAAAAAAAGATGATGATTAGTAGATACGAACATCTAACAATACTTCTTCGCCTACTTCTTTATTCAGCATGTTTTTAATTTTCTCTCTACCGTATGAAAGTTCTTGTTTTAATGCGGCATTATTAAGTTGAACAAACAAAACACGTTTTTCTACTTCTATATTCACGGTGTATTTGGCAACCGAAGGTCCCATAAGTTTATCCCAAAGGGTAACTATGTGTGCTTCATTAAACTTAGAAGTAATATCGTAATTCTTAAGTAGGTCTTTAATAACTTCGCCTATACTCTGCTCTCTTGATCTTCTCATTGTGCAACTCCTTTATCAATATCGAATATACGATAAGAATCATCAATTTCTCGTACGATCTCTTCAGTTCTATTTTTGTGTGTATCCGTAATAAAAATCTGTCCAAAATGAAGTTCAGAAACCAAACGAACTATTGCTTCTACTCGAGTATCATCTAACTTATCAAAAATATCATCTAGTAATAATAAAGGTTTATAACCCACTAGGTTTTTAATAAAATCGAACTGAGCTAGTTTCAATGCAATTAAATAGGTTTTTTGTTGCCCTTGAGAACCTTGTTTTTTAATTGGGAAATCTCCTATTTTAAATAACAAATCGTCTTTATGTGTACCGCATGTAGTATACTGCAGTATTTTGTCTTTTGTAAGATTCTCATTAAGTAAATCTGCTAAATCATACTGATTTAATTGAGATTTATACTCCAAGTCTACCAATTCATTAGATCCAGAAATCGCCTTATAATACTCCTGAAATATTGGATTAAACTGCTTCATAAAAGCAGTACGAGTAGCGTAGATTTTAGAAGCTAAATCTATGAGTTGTTCGTTATAAATCTCTAGAGTGATAGGATCGTATGTTCTGTTAGCCGCGAAATACTTTAATAATGCATTACGCTGTGCTAAAACTTTATTGTACTTAATAAGATTTTGCAAGTAGATTTTATCGGACTGCGCTATTACGCCATCCATAAACTTACGTCTTGTGTCGCTACCTTCAATAATTAAATCCCGATCTGAAGGTGAAATAATAACCAATGGAAAAACACCAATATGGTCGGCTAACTTTTCGTATTCTTTATTATTCCTTTTAAATACTTTTTTATGCCCCTTTTTAACGCCACAGAAAACCTTTTCTGGTTTTTCGTTACGTTCAAAAGTCCCTTCCACGACGAAAAAAGGCTTGTCGTGTAAAATATTTTGGGTGTCTACACTATTAAAATACGATTTGCAGAAGCATAAATAATAAATAGCGTCTAATAAATTGGTTTTCCCAGAGCCATTATTACCCACAAAACAATTAATCCCCGAAGAGAACTCTAGTTGAGATTCTTCGTAGTTTTTAAACGATAATAAGGACAGTGATTTGAGGTGCATTGAAAATTAATTTCGGTAAAAATAAGACTGATTTTATATTTATGGTCTTCATTTAAGAAATTCTTTTATTTTTGTGCATCATTAAAACATAAACACTGACCAAGATGGCTGAAAATAAAAATCAAAATCAAGAAGATCAATTAAAAACAATCGAAGAAAGCCTTACTAAGGCTGAGATGTACGTAGAGAAGAATAAAAACAACTTGATGGTTGTAGTCGTAGCTATTGCAGTTGGGTTTAGTGCATTCTTTGGGTACGATCGTTTTTACGTTCAACCAAACGAAGAAAATGCCGCTACAGAGATGTATACGGCAGAAAAGAATTTTGAACTTGGTAAATTCCAAGAAGCTCTTGACGGTGATGAACAATTTGCTGGTTTATTAGAGATTATTGAATCTTATGGAAGTACAAATTCTGGAAACTTAGCAGAATATTATGCTGGGATTTCTTATTTAAAATTAGGAGATGCTGAAGCTGCTATTGAGCACTTAGACAACTTCTCTTCGGACGACGAAATGTTAGCTCCTATCGCAAAAGGTGCTATTGGAGATGCTTTCTCTGAATTAGGACAAAACGAAGAAGCTTTAAACTATTACATTACAGCAGCAGAACTTAGAACAAACGATTTTACTACTCCAGTATTTTTAATGAAAGCGGCGAATGTAGCTTATTCATTGGGTGATAAAAAACAAGCTTTAAGTTTATATACACGTATTCAAGATGAGTTCTCTACTTCTAGAGAAGGACAAAACATTGGAAAATACATCACTCGTATAACTGCAGCAAACTAATATATGGCTACTACAAACTTATCTCATTACGATACAGAATCAATACCTAATGCAGAAGGAATGCGTTTTGGTGTAGTCGTATCGGAGTGGAATGAAAAAATTACTACCGGTTTATACGATGGAGCTCACCAAGCTTTAGTAGACAACGGTGTACTACCCGAAGATATCATTCGAGTAAATGTACCTGGTAGTTTCGAATTAACTTTTGGTGCTTCTATGTTAGCTGAAACTACTAATGTGGATGCTATTATTACTCTAGGTTCTGTAATCCAAGGCGAAACTAAACACTTCGATTTTGTTTGTCAGGGAGTTAGTAATGGAATCACTCAATTAAATACCCGATTAGAAATTCCAGTTATTTTTGGAGTACTTACAGACAATACTATGCAACAAGCTATAGATCGTTCTGGTGGTAAACTTGGAAATAAAGGAGTAGAATGTGCTATTGCAGCTATCAAGATGGCTTCAATAAATCAAATACTTAGAGCGGAGGATTAAAACATTCTAAATCTATTAAAGGCTATTATTCTTACGAATAGTAGCCTTTTTTTTGTGCTAAACCGAAAATCTTGATCGCTTAAAACCAATATACAAAAGCAGTGAAAATACACCACACAAAAAGAACCCAACAAACATAGGGTAAGCAGAAACAGAAATAAAAGTCCCAATAAACGCGCCTATAGGCACAGCAAATAGAGTAGATATAAAGCCTGTAATAGCTGCTCCAATACCCGCAATATGACCAATTGGTTGTAGACTAATTGATTTTAGATTACCAAACAAGAAACCTAGAGAAACAAATTGCAACACTAAGAAAGTAAGAAATACCTCAATAGAAGGATTGCCTTGATTATAGAACACAATTAAATACACCATAGAGGAAAGGATATAACCGATTAGAGATATTTTAATCAATTGCTCCATTCCATACTTCATAACTAAACGTCCATTTAGGAAAGTAGAAGCTCCGAAGGAAATTGCTAATCCTGCAAAAATGTAAGGAAACTCATCGACCAAACCATATTGGACTTGAAATATTTGCTGCGAAGAACTCAAATACAACATAAACGAACCCATTATAATACCCGAGATAGTCGTATAAACAAGACTCGATTTATACTTCAATAACTCAATAAATCCACTTACAAACAAGCGTCTAGTAAACGGAATTCTATTTTCCTCTGTTAGGGTTTCCTCCTGCCTATTAGAAAACCAAAGAGCTATAAGTACACAAAAAACTAATTGAAAATAAAAAATAGCTTTCCAAGAATACACCTCTAGAACATACATACCAAATGCAGGAGCTAGAGTAGGAACAATAATGAAAACGACGGTTACAAAAGACATAACACGAGCCATCTCATTCCCTTGAAAGGAATCTCTTATCATAGAATAACTTATAGTTCTTGGGGCAGACAAACCTACACCTTGTAATATTCTACCAAAAATCATCATCTCTAAAGAAGTAGAAAATACACAGACAAAGCTAGCAGCTATAAAAATTAAAAAACCAAAATACACCAAAGGTTTACGACCAAAGCTATCAGATAATGGTCCGAAAAGCAACTGACCAAAACCTAATCCTAAAAAAATCATGGTTATTAAAAGTTGGTTATCTCTTGGATCCTCAACCCCTATAACGGAACCAATAATAGACATGGCTGGTAAAATAGCATCTATTGCCAAAGCTGCCATAGCCATAAGTGAGGCCATTAAAGCAATAAATTCGAACGATGACTTTGACTTGATCATAGAGGTAATATTTATGCAATAGATAAAATAGTATAGTTGGTCGCTTGAAAACTAACTCCGGTTAAAGACTTAGAATTTAAAAACGCTTGGGCTAAGGGAGATACAGGTGAGATAATATATACTTGCTGATTGTTGAAATTTACTTTCCCTAAGCCTACAGCAATGTAAAACAACCCTTTTTGAGTGCTTATAAGTGTTCCTGCCTGAATGGATGAATGTAGATTAACAGAAATCTGAGAGATCAATTGACTTTGTTTTTCGACAGCGATGTACTGCAGCCCTAATTTCTCTTGTTCTAAATGAATCATTGCCCTAGAAGTTTCGTGCTTATCGCCAGCCGAACTTTTGGAGGCAGACTCCAAATCCTTTTTTCGTGCATCGATTTGCACTTTTAATAATGCTTTTTTTTCTTGAATTAAAGCTTGACAATAGCAGTGTAATTTTTCTTTATATTCTAGAGATAAATTCATGTTTCAAAGATGCCCATTTTAAGCTGAAAGACAAAGCGTATAAATAATAAAGCATGATAAAAAATGAATAAATATTTATCCAAACTAATGCCTTATATTTGCCGCTTAGCTATACATTATGACATTTAAAGATCTCGGTATTATCGAACCAATCCTTAAAGCACTAGATGCTGAAGGATATACAAACCCAACACCTATTCAAGAACAATCGATTCCTATTTTACTTGATAGAAAAGATTTACTTGGGTGCGCACAAACAGGAACTGGAAAAACAGCAGCTTTTTCTATTCCAATCATACAACACATACATAATGACAGAGGTGAAAGCCCAGGAAGAAGAAAAGTACAAGCTCTTATAGTAACACCTACAAGAGAACTTGCAATTCAAATTGGAGAAAACTGTACCAAATACGGGAAGTTTGCAGGCGTAAACAACACCGTTATTTTTGGTGGTGTTAAGCAAAGCTCACAAACAAATGCACTTCGTAATGGTGTTGATATACTCGTTGCTACACCAGGTCGTCTTTTAGATTTGATGAATCAAGGTTATATATCTTTAAAAGATGTAAAATACTGTGTTTTAGATGAGGCAGATCATATGTTAGATATGGGCTTCATAAACGATATTAAAAAGGTGATTGCTGCACTTCCTAAGAACAGACAATCATTGTTTTTCTCGGCTACTATGCCACAATCTATTCTAAAGCTGTCTAAATCTATTTTAGGAGAACCAGAAAAGGTTACTATTAAACCAGAGCAAGCAACTGCAGAAAAAGTTGAACAAGCTCTTTATTATGTTAGTAAAAAGAGCAAAACAAATCTCTTGATTCATTTAATTCAAGAAAACGATATTGATTCTGTTTTGGTCTTTTCGAGAACTAAGCACGGAGCTAACAAAATTGTGAAGCAGTTAGATAAAGCTCAAATAAAAGCTGAAGCTATCCATGGGAACAAATCTCAGGGAGCTAGACAAAGAGCTTTAGAGAACTTTAAAAACAGAGAGATCAGAGTATTAATTGCAACAGATATTGCAGCCAGAGGTATTGATGTGAGTCAATTAGAACTGGTGATAAACTACGATCTTCCAAATATCCCAGAAACTTATGTTCACCGTATTGGTAGAACAGGTAGAGCGAGAAATTCTGGAGTTGCGATTTCTTTCTGTGATATTGAAGAAAGACCCTATTTAAGAGATATTCAGAAACTAATTGACCAAAAGATTCCTGTTGTTACAGCACATCCATATGCTGATGAAGTAGAGGAATTAGCTACAAAAAAGGCACCTACAAGAGGTCAAAGAAACCATAGTAAACCACAATCAAATAGCGATTCTGGTTCGAGATCTAGAAAACCTAGCGAGAGAAGAAGTTCATCAAATCGTTCTGATTCAAATTCTAGTGACAATAGAAACAA
>Ga0308010_1000920_pt1 | contig 17330 bp, 13 predicted proteins | sample Neamet129_FD_202368 | JGI IMG/M metagenome (GOLD analysis project Ga0308010, IMG submission 202368) | Marine microbial communities from water near the shore, Antarctic Ocean - #129 | ecosystem: Environmental > Aquatic > Marine > Unclassified | place: Southern Ocean | collected 2014-07-24 | reverse complement strand
TGTGCCCCTTTTGGCGACCGAAGCCCTTGACCTCAGTCAGGGTCATGCCGCTTACGCCTAATTCAGACAATGCTTCTCGTACATCATCAGCTTTAAACGGTTTGGTAATTGCGGTAATAAGTTTCATTAATTCTCTCCGGCATCATTATAAATCGCCCCCGAATCATAGCAAGCGAACTGGCTCTATATTAGGTCTTTTAATTGCAGTTAATTTTTGATAAAAAATTTATTTGACAGTAAAGCTTTTATTACAGTTGTTTGCTGCGATTAATCCTTTAGATTAATTTGCTAGTACATATTTCTTGACTAAACATACTGCACATTCGTAAAACTCTAACATGTCATTTCCTAAAGCACCAATTAGGAGCGCTGAATTCCTATTCGACTTGGAACAAAAATTTATTTTGGTACGTTAATAATAAACATTGCCGTTTTTTAGCGATAAATGACCCTTAATGGTGCATTTATTTCAACGGTGCTTAGAAAATATGGGCACCACTCACAGGGGTTTATAAAAAGTTACATGTGGGCGAGCAAGGGCTATTTATTCAAATTTATCCAAGAAAAAGTAGCCCAGAGAAACTTCGCTATGACATTGCTGTAGCGGCTCATTTCGATGGCAGGGTAGATTCTTCGTCTTTCAATAGGTATTCAAGCGAGGCTCTCTTGTTACTCCATACTGAAGCCAGCAACGAACCACTGATGTTGTGCCAAATACTGAACAGGGCGCCAGGTAAAGCAGCCGTTGCGGAGAAAAACTGAGTGGCGAGCGCTACACCTAAACCGGAGTTCTGCATACCCACTTCAATAGCGATGGTCTGACTCTGCTTTATATCTAATCCAATTAGGCGGCTAATATAGTAGCCGCCGGCTAGCCCAGAAAGATTGTGTAGGATTACGGCGATTAGCGTGATTAGGCCGACATCAAGAAGCCTGTTTGCATTCAACGCCACGACTATCGCTATGATAAGTAAAATGGTGAGAACCGAAAGCGTTGGAATAAGGGGTTCTGCTTTATTCGCAAAATCATTTAGGAAAAATTTACAAGCAAATCCAAGAGCTACTGGAATGAACACAATTTGCACTATGCTAAAAAGTAATGCGAGTGTATCAACACTGACTGTTTCCGAAAGATAGAATGCACAAAGTAGCGGCGTCGCTATTACTCCGACTAGTGTTGAAACCATGGTCATGCTGATAGAAAGCGCCATATCGCCCTTGGCTAGGTAGCAAATGACATTGGATGCGCTACCGCCAGCACAACTGCCGACGAGTACCATGCCTATGGTGAGCTGGTTCGATAGCTGGAGCATCTTCGAAAATGTTACGGCAAGAACAGGCATTAATAAGAACTGTAGGACCACTCCGACCAGGATTGGCTTCGGGTCTTTCAAAATGCGTTCAATATCGGCAGTGGTTAGTGTGATACCCATCATGAACATAACTGCAGCTAACAACGGTACGATAGCGGTGTCGAGTGCCGCAAAAGGTGCACTTAGAAAGAAGGCGATCAGGGAAATTAGCAATGCCCAAAGGGGGAAAAGGTTGTTGAATCTAGCAAGCATTCTGATTCTCTTAGATAATGTAAGTAGTTAGCTTGTCGGTTTTTAGTGTACTGGAGATAAATCCATCAATTCACGCATATTCTTTGGTCGAAAGGACGACAACCCATATTCAGTTTAGGTTTAGCAACATTTCTCATTATGGCATGGTCTATTGCTTTAACTATTATAGTGCTGCCCTATCTAAGAGTTCAGGAAACCAATTATACAGCTCTTCTTCAATTTTATTCGAATAAGTGAAGAGCGAGGCTTTTATCCTTTACTCGCTAAAGGCTGAACGTTAGAGAAGGTGCTGGAGGCGTTACGCTAACTAGTGACAGCAGGAGTAAATTAGGCCATAGCCTTCATGATCGAAACAGAAACTGATTTAAAAGAGGGGGTTCGACTCCGCTGATCTACAGATTGTGGGACAAGAACGTTGGCCTCCGGGAAGTAACACATCACATTGCCAGGCTTTATATCGTAGAGTGCTATGCTGAAGCTGGACAGCGTGCCGGTCGCATTACTTACATCAACTTTGTCCTCGGTTTTCAATTTTAGTTTCTCTATATCTTCCGCGCTAATAAACAACACCTTTCTATGCGACTGCCTGCGATAGACATCCTCCTCGCTATAGATAATGGTATTGAATTGACCTTCGCTACGTACTGAGGTGAGAGTGAACTGGTTGCTATTCTCTGTAGTCTTGGTTTTCCAAGAGGTTTGAGTGGGTATGCAGAATTTTGCCCTACCAGACTTCGTCGTAAAGTGTGGCTTCGCCAAGTAGCGGCCGTCGATGTGGAACTCCGTTTTTGTCTCATCGATATCGGCGAGTGCAGCAAACCCAGGAATCAGTTTGGCGATGGCTTTGCGAATAGAGTCGTGGCGTTTGAATTCCCGAAAATCTAAGGTGCCGCTGCCTATTACTTCTGCAGCTATGGAACTAATTATTTCGACTTCGGAGCGCAGAGCCTCGATTCTATCGAAACCGCCATCACTCATTCGCAAATAGTTAAACATTGATTCCTGAGTTGTCGCCTGTGTCTCTTCGTCGCGCACTCTAATAGGTAGGATTAGGTTTTCACCTTCGACTCCGTTGAGGTGAGTCTGATTCAATGTGGAGTTAATCATAACTTTGAAGGGAATCTTGCTTAAGGCCCTCCCCGAAAAGCTAGTGTCTGGATTGGCCGCGAACAGGTTGCCGCCTAATAAAAAGGCGAAATCGATTTCTCCCCTATTAGCTGCCTGAATACAGGCTAAGGTATCCATCCCCTCATGCTTCGGTAGTTCGACTCTAAATTCTTTCTCGATAGCGGAAAATACTTCTGTCTTTAGAGTAGGGGTGACACCCATAGAGCCAACGCCTTGAACATTGCTATGCCCGCGCAGTGGCAGCAGACCCTTGCCCTCGCCACCAATCATGCCGCGCAGCAGGGCGAGACTAGCGATAGCTTCGATGTTGTCAGTGCCATTGTGATGGTGTGTGAGTCCCATTCCCCAAGAAAAGACTGTTCTTTCACTCTGCGCATAGAGATTGGCAAGCGATTCGATCTGCGATTGCTCCAACCCACATTCGCTCTCAATCTCTGTCCAGCTAAGTTTTGCTAAGAAGTGCGAGTAGCCATCGAATTTCTCGCAATAAGAATCAATGTATTCCTGATCCACTAGGTCGGCCTCGATTAGGTATTTCGCCATGCCGCTAATCAGAGCAACATCACTGCCGACATGAGGTTGTACGTAGCGTGAGGCAACCTCGCTACCGCCTGAAATCATAGATTTGAAATTACTAGGGGAAGCGAAACGCACCAGCCCAGCCTCACGCGCTGGATTTATTACGATTACTTGGCCGCCGCGTTGCCGGCATTCGAGCAGAACTTTGACGAAGCGTGGATGGTTAGAAGCTGGATTTGCACCGAATACAAATATTAGATCAGCCTTGTGTAGGTCGCCATATCTTATGGTTGAGGTTCCGCTGCCGATGCTGTTGTTTAGGCCAACTCCCGAAGCCTGATGGCAGTAATAGGAGCAATTGTTGATGTGGTTGCAACCGTATAAGCGTGAAAATAGTTGCAGAATAAAGGCTGCTTCGTTCGATGATCTGCCAGATGCATAGAAAAAACTGCGTAGGGGATCGCTAGACTGGAGTCGTGCGGCGATGAGCTCAAAGGCGTGATCATAACTTATCGCTTCGTAATTATCGGACTTCGCTGATTTGTGCAATGGAATCGATAGACGGCCAAGGTCTTCGAGTTGCTTGGGGCTAAGTTCGCTGAGCTCAGTGATGCTGTTCTGCTCGAATATTTGTGGAGGTATAGGGTCTCGAATATCGCTCAATTGTGCTTGGATGTTTTTATTACAAATCTCAATGCGGCTGCTGTATTCATTGTGCAACCCGCCCCGTTGCCCTCCAGTACCAAAGGCGCAGGCCTTGCAGGTATTCTTTGACCGTACAGCACTGGCTAACTTACGGGTACCAACTTTTTGAGCGCAGGACAGCACGTACTGCATAGCGTTGAAGCCACCACCGGTTATCGCCTTGTTAGGTTTTTCACTGATGCTATTTTCCTTATTCGATCACTATAGGCCTTCGACTTCCATGCGCTCACTGCTCGCTACCGTGACGAGGATACCATCTAAGGTTGTGAATGAGCGTTCCGCCATTTGAAATTTATAGACTTGATACATAATGGCTTCAGTTTGGCCGTCGCTGTGCAGCCGCACCGTTAAAATGGAGTGGTCGTCTTGCCATTGAAAATAATACAGCGTCGCACCTAAACCGATCACAAGAGCTAGAAACATATAAGCACCAAATCGCAGATCTGCGGACAGGTTATGGTCTTCTTGCTCGACCGACTTCTCATGGGATTTTTTTTGGGGCAAAGTTTTTCGGACAGGACCACTCTTTTCCTTTATGTCGCGCTGGCGAACGAAAAAGAAGGCGATAACCATTACCGTAATAGTTAACAGTATTTTTCCGAGCATGTTATAGATTTTCCATGTGCGTTGCAGAGTAGATAGTAACAGCGGGCATATCTGCTCCGCTACTGTATTAGCTATCGACAGGAATGCGGCCTAGCTCGCGAAAACTTCGCCATCACGCAATTGCGAATAATTGCGCAGTCTGATGGAAGCTTTCTTATCCGAATGCGATAATCGCGCTGCTTTTAAGATAGCTACATAAAAATTTGGTGTATAGTCGCCGAAATAAATTTAGATCGAACAGCTCTAATACTCACTAGGTAAGGGACATTCATACAGATTTTGCTAAAAACCTAGCGCAGATTTTGCCAGCTACGTACCGCCAGGCATGCCCGCGCTGGATGATTCTGGGCGTACAACCTCATTCTTCGGGTTTTGGCCGATTTGGTTGGTATATTTACAGGTGGCTATTCATTGGTTACTCCTAGCGGTGCTTGAGCCTTCTTCTCATCGCAGATATTATAATGACGAATTTCAAGGTAGGTAAATTCGATCAGCTAATTAAGCAAATAACGTCTTATAAGACGATGAACCGTGTATGGACTAGCGAGATGCTGGCCTAGCTTTCGAATGTAAAAATGTTGAGCAAGTTTATAGGGCGCTGCGATCCAGGCAAGACAGTTCCGGTGCTTCTGCGCCATTACCTCTCAGTAAATGGTAAACTTGCTTGCTTTTACATACACCCGAATTTTAGTGACTCTCTGGAAGGGTTTATTATAGTAGATGCTCGCAAGACTCTTCGCCGATTTCTCGGTGCCGATGGCTCTGAGCATCTCATGTTGTTTAATAAATTGCAGGATAATGCCTAAACATGAATAAACTAGCAGCCGTGATTCAACTCATTACTTCCGCACTGGTGTCCGTAATAGCTGTGGCCACGATAATCAATCTAATTCTTATTTCTACTAGGCCTGAAACGATTTCTGTAGTCAATACGTTAGTTGGGCAAGGCGTGCTCATCATCCTTCTTCTGGTGATGGCTACAGTTTTGTTCAAGAAGGGCCTAGCAGGTTTGAAGTAGGAGAAACTCCGAGTAAATTCCTCCGTTCTGCCTGCAGCGGCCAACGTAGTCAAGCCAGTCGAAACTGGAGAAGATAGGGTGCCCTAGTGCAAATCTCACCATCTCAGAGAGCTACAAAGATTTGAATTTCACGGCTGTTTCTGGCTGATTTTGCTGTAAAAGAGTATAATTCATCCGTTTGCGAGCCTTAGTCCCAGAGATTCCCTTACATGATTATCTTCGAAGAAACGAATCGCTTCTCTCAGCTGCAGGAAAGCTGTGTCGCTACCATTGGCAAATTCGATGGTGTGCATTTAGGGCATCAGCTAATTCTGGATCAGCTAAAGCAGAAAGCTGAGCAGTTTGATTTGCCATCCCTCGTTATACTGGTCGAGCCCCATCCTGAGGAATTTTTTGCAGGTGATGCCGCTAGCTGTCCGGCGAGATTGACGATCTTGCCGGAGAAGTTAGAACTATTGGAAAGCTTCGGGATTGATTTTGTTTTTCAGCTGAAATTCGACCGACAGCTTAGTGAGTTGAGCGCCGAAGACTACATCGAGGATATATTGGTCGGGGGGCTGGGAGTAAAGAGTTTTATCGTCGGTAACGACTTTCGTTTCGGTCACAAGCGCAAGGGCAATTTTTCTCTACTTAGCGAAGCTGGTAAGCAGCTTGGCTTCGAAGTGGTAGAAACGGCGGCCTATGAGCGCAATGGGCATCGAATCAGCAGCACATATATAAGAGAACAACTAGCAAAGGCTGATTTTATTCTCGTCGAACAATTGTTGGGCAGGCCTTACTCCATCAAGGGTGAGGTAGTAAAAGGAAAGCAGTTGGGTACAGGCTTAGGTTTCCCAACTTGCAATATTAAACCACAGCGTCTGCGCATCCCCTTACACGGCGTCTACGCCTGCGAAGTTAGATTAGTCGATCAGTATCGACCCGCGGCGGTTAATATTGGCTATCGTCCCACGGTATCAGAATCGGGTGAGGCGCTGTTAGAGGCCCATATACTGGATTTTAACGAGGACCTGTACGGGAAGACGATAGAGGTTATTTTTCGCCAGAAGATACGAGAAGAGACGAAATTTTCCGGTCTAGAAGAGTTGAAGAAACAGATCAGTGCCGACGTTGAGCAAGTAAGAGCGCTTTTTGGAGTTACTAGCTAAGGATATTCGGCTATTAACAGACACATAATGGAAGAAACTAATACAGCGTGCAGTTCAAGCTATGAGTGATTATAAAGATACATTAAACCTACCGTACACCGACTTTCCGATGAAGGCCAATTTGGCTCAGCGGGAACCAGCTATGTTGGAGAATTGGCAGAAGCTCGATCTCTACAAGCGTATTGCGGAAAAAAATAGCGGCAAGCCTAAGTTTGTTCTGCATGACGGTCCTCCTTATGCAAATGGTGAGCTGCACCTAGGGCACGCGATCAATAAGTCGCTTAAAGACTTTGTCGTAAAAGCCAAATCATTGAATGGTTTCGATGCACCCTATATTCCTGGATGGGACTGTCATGGACTGCCCATTGAGCACAATGTTGAAAAAAAGAAGGGCAAAGCCGGTCAAAAAATATCCCATGCCGAATTTCGCAAAGCCTGCAGAGATTATGCAACGAAGCAGGTAGATATTCAGAGGAAGGGCTTTATTCGCCTAGGTGTACTAGGAGACTGGGAAAATCCCTATCTAACGATGAACTTCGAGACAGAGGCTGACATCGTGCGTTCGCTGGGCAAAATTGTGGAGAAGGGCCATCTGGTTAAGGGCTACAAGCCCGTGTATTGGAGTGTTGTCGGAGCCTCAGCACTGGCTGAAGCCGAGGTCGAATATCAGGATAAAGATTCCTTTGCGATAGACGTGCGGTTTGCTCCGCAAGATAGAGATTCATTTCTAGCTGTATTCTCAGCTGGTGGCTCTATCGCTGGCACTGATGAACCTATCTCTGTCGTTATATGGACAACCACGCCTTGGACGTTGCCATCGAGCCAAGCAGTTTGTCTGCACGCTGATCTAGACTATGGGCTGGTTCGCTGTGAGCTTGATCAAGGTGCTGAGTTACTGGTTGTAGCGATGGATATGCTTGAAAAAATTATGATTCGTTATGAGTGCGAGTCATTCGAAGTAGTTGCTCAGACGACTGGCGCACAGCTGGAAAATCAAATTCTAGAGCATCCATTCGTAGAAAGAGAAGTGCCGCTGATTCTAGGTGAACATGTAACAACCGAGGCCGGTACGGGAGCTGTGCACACAGCACCCGACCATGGTGTCGAGGATTTTAATGTCGGTGCACTCTATGACATAGGCACCTTGAACCTTGTCGATGAGAACGGTGTCTTCACTCAAGCTGCTGGCGATTTTTCAGGGGCTCACGTATACAAAGTTGATGAAGATATAATAGCTAAGCTACGTGATGCAAAGGCGCTGGTCGCTCTGGATAAAATCACTCACAGTTACGCACATTGCTGGCGCACGAAAACACCTCTGATTTATCGTGCTACGCCGCAGTGGTTTATTAGCATGACCGAGCGCGATCTGCTGGGTAAATCGTTGGCAGCGGTCGAAAATGTGAAGTGGGTTCCCGAATGGGGCAAGGCGCGTATCGAGCTCATGTTGAAGGGCAGCCCTGACTGGTGTATCTCTCGCCAGCGTACTTGGGGCGTACCCATTACACTGTTTGTAAACAAGGAAACTCAAGCTCTGCATCCAAAGACTAGTGAGTTGATCGAGCAGGTAGCGCAACGTATCGAGAAAGCCGGCATCGAGGCATGGTTCGAGCTAGAGCCACAGGAATTACTTGGAGATGATGCGGTAAATTATGAGAAGGTCACCGACACACTAGACGTCTGGTTCGACTCTGGCGTGAGTCATTATTCTGTCCTGGCTAAAAGAAATGAATTAACCTATCCAGCCGACCTCTATTTGGAAGGTTCGGATCAGCACCGCGGATGGTTTCAGTCCTCCTTGAAGACAGCCGTAGCAATGAACGATACAGCCCCCTATAAGGAAGTGCTAACTCATGGGTTTTTCGTGGATGCAGATGGCAAGAAAATGTCTAAGTCGCTGGGTAATACTGTTGCGCCAGATCTAATTTTTAAACAGTATGGTGCCGATATCCTGCGTCTCTGGGTTGCTGCCACAGACTATCGCGGTGAGATGACCGTATCTGATGAAATCTTTAAAAGAGTTGCGGATTCCTACCGCAGAATTCGAAACACCTCTCGGTTTATGCTTTCGAATCTCAATGGTTTTGATCCTGAGAAACATCAGGTAAAGGCTGAGGAAATGGTCGCAGTCGACTATTGGATCACGAGGCAGTGTAAGCAACTGCAGATAGAAATTATCGACCATTATGACAATTACAATTTTCTGAATATCTATCAAAAAATTCATAGCTTTTGCGTAGTTGAGCTAGGTGGTTTTTATCTCGACGTAATCAAGGATAGGCAGTACACAACTCAGGCAGATAGTCTGGCTAGGCGTTCGACACAGACTGCTTTGTTCCACATTCTTGAAATGTTCAGTCGCTTGATTGCACCAATACTCAGTTTCACTGCTGACGAGATATGGCAGAATATTCCGGGTGCTAGAGAGAAGTCGGTGTTTTTATCCAATTTCGCAGATAGTGTTACTGACTACCCGGAATTGAGCACCTTTAACGATGAATTCTGGCGTCAGTTACTCACAGTAAAGACCGCTGTGAATAAGGAGCTTGAAGCGAAGCGAGCGGGAAAGGAGGTTGGCGCGAGCCTGAGTGCGGAAGTCGATATCTATTGCGATGATGCTCTCGGACAATCACTGGCAAGCCTGAAGTCCGAGTTGAAGTTCGCGCTCATCGTGAGCAGGGTGGCTGTACATTCGCTATCAGAAGCTCCAGCTGATGTTAGTTCTACCGACCTAGACAATCTGAAGCTAGCAGTTTCTGCCTCAAAGCATGAAAAATGCGAGCGCTGCTGGCATCATACTGAGGACATATGCCAAAGTGCCGATCATCCAACGCTGTGTCAACGCTGTGTGATGAATGTCTCTGGTTCGGGTGAAGTGCGCGATTTCGTATAGGTAATTTGGATCAAGTAATGACTTTAGGCACAACACAGAGCATAGCGGCAGGCTCGCTTGTAAGCCTTCATTTTTCTCTCGCGCTCACTACTGGTGAGTTAATCGATAGCAATTTCAAGCAGCCGGCCGCAAGCTTTCGGTTGGGTGATGGCACTATGTTGTCCGGCTTTGAGCAAGAATTGCTCGGCCTAAGGAAGGGCGAAGAAATCGAGACCACATTAGCCGCAGAGCAGGCCTTTGGTGAAGTTAACCCCGCAAATAGGCACCGATTCCCCATTGCCAAGTTCCAGAATTTGCTGGAAGATGACCTGATACCCACTGAAGTGGGTTCGGTTGTTTCATTTAAGGATGCGGGTGGGTTCGATCTTCCCGGGGTCATCTCAGAACTAACAAAATTCATGGTGGTAGTTGATTTTAATCATCCACTCGCAGGTAAGGAAATAGTTTTCAAGGCGCGCATCAATTCGGTAATTGATGCGGACGTGGAAGCGGTCGAAATAAAAGTATAGACATCCTCAATATATTCATTTCGAGGTATTAGTGAACATTCATGTTGTAAACAATGATTCGACTGCAACCTCTATTCGGCTGGCTAATCCCAGGGGTTTCTGTGCGGGTGTAGACCGTGCGATTGAAATTGTGAACCGCGCCTTGGATATTTTCGGTGCACCAATCTATGTTCGTCACGAAGTCGTTCACAATAAATTTGTTGTGGATACGTTGCGTAAGCGTGGAGCAATTTTCGTCGATGAACTCATTGATATTCCTGTTAAAGATGAGCGTGGACGATCGTCAATAGTCATTTTTAGCGCCCATGGAGTGTCTGTCGCAGTCAAAGATGAGGCGCGTCGTAAGGGCTATAAGATATTCGACGCAACTTGTCCGCTAGTGACTAAGGTGCACCTTGAAGTGACTAAGTTTAGTCAGGAGGGCAGGGAATGCGTGTTGATCGGTCATCAATTCCATCCGGAAGTTGAAGGCACGATGGGCCAATATGATAAATCTGCTGGAGGTCAGATCTACTTGGTAGAGTCCGTGGCTGATGCGCGGAAACTTAAGGTAAATAATGCAGACAATTTGAGTTATGTAACTCAAACCACATTGTCTATGGACGACACTGCCAAAGTCATCGATGCGCTCAGAGAGAGATTCCCATCGATTAAGGGTCCGCGTAAGAAAGACATTTGCTATGCGACACAGAATAGACAGGATGCAGTTAAGCAGCTAGCCCTAGAGTGTGAACTGCTATTCGTGGTGGGTTCACCAAATAGCTCGAACTCAAACCGGCTAAAGGAATTGGCGGAGAGACTGGGTTGCGAATCTTACCTTATCGACAGCGTTGAGGACATCGATCCGCTGTGGTTCGATGGCAAGTCAAAGTTCGGTATTACCGCTGGAGCTTCGGCGCCTGAGGTTCTGGTGCAGCAGGTGGTAGAAAGATTGCGGGAAATTTGTCATCAACAGCCAGAAGAGTTAGAAGGGGTTGAGGAGAACATTGTCTTCAGTATGCCTAAAGATCTGCGTGGCTAAGTCTGCATTTACCCAATATTATAACTTTACGAGCTCTTCAAATTTTTCCTGTAGGGCCGTTAATGCGGTCGACATCTGTTCTGCTTTTCTGCGCTCCTTGGCGACTACCGCTTCCGGTGCGTTGTCCGTAAACTTCTTGTTGTTCAATTTTCCAGATACAGCCTTCATGCCAGTTGTTAGCTTTGCTATCTCTTTCTCTAAACGAGCACGTTCGGCGTCAACATCGATAAGACCAGCCATCGGCACAAGAATTTCGATATCGCCATGCAGCTGAGTAGCGGCAGACGGCACTTCTTCCCCTGGTTTGAGCCATTTAATGCTTTCTACCTTCGCTAGTTTCTCAAGGTAAGGGCGATATTCTTCGAGCTTTTCTTGGTCGCTTTCTGTTCCCTTATTGAGAAAAACTGGAATTGCCTTTGCCGGTGAGATGTCCATCTCGCCACGAATATTTCGAATAGCGACTATGATGCCTTTAATCCATTCGATGCCCTGCTCGGCATTCTGATCGACATTTATGTCATCAGGTTGTGGGTAGGGCTGCAGCATGATGCTCTCACCCTCAATACCTAAGAGTGGGGCAATACGCTGCCAGATCTCTTCCGTAATATACGGCATGAAGGGGTGCAATAGCCTAAGACTTTTCTCCATGATATTCAGCAGCATCCATCGTGTCGCTTGAGCTTCATTTGGATTGTCTTCCTCATCCCAGAGCACCGGTTTTGAAAGTTCGACATACCAGTCGCAGTACTCATTCCAAATAAATTCTTGGAGAGCCTGAGCTGCAAGATCGAAGCGGTAGTTTTTCATGGATTCTTCAATGCTCAACGCAGTCTGTTCGAAGCGACTACTGATCCATTTGTCGGCAATCGATAGATGCTCGGACGATATGCTGTGGCTGTCTATAACCGCTTTTCCTTCGCAGTTCATGAGCACATAGCGCGCAGCATTCCAAATTTTGTTACAAAAATTTCGATAGCCTTCGGTTCGTCCTAGATCGAATTTAATGTCACGGCCAGTTGTGGCCAGAGAATAGAAAGTGAAGCGCAGGGCGTCGGTGCCGTAGCCTTCAATGCCGTCAGGAAATGCATCACGGGTATGTTTTTCTATTTTAGCTTTGAGCTGCGGCTGCATCATGTCAGCCGTTCTCTTTCTTACTAGCTCTTCGAGTTCAATACCGTCGATGAGGTCAATTGGGTCGAGTATGTTTCCCTTGGACTTGGACATTTTCTGTCCCTGCTCATCTTTAACTAATCCTGTGATGTACACCTTCTTGAAGGGGATTTCGCCGGTAAATTTCAAGGTCATCATAATCATGCGTGCGACCCAGAAAAATATGATGTCAAAGCCGGTTACCAAAACGTCAGTAGGGTGGAAGCGGTCGAAGAATTGTCGGTCATTCGGCCAGCCCAGTGTTGAGAAAGTCCATAAGGCAGAGGAGAACCAGGTGTCTAAGACATCTTCATCCTGCCGCAGAGAAACATCGTCATTTAGATTATGTTTCTCTCTAATCTCGGTCTCAGTCTTGCCGACGTAGACTTTTCCATCTTCGTCATACCAGGCAGGAATACGGTGCCCCCACCAAAGTTGTCGACTGATACACCAATCCTGAATGTTTCGCATCCAAGCGAAGTAGGTGTTTTCCCAGTTCTTAGGCACGAATTCTATGTCACCATTCTCGACAGCTTTGATCGCGGGATCGGCGAGTGATTGCACGGCAACATACCATTGGCTAGTAAGATAAGGCTCGATGATTACGCCGCTGCGATCGCCTCTAGGTACTTTCAATTTATGCGGCTCGATCGTTTCGACGAGCCCTAGGGTGTTCATATCTTCTACAATTTTTTTGCGAGCCTCGAATCGATCGAGGCCTTGGTATACTTCTGGAGCGTTTTCATTTATGCAGGCTTCGTCAGTGAGAATATTGATGATCTTTAAGTCGTTTCGCTTGCCTACTTCGTAGTCGTTGAAATCATGCGCTGGCGTAATCTTTACGCAACCTGTTCCAAACTCTGGGTCGGCATAGTCATCGGCAATTATAGGTATCAGTCGGTTACAAAGAGGTAGTTCAACAAATTTTCCGACTAAATTTTTATAACGCTCATCATCCGGATTAACAGCGATCGCGCTATCGCCTAGCAAAGTTTCTGGCCTAGTTGTTGCGATAACCACATAGCGGGTCGGGTCGTCGGCGAGCGGATAGCGGAAATGCCACAGCGAACCATTTTCTTCCTCGGAGATAACTTCTAGATCGGAAACGGCAGTAAGTAGTTGTGGGTCCCAGTTGACGAGGCGATTGCCACGATAGATCAAACCCTCTTCATAGAGATCGATGAACACTTTTTCAACCACGGATGAGAGTTGTTCATCCATGGTGAAGCGTTCCCGAGTCCAATCTAGCGAGGATCCAAGGCGCCTAATCTGCTCGGTGATTATGCCGCCAGACTCCTCTTTCCAATCCCATACTTTCTTAACAAATTGCTCACGGCCAATTTCTTGGCGCGAGGAGCCAGCTGCATTTAGCTTTCGCTCCACAACCATTTGAGTTGCGATGCCAGCGTGATCGGTACCGACCTGCCAGAGCGCAGAGCGGCCGAGCATGCGATGATAGCGGATAAGCGCATCCATGATCGCATTCTGGAAACCATGGCCCATGTGGAGTCGACCAGTAACGTTAGGAGGTGGGATAACAATGCAGTAGGGGTCTCCATCGTCTTGAGGAGCGAAATAGCCACGCTCTTCCCAAGTCTTATACCACTGATGTTCCAGCTGTTTTGGTTGGTAAGTTTTATCCATACTGCTGATAGTTTGCCATGCTCAAAAAAGGCGCAAGTATACATGATCAGACTGTGCTTTGCCGGATTAAGCGGTATTAGAAACCTGTTTAAAATTCAGATCTTGAAGGTTTCGATTTGATAATCTTTACTCTTGTAGTCGCGATATTTATTCCGGCCCTGTTCTAGACTCTCAGGATCGGCACTAATGACTTCATTGATGCGATTGAATTGATCTCCAGCCTGGCTGGCTTGCTTGCCAAGATTAATCAAGACATTGGCATGTTTAGTGTCTGTCAAGTTTGTGCCCAGCGAGACGGGATCGCGACTTTCACCGGTCCCATTTTGTGTTGTATGAGGAATGAAGCTGCTGGGTGCATATTGCCAGAGCAGATCGTCTAGCAATTTCAACTGCTCGTCAGATTCTGCCTGAATATGAATGCGATGACCGAGTGAATAGGCCTTCTCCGTTAGTCTACAGACAAACAGTAGTCGAGACAGCGCCTCGTTGCTTGGGAGTGTATAGAAATTAACTTGAGTCACGGCTTTCAGGTTCTATTTTTTGCCTCTAGGCCTAGGCCTTTTGCTGGCTTAGATATTCAACCAATAGGGCTACAGGGCGCCCAGTAGCGCCCTTATTTGCACCGGAGTGCCAAGCACTGCCGGCTATATCCAGATGCGCCCATTTAAATTTCTCCGCGAATCTTGAGAGAAAGCATGCGGCAGTTATGGTTCCAGCCCGAGGGCCGCCGATGTTGGCGATATCTGCGAAATTGCTGTTTAGCAGGCCCTGGTATTCCTCCCATAGCGGCAGTGGCCAGACACGGTCGAGGCTACTGTTTCCAGATTCGATCAACGCCGCTGTCAATTTATCATCGTTACTGAGTAGGGCGCTAACGTGCGATCCAAATGTTGCTACAGCGGCTCCAGTTAGCGTCGCAACATCAATAACACTGCGCGGCTTATAGCGCTCAGCATAGGTGAGCACATCACATAAAACCATACGACCTTCGGCATCGGTATTGAGCACTTCGATAGTCTTACCGGCCATGCTCGTTACGATGTCGCCGGGTTTAGTTGCGGTGCTGCTGGGCATGTTTTCAACAGCACCAACCAGGCCGACTATATTGAGGGGCAGTTTTAATTGGGCAACTGTTGCCATGGCGCCTATGACACTTGCCGCCCCACACATATCGAATTTCATTTCATCCATTCCGCCGCCACCTTTTAGGCTGATGCCGCCAGTGTCAAAAGTAACTCCCTTGCCAACCAAAACATGGGGTTTACTATCCACTCTTGCTCCCTTGTATTCCATTACGATCAGCTTTGCTTCCTCAGCTGAACCTGCGGAGACGGAAAGTAATGAGCCCATTTTGAGTCGCGCCATCTGCTTCTCGCCGAGGATCTTTACCTTCATAGAGCCATGTTTGTTGCCTATTAAAGTGGCCTCGTCGGCTAGGTAGCTTGGCGTGCAGATATTGCCGGGTAGATTGCCAAGGTGGCGCGCACGATTTACGCCACTGCCAATAGCGCTACCAGATTGGAGGGCTTCCTCCAATGATTTCCTGCGCGCACCCTTCCCGGGCGAGACGCTGATCAGGTTCACGCTAACCACCTTGCTCTTCTTACTCTTTGTTTCGTTGTACCTATAGCTCGCCGTTTCGGCTTCTTGAGCTAGCCGCTTGCAGACCCATGAAGAGGTTTTGTCTTTCACCTTTAGACTGGCTATGGCGAAGTGGGTGCTTGCGGCATTCGACGTAAATACAGCTTTGAGGCCAGCCGCGAGCATCTTAGCTGCGTTCTTTGCATCAAGCTTTTTGCTTTCACCACCTCCTATTAGCAGTAGACGCTTGCTCTTTAACCCTATGGGGTTGTATACGAGCTGTGTTTGACCCAGCATGCCAGTGAAGTCTCCCGAGTGGATGATCTTACTAATGCCTTTATTGCTCATTTTATCGGCAAGCTGAGCTTCCTCGCTTAAGCTTCCTCTATTCCAAACGACGACAGCGATGCAGTCGGAATTAATCTTATCTGTGGCGCCGGCCTTGATTGAATACTTCATGTTCTGATGAGCCCTATGCTAATGCCGAAATTTGGCTTGAATTCTATTAATAGATAATCCTAAAGATATTCAGACACTTAAGCAACAGCAATGGCGCTGAAGGAAAATGGTAGAAAATTTAGAAGTAATAATCTTACTTTTTTAAGATAAATTGATTAAAACATTGAACCTATTAGATACATACCTGTCATAGAGTTGTCGCTGCAGTAATGTTGGAGGAGTAGGTATGCCTAGAGTAAAGGTCACCCCGCCTGATCAATTTTTATTCAGTATGGAACGTCGTATTGGTATCAGTGATGTGAATTACGCAAAGCACCTCGACAGTATAGCGATGGTGAAAATCCTACACGAGGCTAGATTGCAGTTTCTTGCGAGTCTTGGTTTTGCCGAAGGTAATATCTTTGGCTTGGGTATGGTGGTCACAGATCTCGCGGTTGAATATCGCTCCGAATCTTTCGCCAATGACATGCTTGTCATTGATGTGGGCGTTAGCAGCTTTAATCGTTATGGGTTCGACATTGGCCTGCAGGTCACCAACAGCGCTCTCGAGACGGTGGTTTGCAACGGAAAGATGGGTGTCGTCTTCTTCGACTTCGACAGGCATCAGATCATAGATGTGCCGCCTGCATTCAAGTCATTGCTTGGACGTCAGGAATCTCAAGTTGCTTGATTCATCACTCCCTGTTTTCAGCCTAACGTTAGACCCCTATTTCGAGTAAACTGTGTGCTCTTCCAAGTAACGGACGTGCCCCAAGTTGATAATATTCCGCTACCTCAGCAAGCAAATTCTGCAAGTAATGGCGGCAGTCACACTTATCCTTTTGGTCGTGGCGCTAACCAGCCGCTTCATCCAATACCTTTCTCAAGCAGTGGCAGGAGAGTTAGCATCGGACATACTGCTCTTGCTCATGCTTTATAGACTGCCTGATTTCCTGCTGGTCATTCTTCCTCTGGCGCTCTTTCTAGGAATCCTACTGGCCTATGGCCGGATGTACGCCGACAATGAAATGGTGATTTTGATCGGCTGTGGGTTCAGCTCGGGAAGGCTCCTATTCACTACGCTGGGGACTTCGTCGATGGTGATGATAGTTATGGCAGTGCTCAGCCTGCAGTTGGCGCCTTGGGGAGTGCGTAACACTGAACAATTGAAGGAGAGTACGGACCAGCTTACAGAGCTGGATCTCATTATTGCAGGGCAATTTCAGAGCTTCGGTGATGGTAGTCGGGTGACGTATGCTGAGCGGGTCGGCTCATCAGTGGCTGGTGAACGCCAGTTGCAGAATGTGTTCGTTGCAGTTAGTGGTGCTGAGGATGAGGCGGGACGGAGCAGCCCTAGAATCATTATCGCAGAATCAGCGCGACCAGAGATCGACTTTGAGACTGGT